>Ga0079305_1000743_pt1 | contig 59729 bp, 53 predicted proteins | sample LMS_cellobiose_e_FD_79183 | JGI IMG/M metagenome (GOLD analysis project Ga0079305, IMG submission 79183) | Rumen-fistulated moose microbial communities from Alaska, USA - LMS_cellobiose_enrichment | ecosystem: Host-associated > Mammals > Digestive system > Stomach > Rumen fluid ...
CAACGTCATCGGCGCGGTGGACGCCGTCAGTGCCGCGGACATGGCGCTCGCCGGCATCGAGAGCCGCGTGCCCGTGGACGAGGTCATCGACGCGATGGGCGAGGTTGGCCGCCGCCTGCCCGTGGAGCTGCGGGAGACGGCGCTCGGCGGCCTTGCCGCGACGCCGACCGGCCGCGCGGTCAAAAAGAAGATGCAGGGCGAGCGCCACGCCGAGGTGCTGTACGACCCGTGGTGACGTTGGGCAGACCCTCGCCGCAAAAGCGATTCCGAAAAAGAAAAACGATCGGACGGCACGCAGATGCGTGCCGTCCGATTTTTTGTTTCTCAGACGCTTCAGATCTCCGCCCTGACACACCGCACCGCAAGCCGGTTCGTCCGCGGCACGGTGCAGGTGAAAAGCGTCAGATCCCAGTCGCCGCCGAGCATCTCTTCCACCTGCCGCTCCTCCAGCGTCTCCATGCTCTCGACCCGGTAGGCGTACACCTCGCCGACGGCCGAGAGGAAAAGCACCTCGTCCCCGGCGGAGAGCTGTTTCAGCGCGCCGAAATGCGCCGGATAGTTGTGCCCCGCGATCACCAGATCGCCGCGCGACGCTGCGCCGGAATACCGGCAGGGCGCATGCTTGAGGCCATCTTCCGTGCAGGTCTCCAGGATCGGCAGCTCCAGCGCCAGCGCGGGCACGGACAGCAGCCCCAGATAGGCCCGTCCGCCGAGCTCCACGACCTCCCGCGTTTCGGACGGCGCGCCGCTCTCCTCTGCGCCGGTCTGTGCCGGAACGGAGGGCGGCGCATCCGGCCGCGGGCGCGGCGGCGCCGACAGGATCACGGCCCGAAGCTCGCCGCACACCAGCAGCGCCTCCTCGCCTGCCCGGTTGGCCTCGCGGACGTTGCGCCACGCCAGCAGGACGGCGACTGCAAGCATCAAAAGCCCCAGCAGGGACACGGCGCGTGAGATCCGATGCTGATTTGTCCTATCCATCGTCATCCGCTCGCTTTCGAAGGATCCGCGCCAGCAGGCGCAGCAGCAGCCCGCTCAAAAACAGCGCGGGCACGGGCCACCACAGCTGACCCGTCTGCGGCAGCTTCGGGCCGGGCGGCGGCTCCGGCAGCGTCGGCTCGGGCGGCGCCGGGTCGGGCGTCGGCGGCTCGGGCGGTGTCGGATCCGGCGGCGGCTCGGGCGGCGCCGGGTCCGGCGGCGTCGGGTCCGGCGGCGTCGGATCAGCCGGCGGGCCGGGCGGCGGCGTCACCTTGGGCGACGCCGTCACATAGCCGTCGTAGCGATCCTTTGCCGTTGAGTAATGCGGCAGCGCGACGAGAAACGGCGCAAAGGCCCGGTATCCCGGCGCAGGCTCCGTCTGCATCACCAGATACAATCCCGCCGCAAGCTCTGCAAATCGTGTCTTTCCCTCGCCGTCAAGCGCCGCCTCTTCACCCGCAACGGTGTTCGTCCGCGTATGGGCGGCAAGCGCGTCGGCGCTCCCGTCGTCCTCAAGCTCCGCAGCCGGGATCCCGCAGGCGGCATACGGCGCCGTGCAGGTCCAGACAAAGCCCGTGCCGGACGGCGTCCAATCCGCCACCCGATAGACCGCGGCGCGCCCGCCGGGGATGGCCGTGCCCTCGGCAGTTTTCATCACCAGGCTCAGCGAGCACAGGGCGCTGAGGTCGGGCGCGGGCGCGGCAAGGGCGGCCGGCGCGGCAAGCAGCAGCGTCAGCAGCGCAAGCAGCGCGCAGGTCACGCGCCGTCTCGTTCTTTCTGTTGCGGGGCGTCCCACGCTTCCTCACCTTCCTCCCGGGCGCGGTCGTCCAGTCCGAGCTGTTTTCGGATCCGGTTCCTTTTTGTCCTTTGATTCGTGTCCAGCAGCAACCACACCAGACCCGCCGCCAACAACGGCGAGGCAAACAGCGGCGCGGTCAGCCGCCCGTCGATCAGCAGCGCGTCCGCGCTCACGCGGATCGCCGCGGTCCTGCGGTTCGGGACGCGATGGCCCCGCACCAGCAGCCGATGGGAATTGACGCCGTAAGGCGTGCACGTCACGAGCGTGCACAGGTCGCCGTCCTCCTCGATCGCAAGCGCGCTCACGTCGGACGGCAGCACGATCGTGATCCGATCGACCTCATAGGTCAATATCTCGTCCAGCGTGCGGATCACGAAGAGGTCGCCCCCGGCAAGCCTGTCCAGATCCGTGAAGATCCGCGCCGACGGCAGCCCCCGATGGCCGGAGAGCACACAGTGCGTGCCCGCGCCGCCGACGGGCAGCGAGGAGCCCGCGATGTGCCCCACCGCGATCTGGAGCACGGCGTCGTCCGTGCCGTGATAGATCGGGAGCGAGCAGCCGATGCTGTCGATCTCGATGTAGCCCATGATGCCGGAGCCGTCGAGATTCAGCGCCGCGTGGTATTCCTCCAGCGCGTCGCCGGACAGGAAGAAGCGCCTGTCGTTCTCTGCGATCTGCCGGTTGTAGTCCTCCGCCGCCGTCAGCAGCGCCCGATACCGTTCGGCATCCGTGTCGGCCACGGACTGCACATAGTCCGCGATCGCTCTGGATTGATGGAGCGCATTCCAATAGTCGCTGACGGAGGGATACAGCAGCAGTCCGCTGCCGACCAGAAAAGCCGCGAGGAGGCAGAGCGTCGACAAATGCCTTTTCATCTCAGCGGACGGTCAGTCCTCCGCCTCCATCCGTTTTTTTGTGACCAGCAGGACCGCCGCGCCCACGGCGAGCACGCTGCCGAACAGATAGAAGAGCTTCGTGCCGATGCCGCCCGTGGAGGGCAGGATCGCGCCCGCCTTGTTCATGATGCTCGCTGTGATCGCGCCGCTCAGGAGGCTGACGCTCGCCTGCTGCGTGCCGGAGAGCGTGATCGTATCGCCCTCCGCGCCGCCGCACAGGCTCGTCAGCGTCGGGTTCGCCGCGCTGGCGTCGTGCGCCGCCGTGATCGTGAATTCGATATCGTCGAGCTTGTTGTAGCCCTCCGGGACGTCGGACTCCACAAGCTTGTAGTCGCCGTCGTCCAGACCGCTGAAGGTAAAGGTGGTGTCTGTGCCGGGCGTGAATTTCTTCAGCTCCTGCCAGGTGCCGGTGCTGTCCTTCTTATACAGCGTGAAGCCGGCGTTCTCCAGCGGATTGCTGCCCTCGTCGATCTTGTTGATGACAAGCTGATAGGTGAACACCACCGCCTTGTCCTTGGGCGTCGTGCCCGTGCCGCTGCCGCCGGGGTTCGGGTCGTTGGAATAGGTGAGATAGACCGTGTTCGGGTTGCCCGCGCTGCCGACGACGGCGCTGTTGTTGAGCACGGCCGTGTAGCGCACGACGATCTTGCTGTTCTTGTCGATGGTGGGGCCCGTGACGGCCTTGAGATCCGTGATCTCCACCGTCAGCGTCGCTCCGGCAGCGGCCGCGGCGGGCGTGATGGTCGCCTGGCCGGTGATCTCCGTCTCGCTCGCGCCGTTGACCACGAAGACCCTGGCGTCGGCCTGATAGGTGAGACCCGCGCTCATCTCGTCGGTAAAGCGGTAGTAATAGGCGGCGTACTCGTCATAGTTGCCCGGCAGGGTGCCGGCGAGCTGATAGGGGATCGTGTCGCCGATGTCATGGTCGGCGGAGTCCTGCCAGGCGTTGTCGGAGATGTCGTCGTCCGCCGTGTCGTTGATGTCCTTCACCTTTTTCTCGACGGAGGGCACGTCCAGCTTGGTCGAGGCCGTCACGTCGCCCACGATCTTCAGCAGGAAGGCGGTGTAGGCGCTGTTCTCTCCGCTCTGCGTGGCGTCCCGGTCCTTGATGAGGTAGTAGCCGGGGGCAAGATCCGTGATCTCCTCGCTGCCGCCGGCCCCCACGACCTTCGTCACGGCGCCCGTGAGATAGTTGTTTGTTACCAGCTCCTCGGCAAAGTCCTTGGCGTCGGATTCCGACGCCAGGGTGTACGCCTTGGTCGAGGCGCTGCCGATCGCCGCCTGACCGGCAGGCGTCACGCCGCTGCCCCAAACGATGTTGGCGAGCACCTTGTCTCCCCCCGCGTTCACCGACAGGTCGCCGGTGAAGATCTGATAGATGTCAAAGGTGTGTTCCGTTGCGCCGGTGTTGTTCAGCGTCAGCTTGTAGGTCGGCCCCGCCGCCCCGGCGATCAGCGCCGTCTGCACCGCCAGGACAAGGACGCATGCCGCCGCCAGCAGTTTCCTCATGTGCTTCATCTCGTTCGTTTCCTTTCTTTTATATCGTTGTACGGTTCGTGTTTGTGCTCTGCGGTCAAAGGGATGAATGTATGAAAGAAGCGCGGCTTTGCGCCGCATCTCTTTTCCTGCGGAACAGCAGCGCCGGCACCGCCGCCAGGAACAGCGCGCCCAGCATCTGCAGCGTCTCTGCGCCGATGTCTCCCGTATCGGGCAGGCAGAAGCGGACCGGCTCGTTTGCCACGACCAGCGGTGCCTCTGAGAGATACACCGGGATCTCGCTCAGTCCCCCGGGCGGACGTTCGTCCGCGTAAAAGCAGATCGGATCCTCCGGCAGCTCATAGTCTGCCGGCGCGGAGATCTCCTTCAGGGCGTACAGTCCCTGCACGGAGAACATGGCGAGGCCGTCCTCGTTCGTTTCCACGTTGACCGTGCCGTCCGCGCCGGTGACGTAGGACGTATAATACCAGAGCGTCTGCCCGCCCGCGCTCAGCGTCGGCGGGGTGCCGGGCGGCGGCGTGCCCTGCCGCGCGCTGTATTCGGGCCCGTAAAGCGCGAACACCGCGCCGGCGAGCGGCTGATGCCGGTCTGCCGACTGCTTGAGCAGCGTGAGCTTGAAGTTGTCGGCATGCGCGGCGCCGCCGGTGTCGTCGACCTTGAACTCCGTGTCGATCACGGAGCTGTACTGCACGTAGCCCTCCAGCTCAATGCTGTTGCCGATGCTGACGCCCTCGCCGGTCTCGGTGATCAGTGTGGTGTAGACGATGCGGATCGCCGCGTCGTCCGGCAGCAGGAATGCGAGCACGTTCTCCACGGCGTCATAGGTGTACTGCGGGGTCTGTTCGACCCACTCGCCCGCGAGCTTATAAAAGACCTTGATCGTCGGGAGCACGGGGCGCAGGTTCTGCGTCATCCTGTCCAGCACGGTCATCTGCGTGACGCCGTCCAGCAGGTCGATGCCCGCCGGGTTCAGCGTGATCGTAAAGTCCGCCCGGTTGCTGCCCTCGGTGTGCTCCACCTCTTTCTTCACGATCTCCGTGTCGTAATCCACAGTGCAGTCGGCCGGCCCGGCGCTGAAGGGGCTGTCGTCCGGAAAAATGCCCGTGAGCGCCGCCCGGTTCGTCAGCGGCACCGTCAGATCGGCGGTCTGGAAGACTTCTGCTTCCCGATCCACCCGCACCTGATAGCGGAACACCAGCCGCGACGTGCTCGAAGAGCTGCCGCCGATGGTGCTGTGCTGCGCGTGCTCATGGAGCGTCGGATACGAGGCGTACTCTCCGCTGTACCAGGCAAAGTCATTTGCATCTGCGGCCAGCGTCCGGCTGCCGCTGATGGGCAGCGTGTAATGATACACCGAGCGGATCTTGCTGAGCGAGGCGTTGTAGACGTCGCAATAAAGCGAGCCGTCCACATAGCTCATCCCCTCGGTCAGCAGCGTGTCATGAAAGACGATTTCTTTCATCTTCCTTTGCAGGATCGTATCGCCGAGCGCGTCACGGTTGTTGAAGATGACCTCGTATTCGATCACGCCGCTTGCGTTGACCGTTCCCTTCTTTCGGAACGGCACGTCCGAGATCTCGCGGTATTCCGCGTCATGCTCGACGTAGAGGTTGGCGCCGTAATACAATCTGGCGCGGTTCGCAACGATCCGCTCCAGCTCGATCAGGTCGGCGAGCGTGGTGCTCGAAAGGACGTAATTCGTCCCGTCCGGGCGCACGTGAAGGCGCGTATCCAGCGGCAGATCGTACTCGATGCGCAGCGTCGTGCTTTCCGTCTCGATCCAGTTCGATCGGCTCCTGCTGGGGGAGTCGACATTGAAATAAAGATAAAAGTTTCTCGGGTCGGCCTCCTGCCGGTAATGGTAGGTGTAGTCCGTCGGGCCGCCGTCGTAGGGCAGATAGAACCGGGGCTCTTCGTCGCCGCTTACGGTGCACACCGTCAGGTTTTCCACGTTGCCGCCGAAGAAATACTCCACGCCGCCGTCCTTGATCTTCGTAAAGGCGTCGTACAGATAGAAGCCGCTCTTCCCGCCGTAATCGCCCGGCACGTCGATCTCGACGGTGTAGTGCAGCGCCGTGCCGGCGGCGTTCTTCTCCACCTGCTTGTCGATGTCCGGCGGCACGCCCACCTCGTGACCCGTGGCCTTGCCGGTGACCGTCACCGTGCCGTGCTCCGGATCGGCGGCGCTGACCGTGTTCTCGAACTGATGTGTGCTTGCCCCGCTCGGCAGTACATAATCGGTAAAATAGGTGAGGTCATAGCGATACGCGCCGGGGCCGATCGGCAGGGTGATCTGCGTCGGGTCCGCGCCGAAGGACAGGTTGATCGGCGTCCCCGCCAGCAGCTCGCCCTCCGCCGTCCAGGTATAGGGCGTCGCCACGATGCCGGAGGCGGTGTCAAACGTGAGCCCCGCGCCCGGAAGGTCGGTCACCGTCAGCCCGTCCACGGGCGTCGAGCCGTCGCCTACGGTGAGCCTCCAGTGGATGCGCTGGTTGAGCGGGTCATCCGTGCCGCGCTTGCGCAGGAAATACGTGTTGATCTCCGTCTCTGCGGTGTCCTGTGCCGTGACCGCGCCCTCGTCGGTGGTGCCGTCCGCGCGCGCGGTGTTCCGCGCCGTGTGGCTCACGTGGTTCTTGTTCTGATAGAGACTCGGATCGAGCAGCGCCCGATAGCGGACCAGGAAGCCCTCGCCGGATCCCAGCTCCGTCGGCTGCGACGGATAGACGGTCGATCCGTCCAGGCTGGTGTAGACAAAGGACGAGGGATCGACGCTCAGTCCGTCGCCGGGAAGATCGGTAAAGACGATGCCGTCGACGCTTCCTCTGCGCGCCCGCACCTCCACCTCATATTCGACGGAATGGCTGCGCGGGTCATATCTGCCCGCCGTCTTTTTGACCGTCAGCTGCCCGGCGCTGGAGACGTTGACCTCGATGAAATAGCCGCCGAAGTTGATCTGCTGCATCCCGGGGCCGCCGGCGCCGCTTGCCGTCGAGCTCAGCGTAATGCTCATCGACGCCTTGGAGGATTCGATGAAGCCGTCGACAAACCGGACGCGCAGCAAGCCAGAGGCATCGATGGTGTAATTTCCGACGATCTCGCCCAGCGAATTGGTGAGAATGCCGTCCCCCACGGGCGGGCAGGCGAAGAAAGCCGGGATCTGATAGGTCAGATAGCCCTCGGCGTTGTATTCAAACTGTTTTTCCTGTCCGCTGATGTTGTTTTCCGAAAAGGAGATGGAGATCTCGTAGCTCTCGCCGATGTAGACCGTGCCGTTAGGCGGGATCTCGTTATCCTCGCTGTCGCGGATGACGACGTCCGTCACAAAGTCGGCAAGGTCGCTGGAAAACAGCGTTCCGGAGCGAAGGCCCGCCGGCAGCGCGTCGGCGTTCTCTGCCCGGAGCGTATCCGCAGCGGCGGCTTCCTCCTGCGGCGGCGTTTCTCCGCCGCCCTCCGCCGCGGCAGCCGGCAGCCCATCCCCGGGCGTATTTTCCGGCGGTTCTTCGGACACATCCTCCGGCGTATCTTCCGGCGTATCTTCCGGCGTGTCTTCCGGCGGTTCTTCGGACAGCTCCTCCGGCGGTTCTTCCGGCGTGTCTCCGGGCGGTTCGGTCGGCAGATCTTCGTCCGTCGCCTCCCCCGTTTCGGGCAGCTCGGCGAGCGCCCCGTTTTCGATGCGGTAGCCCGCGTTTTCCGCCGTGATCGCGGGAAGCACCAGCGCGGAGACCGTGGAAAAGACAACCGCGCAGGCCAATACGCCCACGAGGCTCCTCCACGCCGTCCTTTTCCGCTTTGCGGACAGGACGCGCCCGATTCTGTTCCACAGGCCGGTCTTCATGCTTTTCTTTCCGTTCCTTTTCTCATCGGATCCTGCCGAAGCTCTCCAGCGGCCAGATCCGAAAGACGATCCTGCCGATCATCTGCTCCGATGAAATGCAGCCGATCAGCGTGTTGCGCGAGTCGACCGAGGTCTCCCTCTGGTCGCCCATGACGAAGCAGCGCCCCTCCGGCACCTGATAGGGAAGCTCGATGTCGCACGCGCCAAACGCCTTTTGCGTGAGGTAGGGCTCCTCCAGCGGCACACGATGGACAAACACGTTGCCCGCCTCGTCCATGTCGATCACGTCGCCCGCCGTGCCGATGCAGCGCTTGATCAGGACCTTATTTCCATAGTAAAAGGCCACCAGCTCGCCGGTCTCGACGCCGCCGGTCCTGACCGAGACGACCACGTCCCCCTCCGCGAGCGTCGGCGCCATGGAGGCGCCGTAAATGCGCAGCACGGGAAGGAATATGGTCGCCGCCAAAACTGCCAGCGCAGCCACGATCGCCAGGGTAAAGGCCGTGCTGCGCAGCGTCTGCCGAAACCGTATTCCGGATTCCACTCTCTTCAGTTCTTTTTTCAGCGCAGCCGCAGCGGGGCCTCCGGCCCTCAAGGGCTGCGCCGGTCTATCCGTTCGTTCCATTCCCGTCCGGCTCCTTTGCCTCGCCGCGGGCTGCTTGCTGCGCGCGTCTGCGCGCGCCGAGCGCCGCCCACAGCGCGCCCGCGCGCGCAAGCGTCTGCGCGGCAGGCCCCGGAGCGGCCTTCTTTTTCTTTTCATACTCCAGGCGCAGACGCAGAAGTCTGATCTGCTCGGCCGCCCGTTCGCTCTGTGCGGCGAGCACCCTCCCGCAGGCGCACCTCTGCTCCTCCAGCTCCCGCAGGCGCCGCTCGTCGGCCTCCCGCAGCGCTTTTTCAAGCGCCTCAAGCTGTCCCGCCTGATCCAGCATCAGCACCAGAAGATCCTTTCGGCTGAGCCGCCGCAGGTCCTTCTCCGTCAATCCTTCCAGCCCCGCCAACTCCGCACCTCCGCTCCGCAGGCTCTCATCCTGCACGCAGCATCCCGCCAAAAATCATGGGAATTGTTATACCAGAGCGTGACAAACACCGCACAAACGGGCGGCGCACCCGAATTTCTTCGGATGCGCCGCCCGTCGGTATAGGAGAAAATGAATGCATCAATCACTGTCGCCGTTCAGAATATTTGCCAGAATGTACTCCCCCCAGGAATACTCGGAGAGGAACTCTCCCCGGAACTGATCGCGCTGCTCTGCGGTCTTATCCTCCCAGGCGTAATAGTCGCAGTCGAACATGGAGGTGTCCACCAGCTGTCCCCGCGGCGTGGAGATCAAAAGTGCCTCCAGAGACGCTTTCTTCAGCGCCTGTCTCAGCCGCCGCAGCGCGTTGTAAAACACGCTCATGTTTTCATTGCTGTAGGTTCGGCCCTCCCAGATGGTGCTGTAGATCTCCTCGTTGCTGATCTCTCTGCCGCGTCGGGTCGCCACCAGGGCCAGGATCTCCTTGGCCTTGCCGGTCAGCGGCACGACCTTGTCGCCGCGCAGCACGAGAAAGCGCCCGAACATCTGAATGTAAAGCTCCTTCCGCTGCCGCCGGGAGATCAGCCTCAGGCGATCCATCACCATCTCCAGCGTTTCCCGGGTGTACGGCTTGACGATGTAATAATCCCCGCCGATCTGGTTGAAATCCCAAAGATAGGTATCGTAGGCGGACACGAACACGATCAAAATATCGGCGCGGATCTCGCGCAGCCGCTTGGCCAGCTCGATGCCGTCGATGACCGGCATCGACACGTCCAGAAACGCCAGCTCGACCGGCGTCTCTTTCACATAGTCCAGCGCTGCCTGCGCCGAATCGAACTGACCCGCAATGTGGAGATCGGGGATCCCTGCGCTGAGCCGGACGAATCGCCTGAGCATCAGGGGCTCGTCATCCACAATGATCGCTCTCATAAAGCCCTCTCCTTTGGAATCGTTATCGTGACCCCGGTGCCTTTGCCGGGCGTGCTCCGGATGCGGATGTTCGCGTGCATCACCGTCTCCAGACGGAACCGGATATTCTTCAATCCCGCGGAATCCTTCTTCCTTCCGCCCGCCGTTTCTTTTCCCGGGCGCTCGGGATCGAAGCCGACGCCGTCGTCCTCCACCTCCACGAGCCACGCGTCCTCCCGTTCCCGGCTGCGGAGCGTCACCGTCCCGCCGGCCGGCCCGCGCTGGTAGATGCCATGGCGGATGGCGTTTTCCACCAGCGGCTGAACGCTGAGCGGCAGGATCGCAAAGTCCGTTGCGGGAACGTCGTAGACGACGTTCAGCCTGCTGCCGAAGCGCATCTTCTCAATGCTGACGTAGGCTCTGATGTTGTCCAGCTCCTGCTCGAACGGGACCGGCGCGTCGTCCGCCATGGCGCGGATGCAGCTTCTCAGGTGCGTGGTAAAATCACCGATCAGCTCGTAGGCATACTGCGGATCGTCCAGCACGATCTCCTGGATGGAGCCCAGCGCGTTGTAAAGGAAGTGCGGCTGCATCTGTCCGGTGAAGTTTCGGATGCGGCTCATCTGCAGCGCCTGCGCCAGCTCCTCCAGTTCCTTTTCCTTTCGCTGATCCTCCGTCAGATCGTAGATGACGCAAAAAGACATCACGTCTCCGGAGGGTTCGTCGCGGTACAGGAAGAACACCTCCCGGCACGGCTGCGCCTCGCCGTTCTGCCTGCGTGCGGAAAAGGAGACCGAGGCGCGCCTCTCTCCCCGCTCAAAGCAGGAGAGGAGGTGCTCCCTGCTGCTGATCTGCGCGTAGTGCTCCGCTTCCTCCACGATCTGGTGCTCACACAGCCAGCGATTCAGCACGCTGTACCGGACGGGCTCCTCCAGCAAAGGGGCCTCGATCGCGGAGACGCTTCTGCCGGACGGCAGATAGGGCGACTGCTCCAGCACAAGATCCCGAGTCAGATTGACCTCCAGATATCCCGCCGCGCTGGCCAGGACCGCTTCCATGTGGTTTTTTTCCTTCTGATGCATGGAGGCCAGCGTCTCCGTATGCGCCTGCTCCTGGCGGATCGTCTCGTCCACGTCCCGCACGCCGAGGAAGATGTGCGGCCGCCCGTCCACGGCGCTCAGCGTCGCCCGGATCTTGTGGTAAGTCGGTATGCCGCCGCGCAGCAGCCGATACACAAAGGCGTAATACTTCTCTTTTTTGAGCGCGGCCAGGATACGCCCACGATCCAGCATCCGGAACACGTATTCCCGATCCTCCGGATGGATCACCTTCGGCACGTAGGCGCGCAGCGCCGCGAAGAAATCCTCTCCGCTGCCGGCGATCTTCAGCGCGCTGTACGATTCGCTCTCGTAGCAGCACTGATAGGCGGAGGTCTCTGCGTCAATGTCATAGATGCTCTCATAGTTCTCAAAGAGCACCCGCGTAACGGCCTCGGCCGACAGTTTGTTTTCGGGGCTCTGCATCGTGCCTGTCATCGTTCTGCGCATCATGCCGCATCGCCGCGTCCGGTCGGCAGCGGCGTGCTGCCCTGTCCGGACGACAGACTTCCTTTCCTTTTTCGTTCCTGCTCTGAAAAGGAAAATATCATTGTTCTGCCGCGATTGCAACCCGGAATCCCTCAAGCGCCGCAAAAAAAACGGTAAAACCTGTTGGTATTGTACGGCATGGAAACAAACGCATAACCAACGCACCGCGCCGGATCGCCGCCTCCTTTCAAATTCATATTTCCTGCTTGCACTTTCCTCCGAATCGTTGGTATAATGTTTGTATCTTGTCAGAGACCGTCCCTCCGCCTCTGCCCGGGCGGTGCGCTGACGAAAACGCTTTGCGCGTTTCTTTTGGAAACGCTGCTGTCCGGCGGGCGGCACGGCTCCGCAGCCAGCGGCGAAACGCGCGGCAACCGCGGAAAATCCCGGCTGTCCCTGTGCAAGGAGGTACTCATCGCCATGAAAAGAACACTCGCTCTCGTGCTGGCTCTGGGCCTTGTCCTGAGCCTTTTTGCCGGCTGCGGCGCAAAGCGGACGGAGGATCCGTCGAACTCCGCACCGGCTGATACGACGCCCCCGCCGTCCGACACGACGCCTGCGCCGGCGGACACGACGCCGTCCGTGGCGTATTCGCCTGACGGCAGCGTCATTTTTGAAAAGGACGGCGTGACCGTGACCACGCGCGGTCTCGGCGCGGACCCGACCGACGTTGAGCCGTGGCCCGTCATCTGGGTGGACATTGAGAACACCGGTTCCGAGGATGTCTGCCTCGGCGTGGACAACGGCTCGGTGAACGGCTTTATGACCACCGTCGTCCTCGCGAATTTCTACGACGAAGAGGACGGCATATATCACGGCGCAAGCTACGATTTCAGCTGCACGATCCCCGCCGGCGGCAGCGAGCGGCGCGCGCTGACCTACTATCGGCCGGACGTCCCCGGCGTGGACGACAAACCGCTCGGCGTGCTGGAGTTTGCGTTCACCACCGCCCCGGATGAATACAGCTGGCGCGACTTTGTCTCCGATCCGGTGACGATCGTCACCGGCGAGCCGGTCGACGACGTGGATGTCAAGACGTTCGGCACCGTCGTGATCGACAACGACGTGATGACCCTCGTCATCGGCAGGCAGGACTATCATGACTGGTTCGGCCCGATGTTCGGCCTTTACGTTGAGAACAAGAGCGACCGCTTCCTCGGTCTGTGGCCGGAGAGCGCCGATGCGGACGGCATGCTCTGCGACTATCTCCTCGGCGGCGTCACCGTCGCTCCCGGCAAAAAGGCCGGCAGCAGCTTCAGCTTTGACGGGGAGGCCCGCGCTCTCAAGGGCGTCGAGCACCTCACCGTGCAGTTCCGTCTCGGCGAGGCAGACACCGCAGACGGTCTGAGCGCTTCGGGCGACACACAGCTCGATCCCATCACCGTGCAGTATCCCCCGCAGGTGTGGGGCGCGTATGAAAACGGAGGCCTGACCCTCACCGTGCGGCCGAGGATCAACGATCTGCTGACCGTCGACACGCCGGAGGGCGACACGCTCTTCACCGTCTCCGAGACGGCCTCTCTGACGGCCGGCGGCCACGAAGGCGCAGGCTGGCTGTTCTCGATCCGCAGGGTCGGCGAGGACGCTCTTCACAAGCTGCTCTGCGGCGATATGTCCGGTACGGACGTGATCGCGAAGGATCGGGACGGCAGCTACTATCTCCTCAGCAAGCCCACGGACGTGCGCTATGAGCGCGCCACCGCGGAGGAGGAGCAGCGCGACCGCGGCCAGTGGACGACGCTCTGCCTGTGGGCGGAGGACATGGTGGGCGGCTTCCTTAAGGAGAACGGGCTGGAGGGCGCCTTCTTCGGCAACTCGCCCGTGAATATCTGCCTTGCGCGCGCCGCGTATGAGGACGGCGTGAACGCCCTCCTCAGCACCGGGGAATACGGCCCGATCGCGGTTGGCGGCGCGGACGGCGCGCTCTATGCCGATTTTGTCAACCAGTTCGCCTTTGATGCGGTCGAGGACGAAATGCCGGACGGCGACTGCGTCTCCCTCACGTTCCCGGAGGAAGACGTGCGCCTCGACTTCTTCCTTGCGCCGGACGCTTATGTCCGCATGGTGTCGGGCGGCGCCGAGACGCTGTACCAGGCGATCTGGTGGAGCGAGGACGTCAGCAACGCCGAGGCCATACTGGGCTGGTATTACGCGCTGGCCGAGCAGGCCGGCCTCAGGACGCCGGACGCGGCCCTCGCCCGCTACTGCGGCGAGTGGCACGAGACGATCGCCGGCCGCGGCACGATCAGCGCCGCGCGCTCCCCTGCCCCCGGCAAGATGGCGATCGAGGCGCGCTGGCCGGAGAGCGCCGCCGTGGTGTACCTCTGGCAGATCCTCGCAACGCATGGGGACGGGAAGCTCGTCTACGAAAACGCCCTGTTCGAATCGAGGGAATACGATGCGGACGGAGACTATCAGACGCTGGATTGGAACAACGAGGCGAGCGGCTGGTTCTCTCTCGGCGACGCCGGCGAGCTGATCTGGCACGACGACCTTGCCGAGGGCGGCGGAGACAGCGTGTTCGTCAAATAATGAATCGCGGCGGATACCATGATCTCATATCCGTGACGCTTGGGGCCTTCGCCCGCTCCTGCGCGAACGGCGGCCGGGGCGGCAACTGCGGCGCGCCGCTCGGCACGCTGTAAAACTGAACGTAAGAAACCCTCCCCGCGGCGGAGGACGAGGCGGTGCTATGAAGTATATTCGCGGACTGAAAATCGGCGGCCTGCAGCAGAAGATCTTCAATCTGATGCTCATCTTTATCCTTGCGCTGGTGGGCGCCTACGTTGCCGTGAGCGTCCATCAGCAAACCACGCTGACGCGGATCGTCGAGGAGGCGAGCCGCGAGCAGCAGGCTTCCATCGCGGCGGTCTCGGAGGAGACGATGGAAGCGGTGCTCAACGCCTCGCTGGCGCGCTCCACCGCGCTGCAGGCATACATTGCCAACGACCTGTTCGGCGACGTCCGCACGGATGTGCTCACCCTGCGGGAGTTTGCGTCGGAGCTGTTCGCGCACGCAGACAGCTTCGCCGCGCACCCCTTCGCTCCGCCGGACAAGGCGAACGACGGCGTCCCCTCCGCGCAGGTGCAGCACGAGCCGGGCGTCGACCCTGCGGACTCGAAACTGCTGGGCCTCGCCGCCAACATGAGCGAGGTCATGCTGGCGATGTTCGAAAGCTCCGACAAGCTCAGCTCCTGCTTCGTGGCGACGGCGGACGGAAACATTCTGTTCGTGGACGACCGCGCCGGCGCGTATTTCGATGAAAACGGCGCGGTCTACGATTTCGACGTGCGCTCCCGCCCGTGGTACCGGCAGGCGGCCGGGGCCGGCGAACTGATCTTCACCGGCGTCGAGCTGGACGCCTTTACGAACATTGCGGGGCTCGTCTGCGCTGCGCCCGTCTACCGGGACGGCGAGCTGGTCGCCGTGGTGGGCGCGGACATCTTCCTCACGGCCATCAGCGATTACGTGGAAAGCACCGCGACGGAGGGCGGCTTCGTCTGCGTGGTCAGTGAAAACGGGCAGGTGCTGTTCTCCCCGTATCGGGAGGGCACCTTCAAGCCGGAGCTGTCCGCCGCCGCGCCGGATCTCCGCCGGGGCGGCAACGCGGAGCTGGCCCGCTTCGTCACCGGGGCGCTCGCCGGAAGCACCGGCATGGAAACGGTCACGGTGGACGGGAAAGAGTACTACATGACCGGCGCGCCGATGGATACCGTGGGCTGGGCAGTCATCTCCGCCGTGGAAAAGGAGATCACCCATCAGCCCACCGCAGCCATGCTCCGCAACTATGAGACGATCAACGACAGCGCCCTTGCCGCCTATCGGGACGGCGCGGGCCACTCCGCGCAGACCTTCCTGGTGCTGACGCTGCTGCTGATCCTGCTGGCCGTCGTCGGCGCGCTCGCGGTCGCCTACCGCATCGTCAAGCCCGTCGAGCACATGACGCGGCGCATCAACGCTCTCACCGGCAGCGACAGTGCCTTTGAGATGGAGCGCATCTACCGCACGGGCGACGAGATCGAGATCCTGGCGGAATCCTTTGCGTTGATCTCCAAAAAGACACGGGATTACATCCGGCAGATCACCGAGATCACCGCCGAAAAGGAGCGCATCGGCACGGAGCTCGCGCTGGCGACGCGCATCCAGGCGGATATGCTGCCGAATATCTACCCCGCCTTCCCGGAGCGGAAGGAGTTCGATATCTACGCCACCATGGATCCTGCGCGCGAGGTCGGCGGCGATTTTTACGATTTCTTCCTTGTGGACGACGATCACCTGTGCATGCTCATCGCGGACGTATCCGGCAAGGGTGTGCCGGCCGCGCTGTTCATGATGGCCTCGCGCATCATCCTGGCGAGCAACGCCAAGCTCGGAAAATCCCCGGCCGAGATCCTCGTGGCCGCCAACGACACCATCTGCCAGAACAACCGCGAGGAGATGTTCGTCACCGTCTGGCTCGGCATCCTTGAGATCTCCACCGGCAAACTGACCGCCGCCAACGCGGGGCACGAATACCCGGTGCTGATGCAGCCGAACGGGCAGTTCGAGCTGGTCAAGGACAAGCACGGCTTCGTCATCGGCGGCATGGAGGGCATGAAGTACCGGGAGTACGCGCTGCAGCTCCGGCCCGGCGCCAAGCTCTTTCTGTATACGGACGGCGTGCCCGAGGCGACGAGCGCGGCGCAGGAGCTCTTCGGCACGGAGCGCATGCTCGCGGCGCTGAACGGCGCTCCCGGCGCCACCCCGGAGGAAATGCTGAACAACGTGAGACGCGCCGTCGACGGCTTCGTCAAGGACGCCGAGCAGTTCGACGATCTGACGATGCTGGGGCTTGAATATAAGGGAGGCGAGAACGCATGAAAGAGATCATCGGAACGGTCACGGAGCAGGGCATCCGGATCGCGCTTAGCGGCAGGATCGACTCCAACAATGCCCGCGCGGCGGAGCAGGAGATCGCAGGCCTGACGGCCGGAAAGGGCGCGCTCCCCGTCGAGCTGGACGCAGGCGGCCTGGAATACATCTCCTCCGCCGGGCTCCGCGTGCTGCTGCACCTCAAAAAGACCAACCCGGACCTTCGCATCACCAACGTCTGCACCGACGTTTACGATATCCTGGACATGACCGGCTTCACGCAGATGATGACGGTGGAAAAGGCCTGCCGCGTCGTCTCCGTGGAGGGCTGCGAGGAGATCGGCCGCGGCGCAAACGGCACGATCTACCGCATCGACCAGGACAACGTGGTCAAAGTCTACAACAACGCGGACGCGCTCTCGGACATTCAGCACGAGCGCGAGGTGGCCCGCATCGCGCTCGTGCTCGGCATCCCCACCGCCATCTCCTACGACGTGGTGCGCGTCGGGAACAGCTACGGCTCGGTGTTCGAGCTGCTCAACGCCCGCTCGTTTTCCAAGATCATCGCCGGCGAGCCGGAGAAGCTGGATTGGTGCGTTGCGGAGTTCACGGCCATGCTCCGCAAGATCCACAGCACGCTCGTCCCCGCGGGAAAGCTGCCCGACATGCGCAAAACGGCCATTCAATGGGCGGAGTTCGTGCGCGACTATCTGCCCGCGGGGGCGGGGCAAAAGCTGCTCTCCCTCATCCGCGCGGTGCCGCACGACGATCATATGCTCCACGGCGACTATCACACAAAAAATCTGGAGCTGCAGGGCGACGAGGTGCTCCTCATCGACATGGACACGCTGGCGGTCGGCCACCCGATTTTTGAGCTTGCGAGCATGTACAACGCGTTCCTCGGCTACGGCGAGTGCGACCACAACGTGACGCTGCACTTCCTCGGCTTCCCCTACGAAACGTCGCGTCTCTTCTGGCGCAAGACGCTGGCCGCCTACCTCGGCACGAACGATGAAGAGACGATCCGCGCGGTGGAGGACAAGGCGCGCATCGTGGGCTACACCCGCCTGATCCGCCGCTCCATCCGCCGCAAGGGACTGGAGACCGAGGCCGGCCGGGCCGAAATCGCGCGGTGGACGGATGAACTGGTCGACCTGCTCGGCCGGGTCGACACGCTGCTCTTCCTGCGCAGCGAGCTCACGCTTGAGGCAAAAGGCAAAAACCTGCCCGAGGTGCTGTCCTTCGTGGAGCAGCATCTGGAGGCGGTCGGCTGTCCGCCCAAAGCGCAGATGCAGATCGCCGTCGCGGCGGAGGAGATCTTCGTCAACATTGCGCACTATGCCTACGCGCCTCTGAGCGGCGACGCGGTCGTCCGGGTGGAGACCGCACGTGCCCCGGCGTCCGTGACCGTCACGTTTTCGGATCGCGGCAAACCCTTTGACCCCACGAAGCGGGACGATCCGGACGTGGCGCTACCCGCGGAGGAGCGCGGCATCGGCGGCCTCGGCATCTTTATGACAAAAAAGATGATGGACGAGGTGTCCTACGAATATCGGGACGGGCAAAACGTTCTGACGCTCAGAAAGAGGCTGGACGCATGAGCTGTCCCCGCAGGATCGATCTGCATATGCACACCGCCGTTTCCGACGGTACGGACGCGCCGGAGGAGATCCTCGCGCGTGTGAAGGCGGCCGGCATCGAGCTGTTTTCCGTCACGGATCACGACGCGATCAAGGGCTGCGAGATCGTTCGGGCGCATTGGCGGGCGGGCGACCCGCAGTTCCTCACCGGTGTGGAGTTCTCCTGCCGGGACGAAGAGGGCCGCTACCATATTCTCGGCTACCGCTACGACCCGGCCGCGCCGTCCATCCGGGATGTCGTCGCCGAGGGCCACGCGCTCCGCATGAACAAGCTGAAGCAGCGACTCTCCTTCCTCAAGGAAGCGTACGGCTTCGTCTTTTCGGACGAGGATACGGCGGCGCTGTTCGCGCTGGACAATCCCGGCAAGCCGCACATCGGCAACCTGATGGTGCGCTATGGCTACGCCCCGACCAGGGACGCCGCCATCCGGGACTATCTGAACAAGCTCGGCTCCGGCAAAGCCTACGTCCGTCCGGAGGCCGCCATCCGCGCCATCCTCGGCGCGGGCGGGATCCCGGTGCTGGCGCACCCCTCTTACGGCCGCGGCGACGAGACCGTCGTCGGCGCCGCCATGGACGCGCGGCTCCGCCGGCTCATCGGCTTCGGCCTTCAGGGCGTGGAGGCCTTCTACTCCGGCTTTTCCCCCAAGCTGCAAGCGGAAATGCTTGCCTTTGCCGAGCGCTACGCGCTCTACGTCACCGCAGGGAGCGACTACCACGGCGACAACAAGCTGGTGCGTCTTGGCGACACGAATCTCCCTGAGACGGGCGACTATCCCGTGGGTCTGTACCGCTTTCTGGACGCGGTCGCCGCGTCGGGCGCGCAAACCGCGCGCTCCTGCAAAACGCCGTGACACGCCGCAGCCCCCTTGTCATCGACTGTGGGCGGCGCTTCTCTCCGAAGGATGCGCCCTGTCCCGACCTCTGTTTTGAATTCCCCGTTCCAGCGGGCTCTCTCAAGCGATGACCTCTGCGCGCAGGTCGGGGATGTCCGTATGATTTTTCCTGTCCTTTGCCGCGCTGCGGTCGGATACTTCGGATACGGCCTGCCGGCAGGCGCCGGGGATCCGGCCGGTATCGCCTTCACCGCGGCGCCGTCTGCCGTTTGTCTCATCACCGCCGGAAAAAACTCGCATATCATAAAAGGAGGATCCACATGAAATCAGACGTCGTCAAGCTCACCAATGCCGGCGCGGGAATCGACGCCGCGCTCCAGGCAGCCTCCGCCTCCGCGCTCTATCGCGGCCTCAACCGGAAGGACGCCATCCGCGTGCGGCTTCTGGCGGAGGAGATGCTCGGCATGTTCCGCCAGATCACCGGCGAGACGGAGGCCGACTTCTGGGTCGAATCGGAGGAAAACCGCTTCGAACTGCATCTGACCGCGCACCCGCTGGTGACCGGGAAGATGCGCAAGGAGCTGCTCAAGGCCGCCACCAGCGGAAAAAACGAGGCCTCCCGCGGCTTCATGGGCAAACTCCGCGATCTGATCGACCGCGCCCTCGCGGCGGAGGAGATCGGCGACACGTCCGACCTCTTCCTGCAAGGTCTGCTCATGCCCGTCAGCGCGGAGATGGAGCTGATGGAGCCCGCGGTATACTCCGCGGCGATCGGCGTCATGAGCTGGTCGATGCAGTGCTACAAAAACGCCGTGGCGGAGGAAAGCGCACACAGCGCCCGCGCGAAGACCGAGTGGGACGAGCTGGAAAAATCCATCGTCGCCAATATCGCAGACGAGGTAAAGGTTGCCGTTTCCGGCAATGAGGTCGAAATGACCGTATACAAATCCTTTGAACACTGAAAAAACGGAGGGACATATTATGCTGAACATGACCACGAATACGGACGGCAGCGCCCTGACCATCGCTCTGGAGGGCCGGCTTGACACCACCACCGCGCCGCAGCTGGAGGCAGAGCTGAGAGACCGCCTGGACGACGTCACCGCGCTCACGCTGGATCTGGAGAAGCTGGAGTACATCTCCTCCGCCGGTCTGCGCGTGCTGCTTTCCGCGCAGAAGCGGATGAACGCGCAGGACGGCATGAAGGTCACGAACGTCGACGAGACGATCATGGAGATCTTCGAGGTCACCGGTTTCTCGGACATCCTCACCATCGAATGACGCGGGAAGCTGGAACCGGCCCTTTGAAAGAGGTATGATCGAACGATGCGCGAACACAAAAGTCTCGGCGCGTATCTGCTGACGCGGCTTTCCGGCCCGTTCTCCGTCGCGAAGGAGAACGCGGGCGCGGACGCGCGGCGAAGCAGGCAAAGGTCGCCGCGTTCGCGCAGACGCTGTTCTCGCAGGGCGGCCCGGCGGTCGACACGATCGTACATCTCTTCGGCGCGGAGACGGCGCAGCGGCTGATCCTGCGCCGCATGTACGGCGTCTGACGTTTTTCAGGAGGGCAGCCATGATCCTTTACGTCAACGTCTGCGTGCGCAGGGAGTCGAGGACGAACCGGCTGGCCGCTGCGCTGCTGCGGCAGCTCGGCGGCGCCTATGAGGAGGTCCGGCTTGCGGAAGAACCGCCGGCGCCGCTTTCCGCAGCGGCGCTGGATCGGCGCACGGCGCTGATCGAAGCGGGCGATTTCTCCGACCCGATGTTCCGCCATGCCCGGCAATTTCAGGCGGCGGACGTCATCGTCATCGCCGCGCCGTACTGGGATCTCTCCTTTCCCGCGGTGCTGAAGACGTATCTCGAGAACGTCTATGTGACCGGGCTCGTCTCCGTCTACGGCACGGACGGAACGCCGCGCGGGCTCTGCCGGGCAAAAAAAGCTCTACTACGTGACGACGGCGGGCGGTCCCTGCATCCCCGATTTCGGCTATGCCTACGTCCGCGCGCTGGCGACGCAGTGCTTCGGCATCTCGGAGACCGCGCTCATCAAGGCGGAGCTGCTGGACGTCGATGGGTTTGACGCTGAAGCTCTTCTGCGCCGGGCGATCGCACAGCTGCGCGAGACCGTCGCTGAACCGGCGCACCGTCCGGGATCGCATGCCGGATCATGACCCGCCGGTCCTGACCAAAAAGAAAAAGCGCCCCGCACGGTCGTGCGGGGCGCTTTTTCTTTTCGGCGGCGCGGGAAGGAGCGACGTCCGCCTGTCAGACATAGACAAAACCGTCCATGATACGCCGGGCCGTGCGCTCCAGATAGCCGCACTTGATCCCGACGAGGTTTTCCTCCAGCTCGGCCCGCGCGGGCATGATGCCCCAGGGATGGCCGATACGCAGATACGGAACGCGGTCAGTGCCGAGACGCTCGCGCACGATCTCGTTGACGATGGTGCCCTCCGTGTTCGCGGCCGTGATCGTGCAGATCGCACCGGTGCCCATATAGGCGTCGATCATCTTCATGTTGACGGAGAACAAGCGCCCAACCAGATCGATGTCCTTCGCCGCGATCGCACGGCCGTTTCCGGCGGTGTAGTCCGTCGGGCGCGTGACGAAGGCGATTTTGGGCAGGGTCTGGCTGTTGATGCGTGCGTCCTCCAGATCCTTTGCGTAGCCCAGCAGCACGGCGCCGGTGCCGCGGATCACCTCCAGCCGGCGGCAGATGTCGCGGCAGTTTGGCAGGGCGTTGAATTCCGCCGGCGTCTCCGTGCCGGTCACGCCGAAATCCTCCGGGTGGACGAAGATCACGGGATTTGCCGCATCGACGAAGGAGTATTCATAGCGTTTGCCTTCGACCTCGATCTCGTCCTTGACGTGACCGGTCGGCAGCAGCCGTCCGGAGGCGGCGCCCATCGGCTCGACGAATTTCAGCGTGACCTTGGAAGCCGTGCCCGGCACGCCGTCGATCGCGAAGTCACCCTCGGGCCAGAAGCGACCGTTCTTCACCGGCACCTGCGCGACGATCTCCTTTTTCGTGTTCCTGTTGAAGATGTGGACCTCGGTGACGGGCTCCACCGCCTCGACGAGGCCCTCGTCCACCGCGTAAGGTCCGACGGCGGAGGAAATGTTGCCGCAGTTCATCGTCTTGCCGACGATCGGCGCCATGACGTCCACCTGCCCGAAGTCGTAGTCCACGTCGATCCCCGGGCGGCTGCTCTTGCTGATGACGGCCACCTTGCTCGTGGACGTGCTGGCGCCGCCCATGCCGTCGATCTGGCGTCGGTCGGGGCTGCCGAACGCCCGCAGGATCACGCGGTCGCGTTCGGCCTCGTCCGCCGGAAGGTCTTCCTTGCGGAAAAAAAGCGCCTTGCTGGTGCCCCCGCGCATATAGACGCAGGGGATCTTTCTGATCGCAGCGTTGTTCTGAGAACCCATTTGCTGAAAGCCTCCCTTTGTGATAGTGAAAGCACGGCCATCGGATCGCCGTTGCATTTGGTGCAGAAAGATGCTATGATAGCAACATCGAAACTGCGCGCCGCCGGAGCGGGACGGCAGATCGGAGGATGCGCGTCATGCTGAACAACTATAACTACTTCATCGCGCTGGCTGAGGAAGAGAACATTTCCAAGGCGGCAGAAAAGCTGTTCATCTCCCATCAGTGCCTGAGCAAATACCTGAAGAATCTGGAGCAGGAGTATCATATCGACTTTTTCAACCGCTCCAAAAAGCTGGTGCTGACGCCCGCGGGCAAGGCGTATCTCGACATGGTGCGGCAGATCCAGATCCTGGAGGACGATCTGAGCGGCCAGCTGGACGATATCCGGCAGCAGAAGCGCGGCTATCTGCGCTTTGGCACGACGGAGGGCCGCTACCGCTCGCTCGTGCCGGAGCTTCTGCCGAAGTTCAAGCAGATGTATCCCGACGTCACGCTGGAGGTGCGCTATGCCACCACGGACGGGCTGAGCGAGATGATCCTCGAAAACTCTCTCGATATCGCGCTGCTCAATCAGAGCGTGAAGCCCCACAACCAGCTCGACATCCGTCCGATCCTGGAGGAAAAGATGTTCCTCGTGATCTCGGACAACCTGCTCAAAACTTACTTCCCGGACCGCTGGCCCGCCTGCAAGGCGGAGTTTGCCTGCGGCGCGGACCTGCGGGAGTTTGTCCGCGTTCCCTTTGCGCTGAGCAAACGGACGATGAACGCGCGCGAAACGCTGGAAAAGTATCTGCAGATCAAGCAGATCAAGCTGAACGTCATCTGCGAGATGACGCAGTCCGACCTTCACTTCATGCTCTCGTCCCACGACTACGCCGCAAGCGTCTGCTGGTCGATGTATATCCCCGTGATCCGGAAGGAAAACGCAGCTCTGACGAACAATCGCCTCAACGTCTTCCCCATCAAGGACGCCAACATCACGAACCACCTCATGATGGTGACGCGGAAAGGGAAAATCTTCCAGAAATACGGGCGGGACTTCATCCGTCTGATCCAGCAGACCTGTGAGCAGTATTCCGGTTACGATCTCAGCACGATCTGAATCCGCGCACCGGGCGCCGGCATCCGTCGGCGCTTTTTTTATTTCTTCAGTTCGCGGATCACGTCGATCACGCTGCCGTCGCGGTATTCCACGATGCAGACGACGCGGTCGGTCGTCTCGATCGGCTTGGGCACGCCGGTCAATGCCTCGGCAATCCGGCGCAGCTCCTCAATGGTGACAAGCTTGAGATTCGTCTTTTCCAGATCCTCGCGGAGCATCTCGTAGTTCTTGTGTTTCGGGTTCAGCGCGATCCCCGCGTCGGTGACGACGGCCGCGACCGTCTCGCCCGGCGTGCAGAGCGTGAACACCCGCCGGACGACGGAGGGCGTCCTGCCGCGGATGATGGGCAGCGCCACGATGGAGATCTGTGCGCCGCCGGCCACGTCCGGCCCGCCGCCGAGCCCGCCCAGCATCTGTCCGGACGAGCCGGTGAGGATGTTGACGTTGAAATCCACGTCCACCTCCAGCGCGCCGAGCACACCGAAGTCCTCGCGGTTCAGGAAGCCGCCCTTGGTGTAGGCGTTGGCATAGTCGGCGTTGTCGATCTCAACGACGCCGGGGCGGTCGGCGATCGCCCTCGCGGCCACGGCGTCGAAGCTCTGTGAGCATTCGACCGCGCGCACGAGGCCCTCGTCATACATGTCGATGATGGCGGCGGGGATGCCGCCGAGCGCAAAGCTCGCCTTCACGCCGCGCGCGCGCATCCGGTCGGCAAGATACTTGGTCGCCGCGATCGCGATGGCGCTCGCGCCGGTCTGGAAAGAAAACCCGTCCCGGAACAGGCGGGAAGCCGCGATCAAATCAACGGTGCGCTCCGCGATCATCAGGTCGCGGGGCTTTCTTGTGAGCCGCGCCGCGCCTTTCCCGATCATCTCCGGGTCGCCGATCTGATCGACCTTGACCACATAATCCACGTATTGCTGCGAGATGCTGGCGGGCACGCAGGGGTAATCGACCAGGTTGTCGGTGATCACGACCACACAGCGCGCATGGTGGGCATCGACGAAGGAATAGCCCAGGGCGCCGCAGGCGTTGGGGCCGATGCAGCCCGTGCAGTTGCCATAGTCGTCGGCGGCCGAGGCGCCGATGAACGCGACGTCGATCTGCAGCTCGCCCGCCTCGATCGCCCGCGGCCGCGCGCCGTGCGTGCGGAGGATGACAGGCTGCTCCAGCTCACCGGCGATCACCGCGTCGCCAAGCTGACCGCGGATGCCGCTCGCCTCGATGCGGTCGATCGTGCCGTCACGCACGAAGTCCACGATCGAGGGCTCGCTGATGTTCACCACCGCGCTGGGTGCGAAGCGCAGATGCCTGATGCCGAGCGCGCGGATCGCCGTGAGCACCTGCCCCACGATCTTGTCCCCCTCGCGGAAGCTGTGGTGGAAGGAGATCGTCATCCCGTCCTTCAGCCCGGCGGCGAGGATCGCGGCGGTGAGGTCGGGCAGCAGCTTGCTCTGTCCGGGCAGCAGATGCCCCGCCGTGCGCCGCGTGACGACCGGCGCGTCGGACGGCGGCGCGGCGTCGGGTCCGGTATACGGGCGGACGATATAATCCCCGATCCGTTCGGGAAGCTCTCTTCCGAGACTGTTGACCAGCATCACTCGTCACCTCCCACCTTGATGCCGGCGGCCTGGGCCTTGGCCAGGACCGACCTTGCGCGCAGCTCCATGGGCTTGTCGACCATGCCGCCGTCGAGCGTGCAGACGCCGGTGTGCGCGCGCTCCGCGTCCTGCAGCGCCTGAAGCACGCGCTGCGCCTGATGGATCTCCTTTTCGGACGGCGTGAAGCAGCGGTTGACCGCGTCGATCTGCCGCGGGTGGACGCAGGTCTTGCCGTCAAAGCCCAGCGAGCGGGCCATCTGCAGGTCTTCCCGGAGCCCTTCCTCATCGTTGAGGTCGGAAAACACGGCGTCCTGCGCCGAGATGCCTGCTGCGCGGCAGGCCATCAGGATCGCGTTGCGGGCATAGAAGATCTCCCAGCCCGCTTTTGTGCGCTGGGCCATCATGCTGGCCGTGAAGTCCTCGGCGCCCAGCGCCAGCGCCGCGATACGCGGGCTTGCGGTCGCGATCTCCTGCGCGTGGAGCACGCCGAGGTACGATTCGATGTTGCACCAGAGCTCTATCCCGCCGACCGGCAGTCCGGCGGCAGCCTCGATCTCCGCGATCTTCCGGTCGATCCGGCGCACCTCATCGGCGTATTCCACCTTGGGGATGCGGATCGCGTCCGGCCGGGCGCGGACGGCGGCCTCCAGATCTTCGGCAAGCTCGTCGGAATAGATGCCGTTGACACGGATCAGCACATACTTGTCCTTCGGGCGCTGATACCTCACGGCGTTGTACACCAGAAAGCGCGCGGCGTCCTTTTCCCCCACAGAAACAGAGTCCTCCAGGTCGTAGACGATACAGTCTTCATTGTAGAAGCCGGCCTGGATCATTTTTGAGGGACTTGTCCCGCCGACGTACATGGAAGTGCGCATCAAATCCGTCTTAGCCATTGGGATCGTCCTTTCTCCAGTCGTAGCGGATCTCCGCCGCGCGGCAGATCGCCGTCTGCAGGCGCGCGCGGATCGCGAAATCCAGCGCGCCCTTATCGATGATGCTGAGATCGGCATTCTCCACGCCGAACTCCGCAAGCACCTCGCGCGCGGTGGCTTCGATCGCGTCGCCGAAAATGGCGCTGACGCTGCTGTTGATCGCGATCTGGATGCCCTTGCCTGCGTTCGGCCGGATGGTCACCGACAGATCGCCCGATTCGGTCGTTCCTGCCGTAGCGCTTTTCTTCAGTTCCATTTATGCCTCTCCTTTTTTCGCTGAATTTCTCATGTAGCCGAAAAGTCCGCCGGCCGCCATGATGTCATGCTCCAGATCGCCGACGGCGTCCCCGCGGAGGACCGCGCCGGTGTCGGCGTCGCGAATGACGCCATTGTCAAGATCTACCTCCAGCCGGTCGCCGGTGCGCACCGACCCGTCCCGGATCGCGGCGGACAGGCCCTTGACGAAAAGCACCGGATACCCGTTGTTCACGGCGTTGCGGTAATAGATGCGCGAGCAGGTCTCCGCCAGGATGCAGGGCACTCCCGCGTATTTCAGGCAGTAGATCGCGTGTTCGCGTGAGGAGCCGCAGCCGAAGTTCTTTCCCGCGACGACGAAGTCTCCGGGCTGCACCTCCGTTGCGAAGCGCTCCATGCCCGGATAGTACTCGAACGCGTACTGCGGCATCTGCGCGGGATCGGTCTCCGCAAGATATTTGTTGTGATAGATGAGGTCGGTGTCGACGTTGTCGCCAAAGACCCAGGCTCGGCCGGTTTTGATGTTCATATGCCTCCACTCCCGTCCTTTCGTTCGGATCGTCCCGCGTTTATCTCGCGCCGGGCAAAAACTCGCGCGGGTCGGTGATCTCGCCGCGGATCGCCGTCGCCATGGCGGTCATCGGGCTCATCAGATAGGTGTGGCTGCCCTTGCCGACCTTGCCGATGAAGTTGCGGCTGTTCGTCGCCGCGCCGACGTCGCCGGACGGCAGCGTGCCGTAGTGCTCGGCGGTGCACAGCGCACAGGTCGGGTTCGTGAAGACGATTCCCGCCTCCAAAAACGCCTGCGCAAGCCCCCACCGCACGCATTCGAGCTGCACCTCGCTCGTGCTCGGCGTGATGATGACGCGCGTTCCGGGATCGACCCTGCCGCCGCCGGCCACCAGCACGTCGTACGCCGCCTTCAGATCCTCAAACCGGCCGTTGGAGCACGAGCCGATGTGCACCTGGTCGACGTGCGTGCCGGCGACCTCGGAAACGGGTCTGACGTTCTCCGGCGAGTCGGGGCAGGACACCATCGGCTCCAGCGTGCCGACGTCATAGTGCAGCTCGGCACAGTATGCCGCGTCGTCATCCGGCCGAAGGGCCGCGACGCAGGCGGTCAGATCCTCTCCCACGCGGGCGGAAAGCCAGCTCAGCACCTCTCCGTTCGGCAGGATCAGCGGGATCTTGCCGCTCATCTCCGTCACCAGCGAGCAGAGGGTGATGCGCTCGGCCAGGCTCGCCCGTTCGATCGTTTCGCCCGTGAACTCGACCGCGAGATAGTCCATGCCGCCGCTGCCGAGATCCCCGATGATGCGCGTGATCAGGTCGCGCATGCAGACGCCGGGGCGGAACGTGCCGCTCACCGTGATCCTCATGGTCTCCGGCACCCGGAACCATGCCTTCCCGCTCACATAGGCCGCCGCCACATCCGAGTTGCCGACGCCCGTCGCAAACGCGCCCACGGCGCCCAGCAGATTCATGTGGCTGTCCGTTCCCAGCACGACGCCGCCCGGCCGGATCAGGCCGGCCTCCAGCATGACGAGCTGGCCGATGCCGTGGTTGATGTCAAAGAGGTGGCGGATGCCCTGCGCGCGGGCGAATTCGCGGATGATCTTCTGGTTGTTGGAAACCTTTTCCGAATGGGAAGGCGCCTGCAGGTCAAAGGTAAAGGCGACCTTCTCGGGATCCCAGACCTTGGCGTCCGTTCCCATCTCCTTTTGAAACTGCAGCACGCAGTTCGCGCCGCCGAAATCGCGCGCCGAGGCGAGGTCAACGCCGCACCAGACCCGCTCACCCACACTGACGGGCCGACCGGCGGCGTGCGAAAGGATCTTCATAATCACGGTTTGCTCCAAGCAAATCCCCCCTTTTCGCTTTCGCGGATCACAGGTCGTATCCGATCTGTTCACGCGGTAACTGTACCACGGATCGGCGGCCCAAAACAGCACAAGAATGTTCCGCGGCTGCATCCAATGGTTGCAGATATGTTGAAAACGCCGCGTTTTTTCGCTTCATACGGCGCAGCGCCTGCAACTTCCGGTTGCAGGCGTTTAAAATATGTTTGCTTTATTTTTGCGCTGCTTGTGCTTAGAATGACACTTGAAAACCACCGAACGGAGGGTGCATATGGAGAAAAAGCTGAAAAAAGCAAAAAGCGATATGTGGACGGGCGTGCTTTCCGCGCTGTTCGCCTGCCTGTATTTTGCGGAGACCTTCCGCTTCATCCTGGACCACAGCGTGCCGATCAGCGCCGCCGTCTTCCCGCGCATCATCGCGGGACTCGTCTTCCTTTGCGCGGCGGCGATCTTCTTCCGCGGCCTGCGTGTGTACCGGACGATCCCGGAGACTGCGCGGCATGAGGCAAAGGCAAACGCCGCCGGCTCCAGCAGGAATCTGTTCCACGTGCTGGAGGCCTTTCTGATCCTGCTCGGCGTTGCGGTCGCGATGCGTCCGCTCGGCTTCATCGTCACCATGACGATCGCGATGTTCCTGATGTTCGTTCTGCTGGAGAAACCGCAGAAAAGAAAGTACGGGCTCTACGCGATCTTCTCCCTGACGCTGCCGACGGCGGTGTTCTTCCTCTTCTATTACTGCTTCTCGTACCTGCTGCCGACCGGCGTCCTGCGCCTGCTGCTGGCACGGATCCTCTGAGCGGAGAAAGGAAACGGAAATGTCTGCTTTTCAGTATTTCGGCCACGCGCTGGCCACGATCTTCACCACGCCGCAATACCTGTTCTTCATGCTGCTGTTCACCGCGCTGGGCATTCTGCTCGGCGCGCTGCCCGGGATCAACGTGAACCTCTCCCTGATCCTGGTGCTGCCGCTGACCTACGCCATGCAGACCGAGTCCGCGATGGTGGTGCTGCTCTCGTGCTACATCGGCGCGCTCTCCGGCGGTCTGATCTCCGCCGTTGCGCTCAACATTCCGGGCACGAGCTCGTCGATCGCCACCTGTTTCGACGGTCACCCCCTCGCCAAGCAGGGCAAGGCCGGGCAGGCTGTCGGCGTCGGCATCCTGACGAGCTTCGTCGGCGGCTCCCTGAGCTATGCTCTGCTGCTCCTTCTGGCGCCGATGATGGCAAAGGTGGCGCTGAAGTTCGGCTACTGGGAGTATTTCGCGGTGTCGTTCTTCTCGATCACCATGATCATCGGCATCGCCGGTGACGACGTGTTCCGCGGTGTCCTCGGCGCGGCGCTCGGCATGGCGATCGCCATGACCGGCAGCGACCCCGTCATGATGGTCAACCGCTACAACTTCGGTTTTCACGCGCTGGACGGCGGCGTGACCCTGACGGCGCTGATGTGCGGCATCTTCGCCGTGCCGGAGCTGCTCAAGCTCGCCGAGACACGCGACGACCCGGACGTAGAGGTGACGAAGCTCGAAAAATTCCGCGGCTTCGGCATCTCGGCAAAGGACTATCTCAGCCGCTGGAAGAACATTCTCCGCTCGACGGTCATCGGCACCTACACCGGCATCCTGCCCGGCATCGGCGCCTCCAGCGCAAGCCTGCTGTCCTACATGACGGCGAAGAACAGCTCCAAGCATCCCGAGACCTTCGGCACCGGCGATATCGACGGCATCATCGCCTCCGAGACCGCCAACAACGCCTGCATGGGCGGCGCAATGATCCCGATGCTGGCCCTGGGCGTCCCGGGCAGCTCTGCGGCGGCGATCCTGATGAGCGCGCTGTCGCTGCACAACGTCCAGCCGGGCCCGCTGGTGTTCGCAAACAGCGCCAACCTGATCTACTTCATCTTTGCCATCTGCTTCGTCGTCAACTTCTTCATGCTGGTGCTCGAGCGCGGCGTCCTGACCGGATACCTGAAGGCGCTCACGGCGCCGCCGCGCATCGTCATGGTCATCGTCATGCTGATGTGCGTCTGCGGTGCCTACAGCTCCCGCAGCAGCTTCCTCGACCTCTACGTGTTCGCGATCTTCGGCACGCTCGGCTTCTTCCTGCAAAAGGGCGGCATCCCCGCCGGTCCGATCATCCTCGGTTACATTTTGAGTTCTCTCTGTGAGCTCAACTTTGTGCGTGCCTATGCGATCAGCCGCGGCAACGTCATGGCCGTGTTCCATCGCCCGATCGCAGCGGTGTTCATGGTCGTCGCGATCCTGTCCCTGGCCAATTCCGTTCGCAAAACCATCAAGGCCGACAAGGCAAGAAAGGCCGCTGAGACGGATCTTGCCTCCAACGGCTGACACGGTTTTCGATCATAAAACAAAAAGGAGAAGAATCATGAAAAGACTGCTTGCACTGATCCTGAGCATCGTAACGGTGCTCTCTCTCGCCGCATGCGGGAGCAAAACGCAGAACAACACGCAGACCGGCGCACAGACCGGCGCGCAGACCGGCACGCAGGTCACCGATCCGCAGCCCACGAACCCGGGCCCCGACAGCACGGCGACCGAGCCCAAGCTGGACTATCCCAAATATGCCATCACGATCAACGGCTCGACCACGGGCTCCACGGTCGACATCAACGCGCGTTCCTTCGCCAAGGTTCTTGCGAAATACGTGCCCGTGAACGTCGTGGTGAACTCCACCTCCGGCCAGGTAGACTCCTTCCGCAGCACGATGAACGCTGCGCCTGACGGCTACACCCTCTGCTGGTCGACCGTCAACGTCACGATCTCCGATGTGAAGGGCAAGACAGACTTCGACTCCGTGAACGCCTCCACCTTCATCGCCTGCACGGTCAAGGGCGGCGGCCACTGGCTGTGCTGCAAGAGCGACTTTGCCAAGAAGAACAACATCAACAGCTTTTCCGACCTGATCGCCTACACGAAGGCCCACCCGCAGGAGCTGGTCGTCTCCACCTCCGCCGGCATGGTGACGGACGTTGCCTGCAAGCAGTTCATTTCCGCCGGCATGGATGCCTACCCGGTCAGCATTGAAGACGCCGGCAAGCGCGTGGTCGCGCTGCTCGGCGGCGATATCGACCTCTACATCGGCGGCTACGCGGCGATCAAGCAGTATATCGAGACCGGCGAGGTCATGTGCCTCTGCTATCTGGGTCACGAGCGCAGCCCCTTCTCGCCCGACATTCCCTGCACGACCGAGCTCGGCTATGATCTGAACGACGCCGCCTCGATCTACAATCTCTCCTGCCCGAAGGACACGCCGAAGGAGATCGTCGCCTACCTCGAGGAGGCCACGAGAAAGACGGTCGAGGATCCCGAGTATGTCGAAGCGCTGCTGAACAACTCCTCCGTGGCATACTTTGCCGGCTCTGAGGAGACCTACAAGATCATGAGCGAGTACAAGCAGCTGATGATCGACGCCGGCTTCGGCGGCTGAACGCAACAAACCGTCTGCGCGGGGCACGTCCCCGCGCAGACGGAAAGGAGAACATTATGAGGATCATGGTAATGCTTGCCCCCGGCTTTGAAGAGGGCGAAACCGTTGAGATCATCGACGTGCTGCGCCGCGCTAAGTTTGAGGTGGACTCCGTCAGCATCGCCGGCGAGCTCGTGGAAAGCCAGGGCCATGTGACGCTCAAGGCGGACCGCGTCCTGAGCGCCGATCTGGAGGACTTCCGGGACTACGATATGATCGTCCTGCCCGGCGGCTGGACCGGCACGGACAACCTGATGGCCGATCCGCGCGTGATCGAGCTCGTGCAGTACTACACGGCGGAGGACCGCTACGTCGCTGCCATGTGCGCCGCGCCGAACGTTCTGGCGAAAGCCGGTGTGCTCAAGGGCAAGACGATGACGGCCTATCCCGGCAAGAAGACGGAGCCGTTCTACACCGACGCGCACTACGTCACCGACACCGTCGCCTTCGACGGCAAGCTCGTGACCAGCCGCGGTCCCGCCACGGCGCTGCCCTTTGCCTTCGCCCTGGTCGACGTGCTCGGCGGCGACAGCAACTTCATCAAGAACCGACTGCTCTACAACGAGATGAAGACCTACAACGATTTCAGCGTGAAGGACTAATCGAATCGAATATTTCGGCGTGTCGCCGTCGGCGGCACGCCGAAAAAACAAATCATCTATCACTGATAAGGAGACGAACACATGAAGATTTGGTATCAGATGGGCGGCACCTACCGCTACGGCGAGTTTTACGCGGACTTTGCGGCGCGCCTGGAAAAGCGCATGGCGGAGATCGTCCGCCCGGACACCGAGGTCTACATCACCGGCCTGCCCAAGATGGATTCCATGCTGGCCCAGTCCCGTTTCTGTGAGTACTATCACAACAACCAGGTCATCAACAACGCGCTGCGCGCCGAAAAAGAGGGCTTTGACGCCTTCGTCATGGCCTGCCCGATGGACTGCGCCCTCAAGGAGATCCGCGAGATCCTGGACATCCCCGTCGTCGGCATCTTCCAGAACGCCTGCATGACCGCCATGACGCTCGGCTATCGCTTCACCACCGTGACCGGCAACGACTTCCTCTGCGAGCGCTATCGTCAGATGGCTTACGGCTACGGCTGCGGTGAGCGCTATCTGCCGAACAACTATTGGATCGACCTGGATCGTGACGGTCAGTACCACAGCTACAACGCGACCGACGCCTTCCGCGCCCAGTTCATCCCCGTCGCCCGCCGCGCGATCGCAGACGGCGCGTCCGTGATCCTGCCCTTCTCCAACGGCGTGCTGTCCCTGGCGTATGCCTCGGGCCTCACCAAGGAGGGTATCGACGGTGTGCCCGTTCTTGACTCCGTGGCTGCCGCCGTCAAGGCCGCCGAGGGCTTCGTGGATCTCAAGAAGATGGGCGTTCAGTTCTCCCGCAAGAAGCAGGTCAACACCCCGATCGACAAGGAGACCAGAGACCGCATCATCAGCGTCTACAAAGAGGGCCACAAGATCATCCTTCCCGAGGATTGATTCCTTTCTGCGATTCTTTTCAGGCAAGCGGGCATCCATGTCGGCATGGATGCCCGCTTGCGCAATACGACAAAGGAGAATTCCATGAAAAGCACCCTGTTTTCCATGCCCGCGGGTGCGTGCAACGCGCACCTGCACATCATCGACCCCGCGTTTCCCAACGACGGGAAAGCGGCGGAACAGGCCGGCACGGTGGAGGAGTACCGCGCGCTCGCCCGGCGATTCGGCATCCCGCGGGCGGTATTCGTGCAGGCCAAGCCCTTCGGGCTCGACAACGCCTGTCTGCTGGATGCGATCCGGCGCTTTGGCCCGGAGAACGCGCGCGGCGTCGCCGTCACGGACGGCAGCGTGGACGACCGGACGCTGGCAGCCTGGCACGATGCGGGGATCCGCGGGCTGCGCTTCAGCGTATGGAACCCGAAAAACGCGGTCGTCCGCCTGTTCGACGCCGGTCCGCTGAGCGAACGGATCGCGGATATGGGCTAGCATCTCCAGTTTCACATGAGCGCGCGGCAGATGGCGGAGCATCGGGACATGCTGGCGCATCTGCCCTGCAGGATCGTGTTTGACCATATGGGCCGTCTCGATCCGCACCTCGGCGTGAGAGATCCCGCGTTCTCCGTCCTGTGCGCGCTGATCGACCGCGGCAGCGTCTGGGTAAAGCTGTCCGGGCCGTATCTGAATACGGTATCCGGATATCCCTGGGAGGATGCCTGCGCGGTGGCGCAGACGCTTGCAGCCTTTGCCCCGGATCGCGTCGTATGGGGCTCGGATTTCCCGCACGTTACCGAGCGCGACAAGCCCGCGCCGGAATCGCTGATCGAACAGATCCCGCGCTGGCTGCCGGACGCGCGTGCGCAGCGTCTGGCGCTGGCGGACAATCCGAAAGAACTGTACGGCTTCTGATCCGGCGCGTCCGGCCGGGCCGGGCGGCCCGCCCCGCGCGCGACCGGCCCAGCCCTCATCCCGCCTGACGTCCGGCCCCACGGACGCAGTCTTTCTCTTCCCCGCTTACAAAAGCAAAAAGCCATGAAAGCCGGCGGCTTTCATGGCTTTTAGATGGCTTTGAGGCGCAGCGCCAGTTTGTCGGCAACGCCGCCCACGAGTTGCGCACGCCTCTTGCACTGATGCAGGCCAGAGTGGATCTGTACGAGAAGGAGAACCACGCGCCCACCCCGGAGACGAAGGAAGCCCTTGTGCTGATTAAAGAGCAGACGGAGCGTCTTTCCCATCTGGTCAAAACGCTGTTGGATATGAGCGAGCTGGAGACGATTCCCCGGACAGATCACATTGAACTCGATCCGATGATCGAGGAGGTTTTGACAGACCTGGAGCCGTTGGCGGAAGACAAGCATATTACCCTTACACAAACGGGAGAGAATCTCACATTAGTCGGCAGCGATGTGCTGCTTTATCGGATGCTGTTCAACCTGGTCGAGAACGCCATCAAATATAATCGCCCGCATGGGAGTGTTGCTGTTTCTGTGACACAGGAAGGAAACGCAGCTCTTATCTGCGTCTGTGATACGGGGCCGGGGATTCCCAAGGAGTGTCGGGAGAGCGTATTTCAGCCCTTTTTCCGGGTGGACAAGTCCAGAAGCCGCGCCTTGGGCGGCATTGGGCTGGGTTTATCACTGGTCTGGGAGATTGTGCGGCTCCATAACGGGACGGTGCAGCTTGACGAGAGCGGCGAGACCAGAACGGTGGTCGCCGTCCGGCTGCCCTTATCTTGAGAGCAGAAAACTCATCCCATCATACAAGGAGGATAACGATTGAAAGCCTTCTTTGCATCGTTCAAAAAAGAAGAGGCGTACCGCAGAGAGTACACCTCAGAAGAGAGCTTTCGCAAAAGCGTTGCACATTATATCGAGTTCTACAATGAAGCACGGCCGCATCAGACTTTAAAGTACAAAACGCCGCAGGAAGTGGAGGACGCCTATTATGCTGCCGTATGAGAAGCCGGTGTTGAAATAGCGTCCTTGAGTCGAAAAAAGTTTTTGGATTTCCGGAATTTTTGGACTGAAGCGAATTCCTACCGAAATCTGAAAACCCTTGATTTGTCAGGCTCTAACACAAAAACGAAGTCCGTTTTTCGAGAAAAATGTTCGAAAAACGGACTTCGTTCATATGGAGCTGCTGACCAGATTCGAACTGGTGACCTCATCCTTACCAAGGATGCGCTCTACCGACTGAGCTACAGCAGCGAATGGCGACCAAGAAGGGACTCGAACCCTCGACCTCCGGCGTGACAGGCCGGCGTTCTAACCAACTGAACTACTTGGCCATCTGCCTCGGGGAACGGCCCCGCCTTTTGTGACCGAGGCGTATCATACCACATTTACAAACGCTTTGTCAACTGTTTTCTGCCGCCCCGATGCAAGTTTTTCTCACAAATCGGCCGCCTGTCCGCGCAGAACCCCAACGGCCTGCGCGCGGGCAGGCGCCGCTGCGCTTTTTTGTGTTTATGTCAACCGATTCGTCGTGTCGTACACGATGTCCGCCTGCCGCTCGATCCCGAATGCACGGAAGTACGCCTCCTCCAGCGGGATCCAGCGCGCCTGAAACACGGCGAAGTACTCGCCCTCCCGCGCGCGCAGGCGGTGCTCCTGCTCCTTCCGTGCGCACGTCACGAACACCCGCAGGTCGTACTGTCCGGCGAGCCGCGGATGCTGCGAGTAACTGCCCTCGACGATCGTCAGCGCCCGCGGCCGGAGCATCCGCTCCGGCAGGAAACGGTCCGCGCCGCAGTCGTACGCCCGATAGGCGACCGGCACGCCCGCGCGGACAGGCAGCAGCGCCGTGTCGAGGAAGCGCGCAAGATCCATGTTGCCGGCGGGCGTGCGCTCCCAATCCGCTGCGCGCTGCGCCGGCGGCAGATAAAAATCGTCCATGTGCAGCACGCAGGCGTCAAAGCGCCGGGCGAGCGTCTCCGCCAGCGTCGTCTTGCCGCTGCCGCAGCGCCCGTCGATCGCCACGACCGCCCTGCCCCGCCGATCCAGCAGCGCGCGCACGGTCTCCGTCAGTCGTTCCATCCGGCATCACCTCGGCAAAAGCATAGCAGACGCGCGCGCAAAACGCAACTTTCTCTTGCATCCGCCTCGCCCGATTTGGTATAATATTTGAGAAAATCAACGTTGACAGGAGGAATCCCTATGGCATCCAAGGTCTATTTCACCCGCGAGATCACGCCCGAAAAGGTCGTCGCGCTGTATCGTGCGCTCGGCGTCGCCCTGCCCGGCAAGGTCGCGGTCAAGCTGCACTCCGGCGAAAAGGGCAACCAGAACTTCCTGCGGCCCGACTTCTGGCGCCCGATGATCGAGACGGTGGACGGCACGGTGGTCGAGTGCAACACCGCCTACGGCAAGGCGTTCGGCGGCGTGCGCGATTATACGGAGGAGCATTGGAAGCTGATCGAGTACCACGGCTGGAGCCGCGCCTTCCGCGTCGACCTGATGGACGCCGAAGGGCCCGACGTCGTCTGGCCGATCCCGAACGGCAAGGTGCTCAAGGAGAACCGTCTCGGCAAGAACATTCTGAATTACGACTCCATGCTGGTGCTGGCGCACTTCAAGGGCCACCCGCAGGGCGGCTACGGCGGCGCGCTCAAGCAGCTCTCCATCGGCTGCGCGAGCCGTGAGGGCAAGGCCCTGATCCACTCCGGCGGCCGCTCGAGCGACAATATCGAGGCCTGGAACGTCCACGCCGAGCAGGATCGCTTCTGCGAGGCGATGGCCGACGCGGCAAGCACTGTCGTCGCGCACTTTGCCGGCCGGATCGCCTTCATCAACGTGATGAAGAACCTCTCGGTGGACTGCGACTGCTGCGCCGTGGCGGAGGATCCCTGCATGAAGGACATCGGCATCCTCGCCTCGCTTGACCCCGTCGCCGTCGATCAGGCCTGCATCGACCGGATCTACGCCGCGAAGGACGATCCCGGCCAGGCGCACTTCATTGAGCGCGTCGAATCGCGCCACGGCGTCCACACGATCGAGGCGGCCGCGGCGCTCGGCTTCGGCAGCCGCACCTATGAGCTCATCGAGATCTGACCCATAAGAAAAAACGGCGCGCCGCAGTTTTTCCTGCGGCGCGCCGTTTTCTTTTCAGTTTTTCGCCGTTTTCTCCAGCCGCTCCAGCCGGCGCCGCCGGGTCAGGTAGTAATACGCCATCACCAGCGCGGTCGCGGCGGCCCACGCCACCGGATAGCCGACGTAGACGTGCACCAGCTCGTGCGAGATGCGCATCATGACCGACAGATACACCTGCCGCACGCCGAGCAGGCCGATCAGCGTCAGGATCATCGGCACCGTGCTGTCGCCGTAGCCGCGCAGCGCGCCGAGATAGACCACGCGCAGCGCCATCAGGAAGTAGAACGGGATCAGCAGGTGCATCATGTCCGTGCCGATCGCCACGACCTCCGGATCCTGGTTGAACAGGCGCACGCAGCGCTCCGACAGCGCGTAGACGATCGCGCCCATCCCGATCACGTAGCCGACGGAGAGCAGCAGCGTCGAGCGCATGCCCTTCTGCGCGCGTACGCGGTTGCCCGCGCCGATGTTCTGGCTCACGAAGGTCGTGATGGCGTGGCCGAAGGCCGTGCAGGGCATGCCGATGAAGCGGTCGAGCCGCTGCGCCACGCCCACGCCCGCCATCGCGCTTTCGCCGAACGAGTTTACATAACGCCAAACCATCAGGTTGGACACTGCGGTCAGCGCGTTCTGCACCCCCGCCGGCACGCCGATGGCGATCAGGTCGCGGATGATGCCGCCGTGCGCCTGCATCTCCCGCGGGGCAAAGACGAAGCCCCCGTCGAACCTTCGGATCACGCGCACGGCCAGCACGAGCGAGAGCGCCTGGGACAGCACCGTCGCCGCGGCGACGCCCGCGATGCCCCACCGGAACGCGCCCACGAACGCCACGTCCAGCACGATGTTGCACCCGCAGGAGGCCAGCAGGATGTAGAACGGGCTGCCCGAGTCGCCCGTTGCGCGCAAAATGCCCGCGCAGATGTTGTAGGACACGGTGAACAGCGCCCCGATGAAGTAGATGCGCAGATACGTTTCCGCCCCGCCGTACACGCTCTCCGGCACCTCGGTCATATGCAGCAGCAGCGGCGTGCACAGCGCCCCGAGCAGCGACAGCGCCGTGCCCAGCAGCAGCGAGAAGGTGAACGTGCCGCGCATGACGTATCCGAGCTCTTCCCGGTCGTGCGAGCCGAAGGCCCGGCCCGTCACGACCGAGCCGCCGACCGAAAGCCCGTTGAAAAATCCGACCACGAGGCGCGAGATGGGCGTGCACAGGCTGACCGCCGCGAGCGCTCCCTTGCCGATGATGTTGCCCACCACCAGCGAATCCACGCTGTTGTAAAGGTTCTGCAGCAGCTCGCTCAGCACGATCGGCACGGAGAACGCGATGATCTGGCTGACGATCCCGCCCTCGGTAAAGTCGATATGCCGCCTTCTCAGCACCCCCGTCACGACCGCGCCTCCCTCTGCCTCTTTTTCTCTATGTTAGCACACATTTCGATCGGCTACAACCGATTTTCTCCGTCAAAGAACACAAATCTGCCGCTTTTTTCGCAAAAAAAGTTGAAAAAGCCGACGTGCGCCTTCTGCGGCGCACGCCGGCTTCCCGTTTCATCGTTTTTTCTCCGGCAGCGATCCGGCGCACAGGCCCAGCGCGAGCGAGCGTTCCGCCTGCGCGCGCAGCGCCGCGGCGCACACCGGCGGCAGCAGCGCGTCCGTCCCCTGCGTCGCCGCCTCCGCGGCGGCCGCGGCCGCCCGCTCGGCATAGGCGCAGAAGGCGTCGTAAAACGCCGCCTCGTCGCATTCCGCCAGCGAACGCGAGAGCAGCTGTCCGATCGCCTCGATCGGCAGACTCGGCTTGAGCAGGCAGATCTCGATCAGGCGCGAAAGGTGTGTCCGGCCGTAGCGCTTTTTCTCCGGCGGCGGCATCACGCCCAGCTTGACGTAGTTGTTCACCATTGAGGCCGTGATCCCCTTGCGCTCGAAGCCCGGCTGCCCGCCGAGATACCGCTCCATCAGCGCAAGCAGCTGATCCATGTAGAGCGCGAGATCCGGCAGCTCCGCCCAGCGGGGCAGGCGCTGCGCCGCCATCTGCGCGCAGAGCTCCGGCAGAACCGGCTGTTCGTCCATCGTCCCGCCTCCCTTCCGATTCATTATAGCCCGCCGCAGCGGAAAAAACAATCTCTATTCTCAAAAAAACCGTTGACAAAATCTCAAACACCTTGTAATATAGTTTTCAAAACCAGATATTACTTTTTCAAAGATCAGGAGGTGTGTCATGAACGTCACCGTGTACGGAGATTCCATCCTGAAGGGCGTCCTGCTGGAGGACGGCAAATACGCCGTGAACCGCGAATGGGAGCAGAAGCTGATCGAGCGCTTCGGCCTGACCGTCCGGAACCGTTCGCGCTTCGGCGCCACGATCCGCAAGGCGCTTCCCCTGATTCGGCGGGACTGCGAGACCCCCGCCGCCGCGGGCGAATATGCGCTGCTGGAGTTCGGCGGGAACGACTGCGACTACGACTGGGCGGCGGTCGCCGCCGCGCCGGAGCGCGAGCATCTGTGCAAGCTCCCGCCGGAGCAGTTCCTCGCCGAATACCGCGAGGCGCTCGCCCTGCTGCGCCGCAGCGGGCGCACGCCCGTGATCCTCACCCTGCCGCCGATCCATTCCGAGCGCTACCTGCGCTTCATCTGCCGCGACGGGCTTTCGCGCGAGCGCATCCTCGCCTGGATGGGCGACGTGGAGCGCATCCACCGCTGGCAGCAGCGGTATTCCGACATGGCCGGGCAGCTCGCGCAGGAGGAGGGCGTCGCCTCCATCGACCTGCGCGGCGCCTTCATGCGCAGCGCGCAGCGTCCGGAGGATCTGCTGTGTCTGGACGGCATCCATCCCTCCCGCAGCGGGCAGGCGCTGATCTACGGGGCGCTCTGCGCCGCCGCGACCTGAGAGCGCCCTGAGCAGCGCAGACAGCGGAGCGGAGACTCACGTCTCCGCTCCCTTTTTTCGTTTCCATGCGCCGCTGAAGTAGAAGATCAGCCCGATCCACAGCGGCGTGAAGCCCGCGACCGCGTCGCCGAGCCAGAAGCCCAGATAGCCCATCCCCAGCGTCAGGCCGAACAGCACCGCGAGGCCGATGCGCAGCACGATCCCGTCGAGGATGGCGGTGGCGAAGTTGGCGAGGGTGTTGCCGCTGCCGTTGATCAGCGCGTTCATGCCGGAGCGCGCCGCGCTGCCGTAGAAGATCAGCACCGCGATCGGAAGGTATCTCATGCCGATCGCGAGCACGTCCCCCTCGCCCTCGCCGGTGAAGACGCCGTAGATCTGCGCCGGGAAGAGCAGGAACGCCGCGCTGAGCGCCGTCGCGATGAGGAGCGTCACGCGGAACACCGCAAGCATGATTTGCTTCACCCGTTCGTAGCGCGCCGCGCCGATGTTCTGCCCCACCATGGATGCCCCCGCCGTGTTGAACGAGTTGGACAGCAGGTTCGACATGCTGTTGATCTTGTTGGCGATGCCCGCGAAGGCCGAGACCTCCACGCCGTACGAGTTGACCCAGGAGTTGACGAACAGCTTGGAAAACTGGATCGACGCGTTCTTGATCGCCATCGGCAGTCCGAGCTTGACGAGGCGCAGCAGCATCCCGCCCTCGATGCGGAAGAACGCCCCGGCCGGCAGCGCCAGCTCATAGCGCGCGCGGTTGCGGTAGATGAACGCCGCGCACCCGAGGAACGAGACGCCCTGGCTGATGACCGTGGCGAGCGCCGCGCCGCGGCTGCCCATGCCGAGACCCATGACGAACAGCAGGTCGAGCGCCACGTTGAGCACCGCCGCCGCGCTGATGAAGAGGAACGGCCGCTTCGCGTCGCCCATCCCGCGCAGCACCGCGCTGATCATGTTGTAGCCGTAGATGAACACCAGGCCGAGGATGCACACCGTCGCGTAGCCGAGCGCCTCGTCATAGGCCGCCTCCGGCGTGTTCATCAGGCGCAGGATCGGCGCGCGCAGCGCGAGGCACGTCCCGCTCAGCACCAGCGCGCAGAGCGTCAGAAACGTGAACATCGTGCCCACGAAGCGTCCGATCTTCTCGCGCTGTCCCGCGCCGATGTACTGCGAGATGAGCACCTGTCCCGCGTTGGAGAAGCCCATCGCAAGGAAGGTCAGAAAGTGCGTCACGTCGCCGCCGACGGAGACCGCCGAAAGGCCCACCTTGCCGAGCTTCTGCCCGACGATGATCATGTCCACCATGTTGTAGACGATCTGCAGCAGATTGGAGAGGAACAGCGGCGTTGCGAAGCGCAGCAGCTGCTTTGTGATGTTTCCCTGCGTAAAATCCGCGATCAGCGTCCTTTTCTTCACGCCTACGCCTCCGTTTCGTTCATTCATACCGCGCCAGCAGCGCCCGGCAGCCCTCCGCAACGTCGCGCCATGTCGCCTCGAAATCCCCCGTGTACCACGGGTCGGCCACACTGCCCGGCCGCGCGGTGAAATCCATCAGCAGCCGCAGCTTGCCCGCGGGATCTCCGCCGCAGATGCGCCGCATGTCGCGCAGATTCTCCCGATCCATGCCGATCAGCAGGTCGCAGGCCGCGTAGTCCTCGCGCCGCAGCAGCCGCGCCGTCTTTCCGTCGCAGGCGATGCCGTGCTCCGCCAGCTTGCGCCGCGCCGGAGGATAGACCGGGTTTCCCAGCTCTTCTGCCGTCGTCGCCGCAGACCCGATGAGGAATTCCTCTGCGCGTCCCGCGCGCCGCACCAGATCCTTCATCACAAACTCCGCCATCGGACTGCGGCAGATATTGCCGTGGCACACAAACAGGATCCGGATCATACGCGCCCTCCTTCCGTCGGTGCAGGATACCCGTATTGTACCACGTCTGCGCCGCCGGCGAAACCCTTTTTTGCCGCCGCGCGCCGCCCCGCCTGCCAAAACCGCCGCGCAGCCCTTGCTTTTTGCCGCCGTGATGCTATAATTAGGCCGAATTGATATGACCTGACGAATCGAGGACGCAATGCCTATGGAACCCATGACCGACCGGACCGCGCGGGAGACCGTCGCCGTCCTGATTCCTGCCTACCAGCCGGACGAGAAGCTGCTCGCCACGGCGGAGAGTTGCCTGCGCGCCGGCGTGCGCCGCCTTCTGGTGGTGGACGACGGGAGCGACGCGCGCTGCGCCCCCGTCTTTTCCGCGCTGGAGAAGCTGGGCGTCACCGTGACGCACCACGAGAAGAACCGAGGCAAGGGCGCCGCGCTCAAGACGGGCATCCGCGCCGTGCGCGAGACCTGGCCCGACGCGACCGGCGTCGTCACCGCGGACGCGGACGGGCAGCACGCGACGGAGGATATCTGCGCCCTGATGGACGAGCTTGCGCAGCAGCCCGACGGGATCCTCCTCGGCACGCGCGACTTCAGCGGGGACGATGTGCCCTTCAACTCGCGCCACGGCAACCGCATCACCTCCGCGATCTTCCGGCTCATCACGGGCATCCGCTGCCCGGACACGCAGACGGGCCTGCGTGCGATCCCCGCCGCGCTGTTCGACTTTGCCCTCGGCGTCGAGGGCGAGCGTTACGAGTACGAAATGAACTTCCTGCTCGACGCGGCGGAGCGCAGATATCCCCTGCGCTTCCACCCGATCCGCACGATCTATCTCGACGGCAACCAGACCTCGCATTTCCGCGTCGTGCACGATTCGTACCTGGTCTACCGCCGTCCGATCACGTTTCTCGGCGTGGCGCTGGCGTCGCTGCTGATCGACCTGGTCGCCTTCAAGCTGTTCGACGCCTTCGTTTTCCCGGGCCTGAGCGCACACATCATGGCCGCGACGGCCGCGGCCCGCATCCTCTCCGGCGCGGCGAACTTCTTTCTCAACAAGCACGTCACCTTCCGCAGCAAGGGCCGCACCGGCAGCGAGTCGCTGCGGTATCTGGTGCTCTTCCTCGCGGTGATGTTCCTCTCCGGCCGGGGCGTGACGCTGCTCTCCCGCCTGCTGCCCACAATGCTCGCCAAGATCCTCGTGGACGGGGTGCTGTTCGTCGTCAACTACTTTGTCGAGCGCAAATGGGTCTTCCGCGAAGCGCGCTGACCTGCGCCGCGGATCCCGTGAATCCATCGCAAAAAGGAGCGATCAGGGAAACATGAAAAAGCGGTTTGCTGCGCTTGTCCTTGCGCTGGTCATGAGCGCCGTGCTGCACGGCTGCGGCACGGGCAGGCAGACCTCGGGCGCCTCTCTGCCGTCGGAGCCCTCCGACGCACAGACTGCGGCGCGCACGATCACGGAGGAAACGGCTCTCGCCGGCGTCTCCAACTACTGTCACGACACGTATGACTGGAGCGCCGCGGAGGACCGGCCCGACGCCATGTATGTGACCATGGGCGAGGAGACGGCCGCCGAGTATCAGGTGATCTTCCACAGCTACACCGGCTCGTTCGTCTATTTCTACGTGGACAAGGCGACCGGAACCACGCGAATGACCGAGTACGTGCCGGCGCTCGACCGGGAGGAGGACGCGGGCGCCATCGACCTGTATGACTATCTGCCGTAAAGCGGCGGGGCGCCGCGCGCGCCGTCTTCGATCCTGAAGCATCGTCCGGCAAAGGGGGTGGAAAGCCGTGCTGCCGATCCTGCATCTTGCCGCGCTGTTCGCGCTCGCGCTGTTCCTCTCCCTTCGGTGGGACGCGGGATTGCTGCGCACGCTGCCCGCCGCCCTGTGCCTGACGGGCCTTGCGCTTTACGTTCTTGCGTTTTTCGGCCGTCTCTCGTGGGTGGACGCGCTCGCCGCGCTGCTGCTCGCGGCCCTTGCGGCCGCCTTTCTTGTCAGGCGGCGCGCCTGTGCGCCCCGCCTCCTCGCCGCGCTGCGGGACGGTCGGCTCTGGCTGTGCCTCGCCGTGCTGGCCGCGCTCCTGCTGCTCGTGCGCGGCCGCCTCGTGCTGGAGTGGGACGCCTACAACTTCTGGGGCGCGGACGTCCGCAGCCTCTATTACCGGGACGGGTTCGCTGCGGCGTACAGCAACGCCGCCCCCGCCTTCGGGGACTATCCGCCCTTCCTGCAGCTGATCCTCTGGTGGTTCCTGCATCTCGCCGGCCGGTGTGACGAGGGGATGATGTTCGTCGGCTACCACGCCCTCGGCGCCCTGCTGCTCTTCACCGCGGCCGACCGCCCGCCCGCGGGCGATCGCTTGGCGCGCCTGTCCGGCGCGCTCGCCTGCGCCGTGCTGCCGATCCTGCTGCCGAGCGTGTTCGATTCGTCGTGGTACCGCTCGCTCTACGTCGACCCTCTCATGGGCTTTCTCTTCGGCGCGCTGCTGATCGCCGCCGCGCGTGAGGACGTGCGCGCGCTCGAGCTGAGCGTCTACGCCGCGGCCCTCGCGCTGAGCAAGAACGTCGGCTCCCTGTGGGCCTTCGCCGGCGCGGTCTTCTGCCTGCTGTGGCACGGCAGGCAGCGCGCCCCGCGCCGCGCCGCGCTCGCCATGTTCGCCGCTGCGGCCGCAGGCATGGTCTCGTGGCGCGCGTTCTGCCGCGTCATGCACCGCTCCGGCTACCTCTCCGCCGCCTTTGTGCCGCTGCTGCGCGCGCGTCTTGCGGAGGTGCGCGCCGGCGCGTTCCTCGCCTCCGGCAGCAACCGCGCGCTGCTGCGCTCGTTCCTGCGCGCGTTTTTCTCCGAATCCGTGCACCGTGGCCGCCCCGCCCTGCTGAGCCTCACGCCCTGCGCCGCGCTCGCGCTGCTGCTCGCGCTGTTGGTGCTGCTGCTCGTCCTCGGCGCGCTCCCGCGCAAAAAAGCAGGGCGCCTGATCGGCTTTTTCCTGATCACGGCGGCCCTGACCTACGGGTTTCTCCTTCTCTCGCACCTCACGGTCTTCGCGTCCGAGGCGCAGTATCTCGAAAGCGCCAACATGCTCACGCAGATGACGCGCTACACCGCGCCGCTGACGCTCGGCTGCGCGATGCTGCTCTTCTCCGCGGCGTTCCGCGCCCCGGCGGACGCTGCCGCACCACGCCGCATCCTGCCCGCGGCGGTCACGGCGGCGGCGATCCTGCTCTTCGCCGGATACGCCACGATGGCGGACGCCTTCGTGCCCGGCTTCGACCCGCTCACGCCTCAGCGCGTCGCCCGGCGGGAGGAGTTCCGCAGCGCTTACGCCGCCCTGCTCGCGCAGACGGCCGATCTCCCGCTCGATGGGGAGCACCGCCGCGTCCTCGTGCTGACCGATGCCTCGGCGTTCAACCCCATCGTCTCGTTCCTCGCCTCGCCGGCGTCGCTCTGGCAGGAGTACTGCCCCGCGCCCTCGCGCGAGACGCTCGCCGCCCTGCTCGCGCGCTCCGGCGCCGGCTGGGTCTTCGTGCAGGACGGCTCGCCCGAGGCGCTGGACGCCTACCGCGCGCTCATTCCCGACTTCGCGGTGCAGACGGTCTGCGCCGCGCCCGACCTTCGCTGACGAGCGCTTCGAGCGGCACCGTCCTCTGTTCGATCCTCTCCCGCTGCGCAAGGCAGATCGCGGCGGCATAGCCCCGCGGCACGGTCAGCGCACGCAGGTATCGTCCCTCCGCGCGCGTCCGCAGCCGCAATTGTGCGGTGACGACGCTCTCCGTCTCCCGCAGGGCGCCGAGGCCCGCGCCGGACTGCTTGACGAGGCTCTCCTTCCGCACCCAGACCCTGCAAAACGCCGCCGCGGCGTCCTCCGCGCGCAGCACGTAGGCCCGCTCCTCCGGGGTGAACGCCGCCGTGAGCGTGAGCTCCGCCCCGGCATACGCTTCGACGTCCAGCCCCACCTCCTGCGCGCCCATCGCGCACAGCACGAGCGCGCCCGCGTGCGTCAGGCTGAAGCGCACCTCCGGCCGCGCGGGAAAGAACGGCTTGCCGCCCGGGCGGCGGGCAACCTCCGGCATCGGCTCGTCCGGATGCTCCCGCGCCCAGGCGCAGCGCAGCAGTGCCAGCGCCGCCGCGTGCGGCACGGCCTCCTCCGCGCGCAGATACTCCTCCGCCGCGGTCCCTGCCGCCGCGCAGAAGGCCGCCCCGCCGTCCGGCAGCGTCCGCAGCCTCCCGATCTCGCATCCATAGACCCTCACCGCGTTCCCTCCTCTCGCTTTGCTCCATTCTAACACAAAACGCCTCCGGGGTACACCTATGATCTTTTCGTCCTACCGTTTTCTGCTGATCTTTTTCCCGATCACGCTGCTCGGCTACCACCTGCTGCGCCGCACCGGCCGTCCGACGCCCGTGAAGCTGTGGCTCACGGCGGCGTCTCTCGTGTTTTACGGTGTCGGCCAGCCGGATTTCCTGCTCGGCTTCTGCCTGTCGATCCTGCTCAACTACGCCATTCTGTACGCGCTGGACCGCACGAAGCGCCTCTGGCTGCGCCGCGCGCTGCTGCTCGCCGCGATCCTCTGGAACGTCGGCCTGCTCGTGTACTTCAAATACGCCAACTTCCTCCTGCAAAACCTCAATCTCCTGCTGCGGACGGACCTTCCCCTGCTCTCGACGATCCTGCCCATCGGCATCTCGTTCTTCACCTTCCAGATCCTCGCCTGCACCGTCAGCCTCTACCGCGGCGACTGTGCGCTGCCCGCCCCGCTCGACTATGCCGCTTTCGTCACGTTCTTCCCCCAGCTCATCGTCGGCCCGGTCGTGCGGGAGGAGGAGCTGATGCCTCAGCTGCGCGAGGGGCGCTTTCTCCGCTTTTCGCCGCGTGACCTCTACCGCGGCGTCATGCTCTTTTCCTGCGGCTGTGCCAAAAAGATCCTGCTGGCGGACACGATGATCGCCTACGCGCAGGGCTTCTACGGCGGCAGCATGGCCGAGGCCGGCGCGGTCGAGGCCTGGGCCGCGGTGTTCAGCTACGTCTTTGCCTACTATTTCGACTTCTCCGGCTATATCGACATGGCGCGCGGCCTCGGATACTTTTTCGGCGTCGAGCTGCCGATCAATTTCGACTCTCCCTATCGCGCGCGCGACTTTGCGGACTTCTGGCGCCGCTGGAACATGACGATCTCGCGCTTTTTCAACGACGCGGTGTTCTCCAACCTCTTCCGCTTCGGCGACCGCGTGCCGAAGCTGATCTTTGCGACGCTCGCGACCTTCGTGGTCTCCGGCCTGTGGCACGGCGCCGGCTGGCACTATATCGCCTGGGGCCTGGTCAACGGCGCGCTCGTCTGCCTTGCGAACCTGCGCGCGCTCCGCGGCCGCCGCCCGCTGCCCGCGGGTCTCGCCGTGTTCCTCACGTTTTTCACCGGCGCGCTCGTCCGCGTACTGTTTGACAGCCGCGGCCTCACCCAGGCCCTCGCGGTCTACCGCCGGCTCTTTTCCTTCGCCGGTTTCCGCCCGGGCGCGCTGCTCGCCTTTGTGGGCGGCCACGCCGTCCTGTGCGTCACGCTTGCGGTCTCGGCCGCGCTCTGCTTCTGCGCGCCGAACAGCAACCGCATCTCGGAGAAGACGGAGTTCACCGCGCGCGACGCGATCCTCAGCGGCGTGCTGCTCGCGCTGTCGCTGTTCTGCATGTCCCGCGTCTCCGCGTTCTTGTATTTCAACTTCTGACCGGAAGGATCTCCCCTATGAAACGATGGCTCGCGCTTTTCTTCGGCGCCATGCTCGGCTGCGCCGTGCTCTTCGCCGCCTATAACGTGCTGCTTGATCCCTTCGGCGTGTTCGGCGACCCGCTGCTCGGCTGGTACGAATACGACATGACGATGAACCCCCGCGTCGCAAAGATCGCCTATCTCGACCGGCATCACGAGGAGTACGACGCCTACGTCGTCGGCAGCTCGAAGGCGTCCTCCCTGCCCGTTGCGGAGCTGAACGCGTATTACGGCGCCCGCTTTTACAACATGACCTGGTACGGCGGGGACATCAAGGACGAGAACGCGCTCGTGCACTACCTGCTCGACCGCTATGAGGTCAAGCGTCTGATCCTGACCGTCGACCCGCAGGATACCTGGCTGTACGACACCGAGGACGACGCGATCAAGGGCAACATGCACTGCCGGGTGGACGGCTCGTCCGCTCCGCTCTTTTACGGCAAGTATCTCTTCTGCAACCCCGCCTACGGCTGGGACAAGCTGCGCGCGTATCTCTCCCGCGGGCACCTGATGACGGCGGACGCCGTCTACGTCGCCGAGACCGGCTGCTACAACAAGCAGCTGCGGGACGTGGAACCCCTCGCGGACCCGGAGGCCGCGCCCCGGCCGGTCGCGCAGGGCGGCATGGCCATGCCCCACAGCGCCGAGACGCTCGCCCTGATCGCGGACGTCGTCGAGGCCTGCCGCGCGCGCGGCGTCGCGCTCACGGTCGTCGGCGTGCCGATCCACAACGAGGAGTTCTACGCCTACGACGAGGCGCAGATGCGCGCGTTCTGGGCGGAGCTCGCCGCCCTGACCGACTTCTGGGACTTCTGGGGCGACTGCTCCGTCAACGCCGACCTCCGCTATTATTACGACGTCAACCACTTCCGCAACGCCGTGGGCCGCATGGTGCTCGCCCGCATATGCGGCGATCCCTCCGTCTGGGTGCCGGAGGATTTCGGCCGCCTGACCACCGCCGCGAACGTCTCCGGGCGGCTGGCCGCCGTCTATCCCGCCGCGCCCTCGGACGGGCGCGCCCATACCGCGCGCGTGCCGGTGCTCATGTACCACGCCTTTACCGACGATCCCTCCGCCGTGACGGACACCGTCGTCCCGGCCGGTGTCTTCGCCTCTCACCTCGCCGCGCTGCGGGACGCCGGCTATACCGCCGTCTCCTGTCAGGATCTGATCGACTACGTCTCCCGCGGCAAGGACCTGCCGGAAAAGCCGATCCTCCTCACGTTTGACGACGGGTACCGCAGCAACCTGACGCTGGCCGCCCCCCTGCTCGAGCAGTACGGCATGCGCGCGGAGATCGCCGTCGTCGGCGTGACCGTCGGTGCCGAAGTCTATAAGGACACGGGCGTGCCGATGGCGAACCCCCACTTCACGCTGGAGGAGGCCGCGCCCTGGCGCGCGCGCGGCGTGATCGGTCTCCAGACCCACAGCTACGATATGCATCAGGTCGAGGCGCTCGACGGCGCGGACTGCCGCCGCGGCGTGCTGCCCCTCCCCGGCGAGCGTGAGGCGGACTATCTTGCGGCCTTCACCGCCGATCTTGCGGCAGCGCGCGCCCAGCTCGCCGCCGCCGGCGTCGAGCCTGTCGCCTACGCCTACCCCTACGGCCTGTTCACCACGCTCAGCGAGGTTCTGCTCGCGGAGCAGGGCGTCTCTCTCACGTTCACGACCGAGCCCGGCGGGAACGTGCTCGTCAAGGGTCTTGACCAGACCCTCCGGCAGCTCAAGCGCATCAACGTCGACGGCGGCATGACCGCAGAGGACCTGCTGCAAACCCTCGCCGCGCTCGACGGATAAGGAGGTATACGATGGATACACGCGAACGCATCTTCCGTTTTTTTGAGGAAAAGGGTCTGGCCGCAGGGCTGGACTATGACACGGAGCTGCTGCGCAGCAAGCACATCAACTCGCTCTTCGCGCTCCAGATCGTGATGTTCGTCGAGCGGGAGTTTCACATCCGCCTCGGCCGCAAGGACATCTCGGAGGAGAATTTCCACTCCGTCAACGCGATCGCCGCGCTTGTGGAGCGCCGTCTCGGAGGTGAGTGACGTGGCGGACGCAAAGCCGATCAAGTGCGTCGTCTGGGACTTGGACGACACCGTCTGGCAGGGCACGCTGACCGAGGGCGGCGCCGCGGCGCTGCGCCCCGGCGTGGCCGACACGATCCGCGAGCTCGACCGCCGCGGCATCGTGCAGTCCGTCGCCAGCAAAAACGACTTTGCCGCGGCGGCGGCGCGCCTGCGCGATTTTGGCCTGTTCGACTATTTTCTCTGTCCTCAGATCTCCTGGGGTCCGAAGTCCGAGGGCGTGCGCGCGATCCTCTCGCTGCTCAACATCAAGCCCGAGGCGGCCGCCTTCGTGGACGATCTCGCCTTCGAGCGGGACGAGGTGCGCTTTGCCGAACCGAAGGTGCGCGTTTACGACGCCGCTCTTGCCGCCTCGCTGCCCGCGCTGCCGGAGTTTCAGGTGCGCTTCGTCACCGAGGACGGCGCGCGCCGCCGCCTGATGTACCGCGCCGATCTCGACCGGCAGGCGGCCGAGGCGCGCTTCACCGGCGGCAGCGAGGCCTTCCTCGCCACGCTGCATATGCGCCTGAGCATCGCCCCCGTCACCGAGCCGGATCTCCGCCGCGTGGAGGAGCTGACCGTCCGCACGCACCAGCTCAACTCCACCGGCTACACCTACTCGTATGAGGAGCTCGCCGCGCTCTGCGATTCCCCGCGCCATATCTTCCGCATCTGCGACCTGACGGACGATTACGGCTCGAGCGGCAAGGTCGGTCTGCTGCTGCTGGAGGATCGCGGCGATGCGCTGCGTCTCAAGCTGCTGATCGTCTCCTGCCGGGTGATGACGCGCGGCGTCGGCACGGCGCTGCTGTGCTACGCCACGCAGCTCGCGCACCGGCTGGGCAAGCGCCTCGAGGCGGAGTTCCTCGAGACCGAGCACAACCGCATCATGTACGTCACCTACAAGCTCTCCGGCTTTGAAGAGCTGGAGGAGAACGGCAGCGCCCTGCTTCTCGGCTACCGCCGCGCCGAGCCTCTCCCTTATGCGGACTATCTCACCGTCACAGCCGAATGAGCCCAAAAGCCCCCGGGGCAGCTGCCCCGGGGGCTTTTTTGTCCTTTTTCATTCCGCGTCCGCGCGCTCTTCCGCCTCCGCGCTCTCCTCGTCGATCAGGCGGAGGCCCGCCGTGCTCGTCACGGGCAGCGAAAACACGATGGACTTCGCCTGCGTTCCCATGCCCGCGCGCTCCATGATCGCGCGCATGATCTCGTTCTTCTGCGCCGTCCGCGTGACGATGAAGGTGATCTCCTTTTCCGAGGCGAGCGAGATGCCGAGGAACCGCTCCGCCCGCTCCATGCCCGTCCCGCGGGCGTGGATCACCGTGCCGCCGTGGGCGCCCGCGCCGCGCGCCGCGTCCATGACCAGCTCGTTGAAGCCCTGATTGCTGACGACCACCAGCAGCTCGTGCTCCGTGCCTCTCATTTCGCTCTCCTCCCCCTTCTCAAACCCCTGTCCGTCCGTCAGGAACGCCAGCTCCCGCCGGCCGCCGATGCTGCTCATCGGCACGAGGAACGCCACCCCGACGCCCGGCACGTCGATGCGCAGCCGCTGGCGCAGGTCGCGCCGCAGCCGCCGCCAGACCGGCTCGGTCACGGCGGTGAAGCACACCGCCTTTTCCGATCCGTCGAGACCCAGATAGTTCATCCATTCGCTCGTCGCGGTGCCGCGGCCAAGCGCGATCAGCCCCGTCTCCAGCCCGTGCTGCCGGTGGAGCGCGATGAACTCCGGCAGCCGCCGCCGATCCGTGATCGTCACCATCCAGGACAGTTCCGCCATGCGCACCCCTCCTTACAGTTCGATGATCGCCATGTCGTCCAGTCCGGCGGCGTCCGCCGCGGGCGCCGCCGCGGGCTTCGCGCGCAGGCGATAGGCGATGCCGAGGCTCTGGATCGCGATCAGCGGCGTCATCGCGACCATCGCGACCACGCCGAACGCGTCCGTCACCACGTTGCCGCCGACGGCGAGGCACACGCCCGTCGCGAACGGCAGCAGAAACGTGGCCGTCATCGGCCCGGAGGCCACGCCGCCGGAGTCGAACGCGATGGCGGTGAAGATGTCCGGCACGAAAAACGTCAGGCCCAGCGCCAGGGCATAGCCCGGCAGGATCAGCCACGGCAGCGGCAGCCCCGTGAGCACGCGCAGCAGCGCCAGCCCGATCGAGACCGACACGCCGACCGACAGGCTGCGCTGCAGCGTCCGTCCGGTGATCGCGCCGCTGGTCAGCTCCTCGACCTGCTTCATCAGCACGTAGACCGCCGGCTCCGCCTTCACGATATAGAAGCCGATCACCATGCCGATCGGGATCACGATCCAGCGCGCGCTCAGCGCGCCGAGCATCCGCCCCAGATAGGTGCCCGCCGGCAGGAAGCCGACGTTGACCCCCGTCAAAAACAGCACCAGCCCCAGGTAGGTATACAGCAGTCCCACGCCGATGCGCGTGAGCTGCTTTCTGCCGAGGCGCAGCCACACGAGCTGGAACAGCGCGAAAAACGCCATGATCGGCAGCAGCGCGCGGGCGATCTCCGCGAAATAGGTCGGGAACGCGCGTGTGAACAGCGCGCCGAGCTCGACCGAATCCGCCACGTTCGGCACGAGGGCCTGGGTATAGTCCGCCCCGTCCGGCCGGTAGATCAGGCTCAGCAGCAGCACCGTGAGGATTGGCCCGACCGAGCAGAGCGAGATCAGGCCGAAGCTGTCCTCCGCGGCGCGGCGGTCGCTTCGGATGGAGGACACGCCGATGCCGAACGCCATGATGAACGGCACGGTCATCGGTCCGGTCGTGACGCCGCCGGCGTCGAACGCCACGGCGAAGAACTCCCGCGGCGCGAACGCCGCGAGCGTGAACGTCAGCGCGTAGGAGACGAGCAGCGCCGTCCGCAGCGGGACGCCGAGCAGCATGCGCAGCAGCGCCAGCACGAGGAACGTCCCCACGCCGCCTGCGACCGAGAGGATCAGCACCCCGCTCGGGATCGACTGCACCTGCTCCGCCAGCACCTGCAGATCCGGCTCCGACACGGTGATGAGGAAGCCCAGCAGGAAGCCCAGCGGCAGGATCAGCGCAAGGCGCCGCGTCTTGGTCAGCTGCGCGCCGACGTGCTGACCCATCTGCTCCATCGCAAGCTCCGCGCCGAGGGTGAAGAACATCATCCCGGCGATCAGCAGCGCCCCGCCGAAGAGGAACGCCAGCAGCACGCTGCTGCTCAGCGGCGCCACGGTCAGCGCCAGCAGCAGCACGATCGCCACGATCGGCAGCACGGCGGCGAGCGCCTCGTCCAGTTTTTCCATCAGCCTCGTGCGGTACATCCTGCGCTCCTCTCGTCCGTTTCTTTTCTTGCAGTATAGCATGGGCCCTGCCTCCGCGTAAAGGCTCGGGCGCTAAATTCCCGCAAAGATTCCCTCCCAGGCCGAAAAAGGGGACCTGCGGCCGTGCCGCAGGTCCCCTTTTGTGAGATTTCGCCTCGCGCGGCGGCTCAGTCCGCCAGCGTTCCCATCGGATCCCAGGCCTCAAGCATGGCGGGCTTCTGCGCCGCCAGCGCCGCCAGGTCGCCGAGGTACTCCGCCTCCACCGCCGCCTGATAGACGTACTGGTCGAACCAGCTGTCGGAGCAGACGTAATAGCCCTTGTCGCCGTTGGCGTCGCCCCATCTGTTCTCGATCTTCCAGCGGTTGGGCTTGCCGTCGACCAGGTTGACGCCCGTGATGACCATCGCGTGGTTCATCGCGGAGAAGCCGTAGTCCAGCGCGTCGCCCTTGCTGATCGCAAGGTCGAGGCCGGTCATCAGCGCCGCGTTGTAGGAGCGGTCGTCCCACACACCCTTTTCGCGCTCGCCGTGCTTGCCGACGTCGCTGCCGAACCAGACCACCTTGCCCGCCTCGAGCTGGCGCAGGATGGCGGCCTTGAACTCGTCCATCGGCAGGTTCAGGTGGCTGACCTCGCGGCCGCCGACCACGTTGCCGAGGAAGCGCACCGTGTAGGTCTTGTGATAGGGCTTGTCCGCCGTGGGCGCGTTGATGATGCTCACCGTTCTGTCCAGCAGGTCGCCGACGTACTTCTCGCAGAAGCTCTGCGGCGTGAGGCCGCGCTCGGCGTGGTACTGCTTGTCCTTGTCCACGTATTCAAAGTCGAAGCTCCTGGGCGGCTCGGTGTAGCAGGCGCAGAGAAAGCCGTAGATCGCGCCGAGCAGGTTCTTCTTCTCCTGGCGCAGCGCCCGCGCCGTCGCGCCGTCGGCCGCCATGCGGCGCAGCCGGATCGCGCCGACCTTCAGGTTGCGGTTGAGCAGCGCGTTCATCGACGCCGTGTGCGCCGACTGATAGGTCTCTCCGTATACGTCGCGCGGCACGACGCCGTACTTGCGCACGATGTTGGCGAACATCTCCCACTGTCCGCCGTCGTGCACGCCGCTTTTGAGCAGGAATGCGACGTTGCGGTCGTCCGCGGGCAGGTCGGCCGTGGCCAGGATGTTCTCAAAAAAGTAGTTGGCGCGCTCAAACTTGTCCCAGAACGCGAGATAGCTCTGCGACAGCTCGAAATTCGCCAGGTTGAGGGTCTTTGCGATGCGCTCGCGCAGCACGTTCGTCGCGGCGAACAGCCAGCAGCGGCCGCTGCGCTCCTGATTGGTGACGGGCAGCGTCGGTATCTCGATCGAGAACTTGCGCTGCATGGCAAACGCGTCCTTGACGGAATATACGGCGTCCTTGACGTCTGCGCGTGCCAGGGCCAGCGTCGCGACCTGACGCTCGGGGCTTGCGTGATACTCCTTTGACCAGGCGGCAAGCTGCGCGGCGGAGATGGGGGTTGCGCTCATGACGGTATCCTCCTGTTTCGTTTGATATTGCCCGTTCAGCATATCACGCTTTTCGTCAAAAAACAACCGCCGTCGCCGGATTTTGTCCCCTTTCCCGCCGCGCGATCCGTGCTTGCTTTTCCTCATGCTTTGCTTTATACTATGGTGGGATATTGTATTGGGCCCGATCGACCCGTCGATCTCATCGGGAGGATATGCTTATGATGCGACCGTTTTCGTTTTCCGCCGTGCCGCGGCTGCGGCGCGCCGCGGCCGCCCTGCTCTCCGCCGCGCTGTCTCTGGCGCTGCTGGCCGTTTCCGCGCCGTCCGTCCGCGCCGCCGACGCGGCGGAGCTCACCGCGCGCGGCGCGGGCTATACCTCCGTGCTCTACGACAATACGAACGGCCTCCCCACGTCGGATGCCAACGCCATCGTCCAGTCGGCGGACGGGTTTCTCTGGATCGGGAGCTACAGCGGCCTGATCCGTTATGACGGCAACGAGTTCTACCGCTACGACTCCTCCACCGGCGTGTCGAGCGTCGTCTCGCTCTTTTTTGACTCTCAGGGCCGCCTCTGGATCGGCACGAACGACAGCGGCGTCTTCCTCCTCAAGGACGAGCAGTTCACCTCCTACACGCGGGAGGACGGGCTGCGCTCGCTCTCCATCCGCTCGATCGTCGAGGACACGCAGGGCAACATCCTCATCGCCACCACGATGGGCATGGCCTGCGTCGGGGCGGACGGCGTCCTCCGCATCATCGACGATCCGCAGATCAACCGCGAATACATCTGCGAGCTGGTCCTCGGCGCGGACGGGATCGTCTACGGCGTCACGCTCACAGGCGCGGTCTTCACCGTGGAGAACCTGCGCCTGAGCGCGTACTACGGCGCGGAATCCCTGGGCTTCGGCGTGATCAATACCGTGTTCCCCGACCCGAGCGAGCCCGGCTTCGTCTACCTCGGCACGCAGGGCTCCGAGGTGATCCGCGGCGACCTGCGCGAGAAAATGGCCGGCAGCCGCACCTACTCCGTCGCGCCCCACGGCATGGTCAACTCCATCCGCATGGTGGACGGGATGGTCTGGGTCTGTGCGGACAACGGCGTCGGCTACTTTGACGAGCGCGGGCGCTACGTCACGCTGGCCAATCTGCCGATGACGAATTCGATCGACCACCTGATGGTCGACTACGAGGGCAACCTCTGGTTCACCTCCTCGCGGCAGGGCATCATGAAGATCGTCGCAAACCGCTTTACCGACGTTTCGCTGCTGGCCCATCTTTCGCCGCTGGTTGTCAACAGCACCTGCCTGCACGAGGGTCTGCTCTACGTCGCGGCAGACACGGGACTCACCATTCTCGACGAGGACTACGCCCCCGTCGAAAACGCGCTGACGGAGCTGCTCACGGGCATCCGCATTCGCTGCGTCAGGGCGGACAGCCGCGGCACGCTGTGGCTGTGCACCAACAGCGACCGCGGCCTCGTCGCCTACGACGCCCCGTCCGACACATATCGCATCTACAACCTGGAAAACGGCCTCGCCTCCAACCGCGCCAGAACGATCCTCGAGCTTTCGGACGGCACGATCGCCGTGGCGACGAACGCCGGCGTCAACCTGATCCGGGACGGCGAGATCACCGCGCTCTACAACAGCGCGCAGGGCATCAGCAACATGGAGATCCTGTGCCTGGAGGAAGCGCCGGACGGCCGCCTCTACTGCGGCAGCGACGGCGACGGCATCTACGTTGTCGAGGGCAGCAAGGTCTCGCGCCTCGGCCGGGACGACGGGCTGCGCTCCGAGGTCATCCTCCGCATACGGCGCGACCCGAACGAGGAGGGCTTGTATTGGATCGTCACGAGCAACTCCCTCGCCTATATGCGCAACGACCGGATCACGACCGTCAACAACTTCCCCTATTCCAACAACTTCGATCTCTATTTTGACCGCAGCGACCGCATCTGGGTGCTCAGCAGCAACGGCATCTACGTCGTCAAGCGCGAGGACATGTTCCGCGACGAGCAAATCGACTACACGCTTTACGACACCACCTGCGGCCTGCCCTGCGCCGCCACCGCCAATTCCTTCAGCCACCTCGGCGAGGATGGCACGCTCTACGTTGCGGCCGGCACGGGCGTGAGCAGCGTGAACATCTACAACGATGCCGACGATATCCGTGAGGTGCGTCTCGCCGTGCCGTTCCTGACCGTGGACGACGCGTATCTGGCCGTGCCCGAAAGCGGCGAGGTCCGCATCCCGGCGAGCTGCAAGCGTCTCAATATCTACGCCTACGCCTTCACCTACTCCCTCCACAACCCGCACGTCAGCTATTATCTCGAGGGCTTTGACGACAGCGCTGTCACCGTCACCAAGCAGGACATGGCCGTCGTGAGCTACACCAACCTCGCCGGCGGGACGTACCGTTTCCACCTCTCCGTGCTCAACACGATGACCGGCGAGGCCGACCAGTCGATCACGGTCACGCTCGTCAAGGAAAAGACCGTCTACGAGCAGACCTGGTTTTGGGTGCTGCTGGCGCTGCTGGGCGCGGCGCTGGCCGCCGGCGGGGTGATGATCTACTTCCGCCGCAAGACGCGCGCGCTGCTGCGCAAGCAGGAGGAGCACAAGCGCCTCATCAATGAGATGACCAGCGTCTTCGCCAGCTGCATCGATATGAAGGATGCTTATACGAACGGCCACTCCCACCGCGTGGCGAAATATACCGCCATGCTGGCCGAACGCCTCGGCAAGAGCAAGGACGAGGTCGAGCAGATCTACAACATCGCCCTGCTGCACGACATCGGAAAAATCAGCATTCCGGACAGCATCCTCAACAAGCCCGGCCGCCTGACCGATGAGGAATTCGGCGTGATGCGCAGCCATTCCCAGCGCGGATTCGAGATTTTGAAGGAGATTCAGATCGCGCCGGAGCTCGCCATCGGCGCGGGTTATCACCATGAGCGGATCGACGGCAAGGGCTATCCCCGCGGCCTCAAGGGCGACGAGATCCCCGAGATCGCGCAGATCATCGCCGTGGCCGACACGTTCGACGCCATGTACTCCACGCGGCCGTACCGCAAACGGCTGGCGCTGAGCGTCGTGGCGGATGAGATCAAGCGCGCGTCCGGCACACAGCTGAGTCCGAAGGTGGTCGAGGCGTTTTTGCAGCTGCTGAACGAGGGCGCGTTCAACGACGAATAACGGCAGGTTATGGCTCCATACGGTGTCAAAAACAGCACCGGAAACACACCGGAAATCTCCGAAAGACACTGAAAAACACTGATAAACATCAAAAGACCCGGCCGGCAGAGAGGCTCTGCCGGCCGGGTTTGACCTTGTTTTTCGTCACGCAGCGAGCGAGACGGTGAAGAGCTTGCGCGCGAAGCCGTCGCACACGTAGAGGCGGCTGCCCCAGAGCAGCAGGCCCGTGGGAGACACCGGGTAGGTGCCCTGCGCCGTATCCGCCGGAACCAGCAGGGTGTCCACCGTGCCGCCGCGCACGCGGCGGAGCGCGCCGTTGACGGTGTCCGCCACGTAGACGGTGCCGTCATCCGCCACGGCCACGCCCTGCGGAGAGGAGAACGCCGCCTTGTCCGCGGCGCCGTCGGCAAAGCCGTCCTCGCCGGAGCCGGCCACGGTCTCGAGCGTGCCGTTCACCAGTCGGACGATGCGGTGGGCGCCGGTCTCCGCGACGTACAGCGCGTCGTCCTTCCAGCAGAGGCCCGTGGGCTCGGCAAGGCCGCGCGCGACCGTGGTCACGCTGCCCTCCGGCGTGACGCGGCGGATCTCACCGCCGATGGTCTCGGCAACGTAGAGGTTGCCCGCCGGATCCGCGGCAAGGCCCGTGAAGCGGCTGCCGCTCTCGTGCATCACCGTCTGCACCACGTCCTCGCGCACGAGACGCACCGCGCCGTTCGCCGCGTCGGACACGGCCCAGCCGCCGAGGAACGGGACGATGGCCCAGGGCTCGCGGAACAGGCTCTCGGCCGCGGCGCCGTCCCGATAGCCGCCGGCCGGACGGCCGTAGGCGTCGGCCGCGGTCTTCGCGCCGGCATAGACGGCGCTCTGCCCGTCGCGCACGCGCCAGACGACCTGATCGTAAGTATCCGTTACCAGGAGCGCGCCGTCCTTCGTCAGGGCGATGCCCGTCGGCGCGCACATCACGTTCATCACGCTGAGGACGGAGGGCTTCGCGCCCACGTTCTCGACAAACTTCATCAGCAGGTCCGCGAGCTGAGCGCGCGAGGCCGTGCCGGTCGGATCGCAGAGGTTGCCGGGCAGCCCCCGGAGGACGCCCTCGGCGCGCGCCCAGCGCACCGCCGGGACGGCATAGGCCGAGATCTGCGCCGCATCCGCGAACGCCTCGCCCTCCGCGACCTCACGGCCGCCGGCATAGCGCCAGAAGAAGGTCACGAGCTGCTCGCGCGTGACCGGGTCGCCCACGCCGAAGCGTCCGTCGCCGTAGCCGCCGGTCAGGCCCGTGCGCGCGGCCCAGGTGACGGCGGCGGCGTACCACGCGCCGTCCTGCACGTCGGAAAAGCCGCTTGCGCCGTGAACCTCGGGCTCACCTGCCAGGCGGTAGAGCACGACGGCCGCGGCCGCGCGGGTCGCGGGCAGATCGGGCCGGAAGGCCCCGTCGACGTGGCCCTCCATCAGCCCGTGGGCGCGGCAGTACTCCACCGCGCCGGCATACCACTCGTTCGCCGGAACGTCGTCAAACGCGTCCGCCGCCGGAACGAGGGCGGGCAGCGAGACGAGCATCGCCAGCGCGAGCAGCAGGGATACCAATTTCTTTTTCATCTTTCGTCCCTCCTTGCGTTACGGCTCGGGCGCAGGCCCGGGCTGCTCCTCGGAGACGATCTCGCCGCCGTTTTCTACGGTCTCGCCGTTGTTCTCATAGCTGCCGTACACATAGAGCACGGAGCCCTCTTCCAACTGCAGCGTACCGCCCTCGTCGATCGTGAGCGTGCCGTAGAGCATGATCTGCGCGTTTTCATCCAGGATCAGCGAAGCGCCGCCTGCGATCCGGAGGATCAGACCCTCGGGCAGCTCGACATAGCCGCCGTTCACGCCGAGCGGCAGCGCCGCGCCGGAGACCGTGAGGGCCATGCTCTCGCCGGCGGCAAAGCTGCCGTTGCAGACGACGGTCGCCTTGTCGGAGAAACCGTCGGTGCCGTAGACGGCGTCCGCGGTCGTGCCGTAGCCGATGCCGTCCGCCTGCTGATTCGCCGTGCCGCCGCCGACGGCCCAGACCTGACCGCCGCTGACCACCAGACCGGCCGCGCG
>Ga0079305_1000745_pt1 | contig 59625 bp, 62 predicted proteins | sample LMS_cellobiose_e_FD_79183 | JGI IMG/M metagenome (GOLD analysis project Ga0079305, IMG submission 79183) | Rumen-fistulated moose microbial communities from Alaska, USA - LMS_cellobiose_enrichment | ecosystem: Host-associated > Mammals > Digestive system > Stomach > Rumen fluid ...
CGCGCCGGCAACAGAGACAGAAAATATGAGGAATACAGCGGCGAGCGCGTGGACGGCCGCAACGGCATGCGCGCGGCGGTGCTTTCTCAGTGTGTCGGTCTTGTTATGGCTATAATACTGCAGTTCAAGACCTCCGGAAGAATACTTGACGCGTATGAGATCCTCTATATGCCGTTTTCGTATCTCGTGGAGTCATTTAAAAACAGCACCCGGTTTATCTATTTCCTGCCGCTCATATTCGCTCCGATAATGTTTACTATAGCGTATTATACGGGCAGGAGCAATCTGCTTCCCGAACAGAAGTCAAAGCTGCAGGAGCGTATGGAAGCCAAACAGAACAGCAAAAAGAAAAAGCGCTGAAGCTGTAAAGATGGACAGTCCCTTCCGAATATTCATTATCAGAAGGGAAGGGACGCGCTTTATGAATATTTCCAAAACCGGTTTTTTAGTTTTCTGCGCGGCGCTTGCCGCGGCCTTTCTGATATGTGTGAACAGCTCGCCTTTTGATACGGCTGAAACCTTTGCTTATGCGCCTTACGGCGCAGTGCCGGTCATAGACGCCGGGCACGGCGGAGCCGACGGAGGAGCTTCTTCGCTTGACGGCATGACGGAGAGCGAAATAAACCTCGATATAGCCCTTCGCCTTGAAAACCTCCTCGCTTTCAGCGGCTATGCTCCGGTTATGACAAGAAGGGAGGAGGCCATAGCCTATCCCGACGGTACAGACACGATCAAAGCCAAAAAGGTATACGATCAGAAAGCCAGGCTCGCTCTTATAAATGAAACCCCAAACGCTGTTTTGATAAGCATCCATCAGAATAAGTATTCTTCATCCAAGCCCTTCGGAGCGCAGAGTTTTTATAATCCGCGCGAAGGGGCGCAAGAGCTCGCCTCCGCAGTTCAGCAGAACATAAAGCTTTTTGACAGCGAGAACTCTCGCAGCGAAGCCGCAATTTCCGGCGATATTTTTCTAATGCGCGAAGCTGCCGGGCCCGGGGTACTTATAGAATGTGCGTTTTTATCAAACGAGCGGGACTGCGCTCTTTTGAGGACCGAAACTTATCGCACGGAAATAGCCCTGGCGGCAGCCGCGGCGTTTTTAAATCTGTATTAGGAGGAAAGCCGCATTATGAAAAACGCGAAAAGCATCTTTTACTGCACCGAATGCGGCAACGAAACTCCGCGCTGGCAGGGGCAGTGCCCGGCCTGCGGAAGCTGGAATTCTATAGTTGAGAAGACTGTTTCAAAGTCCGCCTCCGGCGCTGCCGGAAGAGATCGCGAGCGCTCAGGCAGAAACGCTCCAGCGCGTCTTTCTGCAGTCTCGGCAGAGCTTGAGCCGCGCTTTTCCACCGGCATAGGAGAGCTTGACAGAGTCCTTGGAGGAGGCGCAGTTCTCGGCTCAGTTATACTCGTCGGCGGAAACCCCGGCATAGGAAAATCCACGCTCATGCTTCAGGTCTGCTCGCAGATGGGGAAATTCGCCAAGGTGCTTTACGTTACGGGCGAAGAGTCGATAACGCAGGTGAAGATGCGCGCCGAAAGGCTCGGAGCCGAAGCTCCTGAGCTGTATATCCTCGCCGAGACAGTTCTTGACGATATTATAGAATCTGCCGGGGGGCTTTCTCCCGACGTTTTGGTAATAGACTCTGTCCAGACCCTGTATTCCGGAGACGTCACATCGTCCCCGGGAAGCGTTTCCCAGGTTAGAGAATGCGCGGCGCAGCTTGTGAGACTCGCAAAAGAAAAAGGTATTACAGTTTTTCTTATAGGCCATGTGAACAAGGAAGGCGCCATAGCAGGCCCCAAGGTTTTGGAGCACATGGTAGACTGCGTACTATATTTTGAGGGCGAGCGCGATCTTGCATACAGGATATTGCGCTCCGCTAAAAACAGATACGGCTCCACGAACGAGATCGGCGTTTTTGAAATGTTATCAGACGGCCTCAGAGAGGTTGACAATCCATCGGAAATGCTTATAAGCGGCAGGCCTCTGAACACGCCCGGCTCCTGCGTGACCTGCGTTATGGAGGGCAGCCGGCCGCTGCTGGCGGAAATACAGGCGCTTTTGGCAAAAAGCAGTTACAACGTTCCGCGCAGAACAGCAAACGGAGTCGACTACAACAGAGCGATGCTGCTGATGGCGGTTGTCGAAAGGCGCGGCGGCCTGGAGGTATCGGGCTGCGACGCTTACATAAACGTGACTGGTGGTATTTCGCTTAATGAACCGGGCGCCGATCTGGCGACGGTTCTTGCGATAGCATCCAGCTTAAAAGACAAGCCTTTGCCGGATGATCTTGTAGCGCTCGGAGAAATAGGTCTTACCGGAGAGATCCGACCGGTAAACGCTGTTGAGCAAAGGCTGGCGGAGATATCGCGGCTCGGATTCAGAAAATGCATTCTGCCGTACAAGGGCCGCGGAAAATATGCTGCAGCAGGACAGCTGGAGCTGATACCGGTAAAAACAGTACGAGAGGCCTTGAAAGCGGTTTTTTAGCAGAAACCCGCTTTTCCCCTCCTCTCAACTCAACAAAATTTTTATTTTGTTGAGTTGGCGATATACAAACCAACCCCCTCTTTCCCGGAATCAGGAGCTTTAAAAATGGATTACAGACGTGAAGCGCCCGATATAATTAAACAGTTTCTGACTTATCACGAGACTATCTGCGGCCATTCGAAAAAGACTGTAGACGAGTATTTTCTCGACCTGAGAACGTTTTTCCGCTTTTTAAAGCAAAGCCGAGGACTTGCAGATAAATCTGCACAGCTTGACGAGATAGATATTACCGACGTCGAGCTTTCGCTTGTTTCCTCCGTGACCCTTTCAGATATCTATGAGTACCTGGCTTTCTTGGCTCGCGACAGAGTAAAAAGCCATAATTCTCCTGAATCTGGCAAAGGTCTCGAGGCCTCCAGCCGCGCCAGAAAAATCGCCGCGATCAAGTCGTTCTATAAATATCTTACCTCAAAGGTCCATCTTCTTGAGGAAAACCCGGTTGCCGACCTTGATTCGCCTCGTATCCCGAAGACCCTTCCCCACTATCTGAGTCTGGATGAGAGCCGCGCTCTCTTGAACGCCGTTGACGGCAAAAACAAGGAAAGAGATTTTGCCATACTTATGGTTTTTCTCAGCTGCGGGGTGCGTATTTCAGAGCTTGTCGGACTTGATATTACAGATATTGGCAATAATTTCGAATATATCAGAGTTACCGGCAAAGGCAATAAAGAACGTATTCTTTACCTCAACGACGCCTGCGCTGATGCTCTGAGAGACTATATCGCCGTACGCGCGGGTACGGTGCCTGCCTCGATGAAAGCGCTTTTTGTCAGCCGCCTGCACAAGCGCATGAGCACCGACGCGGTACATAATCTCGTAAAGAAGTATCTTGCCGCCGCCGGGCTCGACAGCACTAAGTATTCCGCCCATAAGCTGCGTCATACCGCGGCTACGCTCATGCTGCAAAACGGCGTAGACGTAAGGACGCTTCAGGAGCTGCTCGGGCATGAGCATCTGAATACCACCCAGATCTACACCCATACCGATAATGCCGAAATGCGCACGGCTGCCAGAGCAAATCCCCTTTCAAGCTTCAAAAAAGCTCCCGCTAAAAAGCCGGAGGCTGACGGCTCAGAAGAAAAATAAACAGAGGTGCCGTAGATGGTTTTCTCAAGTCTGCTGTTTTTATTCATATATCTGCCGGTAGTCCTTGCCGTATACTATTTAGTTCCTGTGAAATGGCGCAATATATGGCTTTTTGCGGTGAACCTTGTTTTTTACGGCTGGGGCGAGCCGGTATATATTTTGCTGATGATCCTGTCCATCACCGTAAACTACGCGGCCGGCATAGTGATAGATAAAAAGCGCAAGTCCGGCAAAACGGGAAAGAGCGCTCTTGTTATCTGCATAGCTTTCAATCTCGCCATGCTCCTGTTCTTCAAATACTATGATTTCATCGCGCGCAACCTTACGGCGCTCGGACTGGGCTTTATCTCCCCTCTCGGCCTTTCCCTGCCGATCGGCATTTCGTTCTATACATTCCAGACGATGTCATATCCTATCGACGTTTATCGCGGCGAGGTGGAGGTGCAGAAGAATTACATAAGCTTCGGAACCTTTGTGGCACTCTTTCCCCAGCTCATAGCCGGTCCTATAGTGCGCTATAAGGACATAGCTTCTCAGCTTTCTTACCGCGCCGGTGATTCAGATCAGTTTGCCGCCGGCGTGAGGCGCTTCGTAATAGGCCTCGGCAAGAAGGTCCTTCTGGCAAATAATATAGGCATTCTCTGGGATACCATGAAAGCCGCCGGTCCGTCTTTGACTGTCGCGGGAGCGTGGCTCGGAGTCATTGCCTTCTCGTTCCAGATTTACTTTGATTTTTCCGGCTATTCCGATATGGCCATAGGCCTTGGGAAGATGCTCGGCTTCGAGTTTTTGGAGAACTTCAATTATCCTTATATATCAAAGAGTATAACGGAATTTTGGCGCCGCTGGCATATCTCCCTCGGCACCTGGTTCCGCGATTACGTTTATATACCGCTCGGCGGCAACCGCCGGGGGCTGCCGAGGCAGTTTTTCAATATTTTCGCCGTCTGGGCGCTTACAGGCATATGGCACGGGGCAAGCTGGAATTTTCTCTTCTGGGGAGTTTATTACGCGATATTCCTTATGCTTGAGAAGGCATTTCTCCTCAAATGGCTTGAAAGGGCTCCGAAAATAGTTTCCCATATATATACGCTTTTTATTGTGGTCGTTGGCTGGGCGCTTTTCGCCGTTGAGGACTTCCCCGCTCTGCTGCGGTATATTTCCGTTATGTTCGGCGGCGCCGCCTTTGCCTCATCTGAGATCCTGTATTACCTGAGAAGCTATCTGCCTGTTCTCGCGGTCCTTGCTTTTGCCGCGACTCCTGCCGGAAAAGCCGTATATGCCCGCCTTCCGGAAAAGGCAAGGAGCTTTTCAGCGCCGGTTCTGATACTGCTGGTTTTGGCGGTCTCCACGGCATATCTGGTGGACAGCACCTACAATCCCTTCCTCTATTTCCGTTTCTGAGAGGTAAAGATATGAGTAAAGCGTCAAAAATAGTTCAGATCGGCGTCTTCTGCTTCTTCATTCTGTTTTTCTTCGTTGCCAATCTTATAACTAAAGATAAAACTTTTTCCGAAAGAGAAAACCGATACCTTGCCTCGGCTCCCACCTTTTCCTTCCAAAAGCTCAAGAGCGGAGAGTTTACGCAGGACTATGAGAAATATATAACCGACCAGTTTTTCCTGCGCGATAATTGGACCACTCTAAAGGCCCGCTGCGAAACGATTTCCGGCAAGCGCGAGAATAACGGAGTATATCTCTGCGACGGCGGGACTCTCATAACCCGCTTTAAAAAGCCGGATGAAGCCAGGCTCGCGGCAAACGTTGGATTTGTAAACGCGCTCGCTCAGAACGCCGGAGAGATCCCCGTTTACTTTGAGCTAATCCCCGGCGCCGCTTCCGTTTGGGAGGACAAGCTTCCCGCAAACGCCCCGAACGAGAATCAGCTCGAGTATATTGCCGAGGCCTATGCCTCAAGCAATGTGCGTACTGTCGATGTTGCGGCCGCTCTGGCAGCTCACAGCGGCGAGGATATATATTATCGCACAGACCATCACTGGACGTCTCTCGGCGCGTACTATGGCTATACGGCGCTAATGGAGGCTATGGGCATGCAGCCGAGGCCGCTTGATAATTACAGCCGCGAAACGGTAACGGAGGAGTTTTACGGCACGTCGTACTCCTCCTCCGGGTTCAGCTGGGTAAAGCCGGACAGCATAGAGATATTCGTCAAGGAAACAGACGCGGAAATAGTGAACTACGGAAACGGAACTCCGCAGCCGGGAGTTTTGTATGACTATGATAAGCTCTCCGTAAAAGACAAATACTCCTTCTTCATGGGCGGCAACACCTCTCTTATAACGATAGATACCGGGCTTGAAGACGCCCCCTCCCTGCTTATCCTGCGCGATTCATACTGCGACAGCCGCGTGCCGTTTCTGCTGGAGCATTTTTCAAAGATTCATATAATAGACCTTCGCTATTATAAGACCAGCATTGCCGATTATATAGCTCAGAACGATATAGACAATATCCTCGTGAGTTACAGCATATCCAATTTCGCGACCGATACGAATCTCTTCCTTGCATCAAGATAAAAAGCTAATAAAAAGAGCGTACTGCAAAAGCAGTACGCTCTTTTTGATATGTGCAAAGATTATCTGCGGCCTTCCTTTTCCTGGTGAGGTATAACCTCTCCCTCGATAAAGGTTTCCACGATGTTTATCATCTCTTCCTGATTCCAGCGGCGGCCGTTGAGGGCGTTGGCCTTGAAATCGAGGACGGGATAGCCTGCGTTGCGCAGAGTCTGGATGACGAGCTGCACGTCGCTCACGCCGCTGTCGGCGCAGCCGCCCGGGCTGTTGTAATAGACGATGCCGTCGATATGGTTGTGTTCAGCTTCGTGGATGTACCAGTCTGCGTTCATCGGGTAAACGTGCAGAGCGTCGCGCATGCCTATCTCGCGGGAAGCGAGAGCACGGAGCGGATTCTCCTCGACGTTGTAGCGCGGATACTGGTCGGCCGCCATGGCGAGGTACATGGTCCATACGAACACGGCGCCGTATTTCTCCTCAAAGTGCTGGTAGAACGCAAGGTTGGACCAGAGGCCTATGCCTATCCACATGAGCCTTATCTTTTCGTTCGGGATAGCGGGCAGGCCTGCGTCCGCACGGGCTTTTACCTCTTCGTAGAGGAACTTGGCGTGGTCGGCGGCCCACTGCGTGCCGCGCTGCCACTGCGCCTGCATGACGGCGTTTACGGTATCGGTGACAGATACGGGCGCCGGAATGGTCTCGGCTATGAGGTCGCGCGTCATCTTGTAGTAGTTTTCCTGCTCGTTGACGATGTTCATTATCTCGATGAGTCTGTTTTCGTCGAGCATGCGGCCCGTCTGAGTCTCAAGGAAATGAATGAGGTTGCGCAGGTCTTTTTCTATGTAGTCCACTCTGCCCGGCTCATAGAGCTTCTCCCAGTCGTACGGGGCGAGCTCCCACCATTTTTCCGCGGTGTAGACGCAGGTGGTGCGCTCCATGCAGTAGATGCTCGCGCCGGTCTTTCTGCCCATGAGCTCGTAGATCTTGCGAAGCGAGCCGCAGGAGCTTTCGGCTATCAGCAGCGTGGGGTTCGGCAGGCCGCCCCAGGGGCCGAGCTCGGGCTCGGGATCGAGCGAGCCGGCAAATACCGTGCCGCAGTAGCTGCAGAGGTCTTCCCTGTAGCCCTCACGGCGCAGGTTCTCGAAGTATCTGCCGCTCATCTGCTTGGCGGCGCATATGGCGGACCACCACTGGCTGACAACGAACGGGATATCCATCGCGCGGAAGATTTCCATCGGGAAATACGCGCTGACTATGGCAAACGGCTCTCCTGCCTTAACTCTCGGAGCGAGCCCCTTGAACCATTCCTTCTGATAAGCGCTGGCAAGCTTGCCTGCCTCCAGCTTCTTTACGGACCTGGTGTTGTAATTTCTCTCGTCAGCCATTTGCCTTCACTCCTTTCGCAGCTTCCGCCAGCACTGTCAGCTTTGCCTTCACAGCTTCCGGATCCTTAACGGGTACCGGCTGGCTGAAGAACACTGCGGACGGGATGCCCATTTCGTCAAGTACCTTTTTCTGTGTGGGATAGTCCCAGGATATGGACTCGTCGTTCTTGTTCATATAGAACAGCACGCCGTCGACCTTGTACTGCTCAATGAGCTTCTTCATGAGGTCTACCCTCTCGTGTACGTAGCAGTGCGAAGAGCTCGGCAGCCTGTTCATATAGCGGGCGGCGATGCCCTTAATGAGGGGAACGTTGGTCTTTACGTCCGTGTCGTAATACCTGGCGCCCCAATCCTGATCCTCGAAAACGATATGGCATCCGGCTTCGCTGATGAGATCGTAAAGCGAGGTGTTTTCCTGGTCGCTTCCGAACAGGAGTATGCGCGGAGCGTCGATAACGGGCCAGTTTTTCGCGTCCTCCGTTACGGCCTTTACAAGAGCCGTGTGCTTCTCTTTATCCATAAAGAAGCCTGCGCCTATAACTACCAGCGCCTCCGAAGCGGTAACCGTAGGCTTGTCTGCGCAGCGCAGAGCGTCAAATTCGCGCAGAGCCTGCCTGTTTTCGTTGCAGACCTCTATGCCGTGCATGAGCTCGGCCTCGGTGATGAAAAGCCCCGTCCAGTCCTCAAGCACCTTTTTGAAATTGGTCAGCAGCTCAAAGTTGCGCTCCTGATTGAGCATAAAGCGGGTGAAAACGAAGTCGATAAAGGTCATGGGCGGAACGCGAAGCTCGGGGAAAACCTTCCTTATCTGCCTGATGACGCTGTAGAATGCGGCAATGGACGCGTTGGTGTTTGACAGGGCGAGATAGTTTATCGCGTCGTCATAGGTGCCGTCACAGATGCGGTCGAAAACAGAAGCGGTTATCGGATCGGCTTCGCCTATGTACTTGGGAGCAAGCTTCGGCTCAACGCTCAAGTCCGAGCAAACCTTGATCGGAAGCACTCCCGCAGCGATGAGCATCTCTTCCGGAACATCGCTGCCATATATGCCTACTACCCTCTTGCCTGCAGCTCTTGCTTCCTTGGCGGCCGCAAATCTGTCTTCATAAGCTTTCTTAAGCTCGAGATAAGCGGCGCTTTGAAGAGCTTCTTTCCTTTTGCTCAATAGAATCATCCCTTTTCTTTTTGGTTTTTATTTAACGCTGTAAAACGCTCTGGACGAATTGAGAAGTGTGAGTACGGCGGCGCAGATCTCCGCCGTTACGGCAAACCAGACTGCTCTTATGCCGAAAACCGCCAGCACGAGCACGGCCGCCTTTATGAGTGAAGCAAGGATTATGTTTTCCAGCAGTATCCTGTTTGTCCCTTTCGCGCAGGCGCAGGCGTCTGCGACCGTCCGCAGACCGCCTCTTGAGAGTATGGCGTTGCAGCCGTCCTCGCCCGGTCCTCCGGGCCTGCCGTTCGGGGATATGCCTATATCCGCGTCCTTGAGGCACTGCGTATTGCTGCCGGCATAAATGACCGCCTTCCCGCGCCTGTGTGCACCGGAAACAAGATCGCTCAGAAGCGCGCTTTCTTTTTCGTAATACTCTGTTTTGCCGACCTCGGCAGATTCCTCTGCGAGAACGGAGTCCGCCATGACTGCCCGGCGTATGCCAAGCTCTTTCATCTCGGAAATCGCCTGCGAGGCTTCCTCCTGCGCAGCGTCTTTAAAAAGTATGTATCCTGCGAAACGGCTGCCGAGGGAAACATAAAGACAGTTCGCTTTGATATCGTCTTCCGGGATCTCGGCGCCGGTCTCGCGTATAAATTCGGCCGAGCCAGCGCGGATATATTTGCCCATCGTTTTTACCTGAACTCCCGAACCCGGGAATTCTTCGCGCTCGGTGACCTTTTCCGGCCGTATATCGCCCTTATAGGCGCGGATGACTCCGCCTGCATACGGATGGTCGGAAGAGTGAAGCGCGTGAGCGGCGAGAGCCATAAGGTCCATATCGCTTATGCCGACGGGATGTATCTCCGTCACGCGGAGATCCGTGCGGGAAAAGGGCGCGTCGCTGCCGCAGATAATGGCTTCAGCTCTAGAAAGAGAATCGAAATCAGCCGAGTCCTTAAACAGTATCCCCTTCTGCGCCGCCGAGGCTATTCCGGCAAAATAAACGAGCGGGATGGAGATGATAAGCGCGCACGGCGAGGCGACGGCTGCGAACACGATCGCTCTGCGCACCCACTCGGAAAGCGGAGCGCCGGAAACGATCGGCGGTATGAAAGCCAGCAGTATGGCTGCGACTACGAGCGCGGGAGAATAAAGCGATGAGAACCGGCTCAGGAGCCGCTGGAGCTTAGAGCTCGAGGTATCGGCGCTTTCCGTAACGGCCAGCGCTCTGGCCGCCTCGGAATCGTCAAATGAGCGCAGAGTCTTTACGTATATAAGCGTTCCGCGGTTGAGGCTTCCGGCCGGTATCTCGCTTCCGGGGCCGGCAGTCCATGGAAGCTCGATATCGCTCACATCCGAGGAGTCTATCGTGGATACTCCCTCGGTAACTACGCAGTCGAGTGCGGCGCGTTCTCCGGGTTTGATTATAAGCGCCGTGCCAGGCTCTACCTGAGAGGCGGCGGCTCCGGTAATAGAGCCGTTGTTGAGGATAGTCACAACATCCGGCCGCAGATCGAGAGATGAGGATATCGTCTCGCGCGATTTATAGATGATTATATGCTTGACGATCCTGCCCGCCTGGAAGATCAGCATTACCGCGGCGGCCTCTGCGCAGCGGCCTATAGCTAAGCAGCCTATGCAGCAAAGAGTGATGATCACGCTCTCGTTGAGGCGCTTTTTTGCAATGAGCTCCTGTACTCCGCTTATTATTAAGTCGTAACCGGCCGCGGCGATAGCCGCAAGCGCCATGATATAAGCGGGAATACCGCGTATCCCGGCAGCCAGACATACTATAGTCACGACAAGGGCGAAGGCCAGCCTGCAAAGGCCAGTCACATTGAGAAGGTCATCCCCGCAGCGGCTCTCGCCCGGGCATATGTGCTCGCAGTCGTGCAGCCGACAGGGGCAGTCTTCATTATTCAAATGAGGCCCGTTCATGCTTTGCCTTCGCATCCGAGCACGTGTATCAGCTTGTGCTTTACGAGCTCGCGGATGTTGTCTCTGCCCGGGGTCAGATACTGGCGCGGATCAAAATGATCGGGATGCGCCGTCAGATGCTCTCTGACGCCTGCGGTCATGGCAAGGCGAAGATCGGAATCAATGTTTATCTTGCATACCGCCATTTTTGCCGCCGTTCTGAGCATCTCTTCGGGAATGCCTATGGCGTCCGGCATGGCGCCGCCGTTGGCGTTTATGGTCTGCACGAATTCGGGAATGACCGAGGAAGCCCCGTGCAGAACTATCGGGAAGCCTGGCAGCCTGCGCTGCACTTCCTCGAGGATATCAAACCTGAGCTGAGGCTTCTGACCGGGCTTGAACTTATAGGCGCCGTGGCTTGTGCCTATTGCTATAGCGAGGGAATCAACGCCTGTGGAATTTACGAATTCCTCAACCTGTGCCGGATCGGTATATGAAGAATCCTCCGCTGAAACGTTTACCGCATCCTCTATTCCGGCAAGCCGCCCTAGCTCGCCTTCGACGACAACGCCCCTTTCATGAGCGTAATCCACTACTTCCTTGGTGATGCGGATGTTTTCCTCGAAGCTGTACTTGGAGCCGTCTATCATTACCGAGGTAAAGCCTCCGTCTATGCAGGATTTGCATATTTCAAAGTTTTCGCCGTGGTCAAGATGGACGCAAATCGGCAGGCCGGTATCCGCCTCAGCAGCCTCTATGAGCTTCATAAGATAAACGTGCTTCGCGTATCTGCGCGCACCTGCGGAGACCTGCAGGATCAGCGGAGAGCGGGTTTCGGCAGCCGCTTCGGTAATACCCTGGATTATCTCCATGTTATTAACATTGAAGGCGCCAATGGCATATCCGCCTTCATAAGCCTTTTTGAACATTTCTTCAGAGGTCACGATAGGCATCAAATCATCTCCTTTTAACTATAATACCACCATATTATTTCTTATTAAAGTGAAAAATATAATTTTTGCAATTTTGTTATGAAAATACTAAAGCAATTAAATAAGCTCAAGGCTCACCTGCTTTATTCGGCGAGCTTATCCGGATAAGCCTTCAGTACTTTTCTTATTTCGGGAAGGTTTTCTCTGTCATACTTGTCCGCCCACTTCAGCAGCCTGAGCAGAGATCTTAAAGTTTCCTTTTTTCCCCTTTCAAGACCGAGCTTTCTTCTGAAAAATCTACGAATGATGCGATATCTGTACTTATAACGCGGGACCCTCAATAAATAGATCCGGTCAGCGTCTTCAAAGCAGCGGGCGCACCACGCATAATAAACGCCCTCAATGATCCAGTCATCCTGCTGCAGAATCTTCTTCAGAAGCGCATCCCGTTCTCCGGGATCTCTTTTTGTGCCGTAGTCGTTCGCCTTATTGTCCCACTGCAGCTCGTCAAGATCATAGTGCCGTATGCCGAGCTGATTTGAAAGCTTTTCCGCGAGAAAGGTTTTTCCGCTTCCCGGGCCGCCTATGATATGTATCTTCATATCAAGTCACCGCATTATTTCCATGAAAACGTCGCTCTCAGTGCGGCTGTATTCATTAAATCCGCATTTTTCATATACTCGGATCGCTCTTATATTGTCAGGGTAAACTTTTAAAAAGATTCTGTTCATGCCCAAGCGCTCAAAACCGTATTTGATTGTCGCGAGTACGGCTTCCGTTCCATACCCCGCGTCCTGCTTTCCCGCTGTTATTGCGATACCGAGCTCGGCAGTATTGTCTTTGATATCCATCAGCTCGATATTCCCGATAAACTCTCCGCTCTCTTTTTCTATCATGGAAAAAAGCTCTGCTTTTTCTTCGAGCTTCTTGCGTACCCACTTGATCTCTTTCTCTTCGCTGACAGGCGCAGTTCTGTTTCCTATGAGCCGGGCAACATTCTCTATATCGTTTACCATGATGAGATAATCTTTTACCAGAAGCTCTGTTACCTCGACGTAGCTGATTCTGTCCGACTCGAAGATCTGATTCATTATCCCTGCTCCTCCAGACTTCCCTTTTTAATGATTTTAACATAGAATCCGACAAAAGCAATTGGCTGAAATACAAAAAACCTCTTTTGTCAGAAAACAAAAGAGGTTTCCATTTTGGAGGCGCCACCCGGATTTGAACCGGGGCATAAAGGTTTTGCAGACCTTCGCCTTACCACTTGGCTATGGCGCCGTATATTACCGACAGCGGGTATTATAGCATATGCCCGAATAGATGGCAAGATGTTTTTCAAAATCAAAGCACTTGCATTGCAAGTGCTTTGATTTTGGAGCGGGCAACGAGATTCGAACTCGCTACCTCCACCTTGGCAAGGTGGCGCTCTGCCAAATGAGCTATGCCCGCATATTGCAGCTTCGCTGCTGCGAAGCTGCATGGTGCCTCCGGTCGGAATCGAACCAACGACACGCGGATTTTCAGTCCGCTGCTCTACCAACTGAGCTACAGAGGCTTATGGCGACCAAGAACGGGCTCGAACCGTCGACCTCCAGCGTGACAGGCTGGCGTTCTAACCGACTGAACTACTTGGCCATTTGGTGGGAACAACAGGGCTCGAACCTGTGACCCCATGCTTGTAAGGCATGTGCTCTCCCAGCTGAGCTATGCTCCCAAAGCCGGTCCGATTTCATTTTGGAATCAGCGACAGGCAAGATTATACTAAAAAGAAATGCGTTTGTCAATATTTAAATCACAAAAATGTTCCTTTTTATTCCCCGTGAAATACGCCTTTCTTTCTGGCAGTAAAGCATTCCCTCATTACTCCGGAGTTATTGTTTTCCCACGGCGCTGGAATGCTTGATACGGAAACAAAACCGGCTCCGGCGAGGATATCGGCAAGCTCTTCCCTGCTGTAAAGATATTCCGTATGCTCTTCAAAGCTCCTGTACCATTTATTGCCGGTGATACGGGAAAAAATGTCTATCCCGTAGCTGCAGGTCTTTTCTTTTTCATCGAGCTCGGTCCTCCAGACGCAGAATACATTGTCCGTTTCGTCTATAAAGGTCTGTGAGTCCATCTGACGGAATTTCAGGAGAGAATTGACGTCGAACATGAAGATGCCGCCTGGCTCAAGAAACAGCTCTACGCGCCTCACAGCCTCTCTCAGTGCATCCGGAGAAAGATAATTGATGCTGTCGAGCGAACAGACTGCTGCGTCTACCGTACCGTACAGATCGAGCTCCTCGGCCGACTGATTCAAAAAAAGGGGCTGATGCGCAAAGCTGCGCTCAAAGGCTTTTTCCTGCGCTATGGAGAGCATATCGCTCGAGGCGTCGGCCGCGACGATATCATATCCCCTGCCGGCCAATATGAGCGACACTGTGGCCGTGCCGCAGCAAAGATCGAGCACGGACTTTACTTCGCCGCACTCCGAAAAGCCTTTTTCGTACCAGTCTGCAATGGCTTCGTAATCTACGTCTCTCGTAAGAGCGTCGTAAAAAGCGGCAAGCTCGCCATACTCAGCCATTTTTCTTTCCAAGCCTTTCAAATACTACGGCGTATCCGTCCGCGCCGTATTGGAGCGAACGGTTTACCCGGCTTATCGTAGCGCTGCTGGCGCCTGTCTTCTCCAGGATCTCCGTATATACCTTTCCCTCGTTCAGAAGCGCGGCCACCTGATAGCGCTGCTCTATCGCCTTAAGCTCGTTTACACTGCAAAGGTCGTCAAAAAAGCGCATGCATTCGTCTACTGTTTCAAGAGTGAGAATTGCTTTGTAGAGCTCCTCGTTACGCTCCCTCTGCATACTGTTTTTCATGATCGCACCTCCCATAACACGTTTTTATTTATTTTACATCTTTAAACCGCAAAAGTAAATAGGAGCGCCGAGCGGCGCTCCCGTTTTTGTTTTATTTTGCGTTTATCTGCGAGCGGAACTCCTTGACGAAGGCCTCGCGGTCAGCTTCTGCGAGGATCGTATAAAACACGTATACCCCGTCCTGTTCGCTTTCGGCACTCTCAAGCTTCGGGTATTCCTCAGGCATATATTCCTTCATCCACGTTTCATTTCGCATTTTCAGGTAAGACTTTATCGTTTCGTCAAGAGCCTTTGCCGAGGCCTCGTCTGCGGCCTTGAAAATACCGTATTCGTTAATGTTCGTGCCGTAAACGTTTATTTTAACAACGTATCCGTCCAGCTTGGAGGTATCGGTGATGCCGAGAGAGCCGGCTATATAGCCGTCGTCAATGGCCTGCAGGCCTTCGCTGTCGAATTTTTCTTCGACAGCTTTAACGAGGTTATCCACGGAAACATCGTTTTTTATCCCGGTCTCCTTTTTGCCGCATGCGGAAAACGCGAGCACGAGGCAAAAGATAATTGTAAGCGCAATAAAAAAATATCTCTTTCTCATATTAATCTCCTTTATTTGTAGCCGTGAGTACGGATATAGTTGACCACTATATTGAAGCCGTCCGGATCAAGATGCAGGCCGTCGCCGTTCTGGTAGCTTTCCGGCAGGAACCCGTCGCTCCCTATGAGCGCGGAAGAAGTAGCGAGATAGCGGCAGCCGGTCTGCTCGGCGATCTCTATTACCCACTGATTCGCAGCGGCTATTTTATCGTTGTTTATTGAGCTCATGTACTCATAGCTTGCTGCAACCGGGAAAATGGACTGCAGGATAATTTTCGTATCGGGGCTTCTCTGCTGTATACCTTTTATAAGGTCTGTATATTCTGATTTGAAATACTCCCCATCCATGAAGGATACGCCGTTCACACCCAGGGTTATTACCATATACGCGGGCTTTTTCAGCTCCACGGCGTCTCTTATGGGTATCTCCGTATTGGTCTCCGGATAAACGATCGTGGCGACGGACTGATAAGAGAGCGTAAGCGTTCCGTTCGCCGGAGTCCAGACCTGAGTGGTATTCTTGCCGCCAGAGAGCATTTCATAGTAGCGCATGCCGTAAGTGGTGGAGTCGCCGAGAAAAACTATGCTGTCAAGATACTCCTGGCCCATGTCTTCGGTTTCGGCAAGCGTAGCAGCTGAGGCGGCGTAGTTGCCAGCTATGTTGCTGCCCATGGAAACGCTCGGACTCACAGCGGGATTGCCTTGCGCTTCTGTCGGCGCCGGAATGTTTATATCAAGCTCTACGTCTCCGCCGCCGTCAATAGTTCCGTCGGCATGGATAACAGGAGGAGGCGGCTCTATTGCGGGTACGTTCGAAGAGGAATTCTCAGGCTGCTGCTCGGGCTGAGCGGCAGTACCTTCAGATGTGTTTTCTGCTGCGGAGGAAGAATTTTCGGGGTCCGCTTCGGAGGCCGCAAGCGCTGCCTTCTCAAGATTCTCAGGTGATAAAATATCTGACTTGCCCTTTTTGCCGCACGCCGAAAGTGCGATTGCCGCGCACAGGAGCAGAGCCGCGGCCGAAATAAACTTACTGCGGATATGGAAAGATTTCATTCTACCAGCCTCTAATACTTTTATATGGATCGCTCTCGCGGGAAACATTGCCTTGTGTATTTTAGCATCCGGAAATAAAAAATACAACAACAACTCAGAAACAAAGGAGCTCTATATGAATAAAAGACGAAAAGAAAACAAAATGGTTCCTCCCTATGTCACTTACGCGCTCAGCGGCGGAAAAAAACGCGATAAAAGAACGCGCGCAGACATACCGTACGAGCAGTCCGTTAAAGAAGCGAAGGACTGGGTCGACGAAAACGAAAAGTGAAGATCCTTGTCATATCTTTTCTGCCGGAACGGCATACACGGTAGAATACTCGGTATAAACCGCGGCGCCCGGCTTTCCGCCAGGAGGCTTGCGCACGAATTTTACGGCTGTATAGTCCACAGGAACTCTTCCGCTCTCTCTCCCGCGGGAATAATACGCCGCGAGCGAAGCCGCCTGAAGAATGGTTTTTTCATCCACCTCTCTGCCGCCGGAGGCTATGATTACGTGCGCGCCGTGAATCTTCTGGGCGTGAAGCCATATATCCCCGCGCATTGCGGTCTTGAAGGTGAGAATATCGTTCTGGGAATTGTTTTTCCCGACGTAGATATCGAAGCCGGACGACGAGGTAAAGTGAAGCGGCGAGCTTTCCGGAGCTTTGGCCTTCGCCCTGCCCTTCCCGCGCTGCGGTGAAATATACCCGCCGGCGGAAAGCTCGGCGCGTATTTCGAAAAGCTCGGCCGGAGACGAGGCTCGCTCTATTTCCTCCAGAACGCTTTCCAGATAATCAAGCTCTGTTTTTGCTTTTTCTATATTTTCATTGAGATATACTACCGCAGTCTTTGCCTTTTTATATTTTTTGTAGTAAGCCGCGGCATTATCCTGCGGAGAGAGCAGCGGATCGAGCTTGATTTCTACCTCTCCGCCCGTATCCGAATAAAAATCTTCTGCGCGCAGGAGCCTGTCCCCTCTCTTTAGCCGGTACAGATTTGCCATTATGAGATCTCCGCTTTTTTTAAGCTCGTCGCGCTTTTCAGCCTCAAGCATTTCTTTTTCCCGCGCCGCCAGCTTGCGCGCGGTACGGGTGCGGAGAGTATTTATGGTCTTCAGCATGTCCTGCGAGCGCTGGCGCATATTACCTGCGCGGTTTTTGCGGGTATAGTATTCGTCCAGCAGGGCGGAAAAGGAGTCAAACCTTCTGTTTTCGCAGTCCGGTCCGTACTGCCTTATTGGCATATACGAAAAATCCTTTGCCTCTTCCCCCCTCAGCAGCAGCCACGGCCCCAATGACCCGGCGGCAGCCGCGGCGGCAAGCCCGGAAAAAGCCTCCCACAGCTTTTCCGGTCCATCGGCCAGGCGTGAATCACAGGCGCCGAACGCCAAAAAAGCGAGCTCCCTCGCCGTAAGCTGGGATATGCCGGCAAAGTTATCGCTTATAAAGCGGTCGCACAGAAATTCGCCACCGGTTTTTTCCGCAAGCTCAAGGAATTCTTCGCGCGTTGTATGAAGAGGATCTTTTTTGCCCATCTCCGGCGGCCTGCGGTAAAACAGGCCCGGCAGCACCGGCCTCTTTTCCGAATCTGAGCGGCGCAGGCAGTCTATTATGCGAAGCTCATCATCAGCAAGGATTATATTGGGCCTTGCCCCTATGAGCTCTATTATAAGGTGCTTGACAGACTGCTCGCCGAGCTCGCTGAAGGCTTCCAGCCTTATATCGAGTATACGCTCAAGAGGGAGCTGAGTGATTTCCGCTATGCGCGCTCCGCCTATATGCTTCCTCAAGAGCATGCAGAACATAGGCGGCGTATCCGGATTTTCAAACTGCGCTGCCGTTATATATATCCCCGCGCTGCCTGTCGCGGCAGACGCGAGAAGCTTCAGGTTCTTTCGATCTGCACGGACGGTAAAAAGCAGCGCGTCTCTTTCGGGCTGCTGGATCTTATCGATTTTTCCGCCTTCCAGCGAGGAAGAAAGCTCGGCTGTAAGCGCAGAAAGATATAAAGCGTCGAGAGGCAAGGTTCAAAGCACCTCCATTGCGGCGGCAAAAAGCTCGTTGAGCCTGTCGGTCTCTCCGCGGAGATAGAGATAACCGAAGAGCATCTCAAGACCTGTCGCCGCGTGATAATCCGATTTGCTGGCGCTGTGCGGCGTCGTGTGGACCTTGGAATTTCTGCCGCGTCTGAATATATCCTTTTCCGCTTCATTCAGCAGCGGCATAAGGCGCTCCGCCATTTCAGCCTGTGCGGAAGCCCTTACCATATCGACAGCCTTTGCGTGCAGCTCTCCGGCGGGAATATTCCCGCTCGTAAGGCAGAGCCTTGTCCTGACCATGAGCTCGAAAACGGCGTCGCCCAGATAGGCGATGCTCAGGCTGCTCATTGAATTGATATCAGCTGTATCTGTATTCAGAGAAAAGAAATCCGTCATATGTTTTCTCCGTAAAAAGAAAAATATGCCTGCATCGGCATGAAGACTACGCTTTTATAATATACCCTTCGCGCATAAGGAAATCAAGCGTATTGCAAAAGTCGCGCGAGATGGTATAATATTATGGCAATAAAAAAACGGAGGTTTACCCGCCGGGCCCGGACCTATTTTTTCAAGGGGTGAATGAATATGAGATACGCATTCAATAAAAATATCCGCACAGAGGCTCCCTTTTCCTGCGACGTTGTAATAGTCGGCGCGGGTATTGCCGGCATATACACCGCGCTTCACATCAACGAGCATTATTCCTGCTGCATACTCAGCAAGGAGGAGATAAATATATCCAGCTCCTGGCTGGCGCAGGGCGGCATAGCCGCGGCCATCTCGCCCGACGACGATCCTTATCTGCATTATCAGGATACTCTCGTTGCCGGGGCGGGCCTGTGCAGCAACGACGCCGTCAAGATCCTTGTTGACGAAGGGCCGCATGATATCGATAATCTCGTTTCCATGAACGTTCCGTTCGATCTCAACGAGTACGGCGATCTGCAGATCACCCGCGAGGGCGGTCACCACAAAAACAGGATAGTGCACGCCGGGGGCGACGCCACCGGACGCGAGACAGTAAAGGCGCTGGCGCATATAGCCTCTCAGCGCGGCAACATAGTTTTCATGCCGCACACCTTCTTTATAGACGTACTTACAGATGATTCCGGAGCAGTCTCCGGCGCGCTGATACTCGACGGCCTCGGCCGCTATCGCATGATATCCACGAGATATATAGTCATCTGCACCGGCGGCATAGGCCAGGTATATAAGATCTCCACGAATCCCTATGTATCCACGGGCGACGGCATAGCCGCCGCTGTTAGAGCCGGCGCTGTATTAAAGAATATGGAATTCGTCCAGTTCCACCCCACGGGGCTGTATTCCGATAAGGAGGAAAACAGGGCCTTCCTTATTTCCGAGGCTGTTCGCGGCGAGGGCGGACTTTTGAAGAATAAAGACGGTGAGCGCTTCATGGTAGGGCAGCATGAGCTTGCTGAGCTTGCCCCGAGAGATATAGTCGCCCGCGCGATAGCCCGTGAGATGGAACGTACAGGCGAAGACCACATGTACGTGGATATTACCTCCAAGCCGGAGGAATTCCTCGCTTCGCGCTTCCCGACCATCTATAATGAGTGTCTCAGCCGCGGCATAAACATATCAAAGGACTGGATACCCGTCTGCCCCGTGCAGCATTACCTCATGGGCGGAATAGATACTGATTTCAACGGCGCGTCAAATGTTCCGGGCCTTTTTGCCTGCGGCGAAGCCGCGAACACCGGAGTGCACGGAGCCAACCGGCTGGCGTCGAATTCCATGCTCGAGTGCCTCGTTTTCGGACGCCGTGCCGCGCTCAAGATCAATTCCCTCCTCCCTCTCAACCCGAGAAATCCGTATTCTCCCCTGCCGGATACGCCGGAAAGGCCGCAGTGCAAGCTCAATTATTCGGCCGAGAGGAAGCGTCTGCAGGAGATAATGATGGAAAACGTCGCCTATTTCCGCAACGAAAAAGGAATGACTTATGCTTTGGGCGAGGTTTCAAAGCTGCTTGAAGAGCTTGAGAATTCCGCCGACAGCTCGACGGAGTACTTTGAGCTGTTGAATATCGCCACTATCGCCATGGAGATAATAAAAGCCGCGCTTGCCCGCAAGGAAAGCGTAGGCGCTCACTACAGAAACGACAAGGAGATCGAAGAAAATGTATAACGCCTCACTCGACGCTTTCCTCACCTCCGCACTCACGGAAGATATAGGCACCGGAGATATAACCACTTTGAGCTGCATCCCCGAGAGTATGACCTCCAAGGGCTTTTTCCGGGCAAAACAGGCCGGCGTCGTATGCGGGCTGGACGTGCTTGAAAGAGTCTTCGCGCTCATAGACCCTCAGGTCAAGGTCACCCGCCTTTGCGGCGAGGGCGATAAAGTCGAAAAGGGACAGAACATCGCTTCCATCGAAGGCCCGTCCAGGAGCATACTCGTCGGCGAGCGCACGGCTCTGAATCTTATCCAGCGTATGTCCGGCATCGCGACGCGCACCGCCGAGGCCGTCGAGGCCGTAAAGGGCACGAAAGCGCGTATAACCGATACGAGGAAGACTACACCCGGTCTCCGCGTGCTTGAAAAGTACGCCGTAAAGGCGGGCGGCGGCTCGAACCACCGCTTCAACCTGGCAGACGGAGTTCTGATTAAAGACAACCACATTGTCGCCGCAGGCGGCATAAAGGCGGCCGTTGAGGCTGTGCGCAAAAATATCCCGCATACGCTGAAGATCGAGGTCGAAACAGAGAATATGGAGATGATAGCCGAGGCGCTCGAGGCCAAGGCGGATATCATAATGCTTGACAATATGTCTATCGAGCAGATGGCCGAGGCCGTTAAGTTCATAGACGGCAGAGCGCTCACGGAGGCCTCCGGCAACATGGGCGAGCGCGATCTCGCCGCGGTCGCGGCCACAGGAGTCGATATAATCTCCATCGGCGCGCTCACTCATACCGTTAAGGCGCTCGATATCAGCCTCAAATTTACGGAATAAGCTTATGAATAATAAAAGGTCCCGCAGGAAATCCTGCGGGACCTTTTTTCTGTCATAGCTTTTAGTCGATCTTCTCTATACTGTATAACTGCTGTTTCAGGATCTGCTGAACCGTCGCGGGTTCGCCGCTGAAGCTCACTATTACTCTTTCTCCGAGGGAAAAGCTCGCAGCCTCGCCTTCCGGAAGCAGTACGGATATCCCGGCTCTCCCCTCCGGGTCCGTTCCCGGCTCGAGATCGAGCATCAGTACGCCCGCATACCCGTCGAAGCCGGAGACAGTGCCGGTAAAGCTTCGCACGCCGCCGACAGCGAGCTCTTTCGCGGCGACTATGCCGCAGAGCAATGCGTAAAAATCATCCTGCGGGATATTGCGTGCTTCTATATAGTATCCCGTGCCGTTTTGGAGAAACTCTGTGTAAAGCACGCTGTCGCCATCGCTTGCAAAGCTGAAAACGGCGAGCTCGCGCCCGTTCACGCTTGTGAACTTTATGCTTTCTCCCGAGAAGGTCGCAAAATCATACGGATGCTTGAATACCTTTGCGAGGGTTATGTTTAAACTACGGGCAGAGCCGTCTGAGTACGAAAAGGCGTTGCAGTCGAAATAGACCTCGCCGTTTTCCCTTTTATAGATGCAATATCCTTCTCCCTTCTTCGTGAGCGAGAGGTATGAAAGCGTTTCGGGCAGCGCGAGCTTAACTCCGAAGTATTCCTCCGCCTGCTCGAAGGTCATATCCTCGCGGTCTGAGCCCGAGAGCGCTATCTGATGAATTTTCACGGCTTCCGGCGCCTGCATTTCGTTTAACTTCAGCGGTTTTATGACTATTTCGCTGCTTGCGGGAAGATTCGAGTATCCGGACTGACCGGGCTCAAGACCAATATCCGGCTTTCCGACAGGCTCCGTTATTACAGCGCCGCTGTTATAGCTTTCAGCCGTCTGCTCCTCAACTCCTGCCGGCTCCGCTTTTTTGCCCGGCAGAAGGAACAGAGCCGCACCGACTATGATGCAGCAGCAGGCGGCAAGCGCGACGCATGCGGCTGTTCTTTTGCTCCTGCTTCTTTTGTATTTCAATGCGCTTATGATCATATCGTCGTCTATCATCCCTACTGCGCATAGGACTTTTTCACTGGCGCTCATAATAGTCCCTCCTTGTTCAGGCAGCTCATCAGCCTTTTGCGCTGCCGGTAAAGCATGGTCTTCACTTTTCCGTCTGAGAAGCCGAGGCTTTGAGCTATGGTATGTACGGGCTGCAAATACCAGTACCGGCGTATAAAAACCGAGCGCTGAAGCTCTGAAAGCGAGCGGACGAAGCGGTTTATCGCCGTGGCGAGCTCCTCCGCCTCTATCTCGCTTTGCACATCACCGGAAGAAAGCGGAATATCGCCCAGCTCATCAAGAACGAGAACAGCCTCCCCGCCGCCGCGCTTTTCGGCACTGCGCGAGCGCCATTTGTCTATCGATCTTCTGCGGGTCATTTTTCCAAGAAAGGCAGCGAGCGCCGCCGGCCTGTGCGGAGGGATACAGTTCCACGCGTCCATGTATGTGTCGTTCACGGCCTCTTCGGCGTCCTGCAGATCGCTTAGAATATTGTAGGCGATAGAATAGCAGTATTTCCCGTATTTCTCGGCAGTCGCCGATATGGCCGCCTCAGACCTTTTCCAGTAAAGCTCGATTATTGCGCTGTCTTCCATTCCAACACCTCTTTCCGAATGCGGCATTCTGTATATAATGTCGCAAAACGCGGCCCGGGGTTACATCTTTTTATAAAAAGAGGCGGCCGTTGCGGCCGCCTCTTTTGCAGCGTATACTATATAAACTGCTCTGTCTGCCTGTGCTTCGAAATGACGATATCCACGGCAGGAAAAGCCTTCCCTATTAACGAAGCAAGCTTCGGCACCACTACCGTCTCCGTGCAGAAATGTCCGCCGTCTATGAGATTGATACCGAGCTCTTTAGCCGAAAGAAAGCCGTTGTATTTTACATCCGCTGTTATATACGTATCGCAGCCCAAGGCCGCCGCTTCAAAAAGCATGTCCCCTCCGCTGCCGCCGAGTACCGCCACCTTATGGACAGGCTTGCCGGAATCGACATAACGCAGCCCGTTTGCGCCAAGAGCCTTCTTCAGCCGCGGAAGATACTCCTTCATGTCCTGCGAGGGCTCGAGAAATCCTATCCTGCCCAGGCCGCACGGCGCATCATAGCCGGCTTCCTGAGTATCGAAGACTTCAATATCCTGCAGCCCCGCGGCCTGCGCCAGCATATCGTTCACGCCTCCGGGCGCTTTATCGAGATTTGTATGCATGCATATTGCGGCTATTCCCGCCTCTGCGAGCGAAAGGACCTTTCGGCCGCTTTCATCGGAATCCACTGCGCGCTTGAGGCTGAAAAACAGCGGGTGATGCGAAACTATAAGCTGCGCCCCGGCACGCTTCGCTTCTTCAATAACCTCATCGGTTATATCGAGCGATATGAGCGCGCAGCGCACCTCGCGGCTCTCGTGCCCCACCAGAAGCCCGGGATTATCAAAATCCATTTTAAGCTCGAGCGGCGCAAAGCCGCAAAGAAGATCGTATATATTTTTGACTGTCGTCATATTCCGTATTCCCTCCTCATTTTTTCAAGCTCTTCCGCTGCGGATCGAAGCAGCACCGCTCTTTCGGAATCGCCTTCGCGCCTTGAGCGCTCCGCGCCTGAAGCCGCCCTTTCGAGGCGGAGAAGCAGGCTATCAAGATATTCGCCGAGAAGCGGCTCTTTCTTTTCAAATGCGCTGCGGCTTATGTACGCCTCGCAGGACTCATACGGCCGTTCTTCGCTGCCGTGAACATATAAAACCGGATATATCTCTCCGTTTTCCATAACTAAGCGCTCTGCGGCAATATTCATTTTTCGCGCCTGCAGATATTCTCCGAGCTTTTCCCGCCGACTCATCGGCTGCAGTATCAGCGAGCAATCGCGGCACCACGGGGAAGCTTCGATAATCGCCGCTATCGTCTCTCCGCCCATGCCGGCTATCACCGCCGTATCGATCTCTCCCGGCGAAAAGCACTCAAGACCGTTTCCAAGGCGAAAGTCAATTTTATCTTTCACTCCGTATTTTTCCGCCGAAAACACTGCGCGCGAGAGCGGAGCGCTGTTTACGTCCGAAGCGGCAATATAGGCCGCCCGGTCGCTCTGTGCCAGGTATACGGGCAGATAGCCGTGGTCCGTTCCGATATCGGCGACGCACGATCCGGCTTCAATAAACTGCGCGGCTGCCGCAAGCCGCGGAGTAAGCTTTATGAATTCCATGTCGTTCTCCGCACATAAAACAAAAAGCCGGAGACCCGGCTTTTTGTTTTTTGATCATTTTACACCTTGGCGCCTTCTGCAACGAACTCGTTGAGCTTTTCAATGAATTCGTCGGGGTCAACGCCGTGTACCATGCAGGCTTCGGCAAGTGTTTCGCCGCTGGCCATGGCGCAGCCGAGGCAATGCATTCCGATGCTGTAAAACAGCGGGGCGGATTCGGGGGCGGTATTGAGTACTTCGGTGAGCACCGTGTCCCTGTTGAACATTTGATTTACCTCCGTAAATATTATTATCAAGCTTATTATAACCGCTGCTGAGCAAAAAAGCTATAGGAAAATAAAGAAATTTACGTTTTCGACATAAATGAAGAGACGTCGATAAGGCGTCTCTTCAATTCGGTATTCACTTGGCGTATGAGCTCAGCCGTTTTCCTTCATGCGAGCGAAGCAATCGCTGCAATAAACAGGTCTGTCGGACTTGGGCTCGAACGGAACCTTCGCCTCGCCGCCGCAGTTGGCGCACACAGCAGTATAATAAACTCTGGGGCCTCTCTCGGCGTTCTTTCTGGCGTCGCGGCAGGGCTTGCAGCGCTGCGGCTCATTCTGGAAGCCTCTCTCAGCGTAGAATTCCTGTTCGCCGGCTGTAAATACAAACTCAGCTCCGCACTCTTTGCATACCAGTGTCTTGTCCTCGTACATGTTAAATCCTCTCTTTGACAAAAATCTCGCCCTGTGGGCATTTTATATATGCGCTCAGCTTCAGCTGATATCGCCGTGGTTAATCTGCCGGCCAAGCTTGCGTCTTATTCGCTGGACGGCATTGTCTACCGATTTTGTAGACTTATTAATTTCAGCTGCAATTTCCTGATAAGACAATCCCAGCAGATAGAGCCCGAGTATCTCGGTCTCAAGTGCAGAAAGCGATCCTGCGGAGGTCTTTATAATTTCATCCGCACTCTCTCGGGCAATGAGCAAATCTTCAGGGTCACGCTGGGTAAGCTTTTCGCGCACAGCTCGGGTACGATTTTCGTCGTGCTTAAGGAGTTCCCACGAAACGCTGTTGTTCAGCGGAGAATGCTTATATCTGGTAGCTGCTTGGATAGCGGTATAGATCCTGCGTCTGATGCAAAGCTCGGCATAGGTCCTGAACGAGGATCTGTCGGCAGTATAATCTTTGATTGCTGAAATAAGCCCGATCATTCCCTCTTGGATAAGATCTTCAGAATCTCCTCCGGCAAGAAAATACGGGCGGGCGCACATTCTGACAAGCTTTGAATAGCGCCCTACGAGCAGTTCCTCCGCTTCCCTTTCCCCTTTTGCGGAAAGAGCACAAAGCTGCTCGTCGCTTAATTTTTCATTGTCAAACACAAGCTTTTATACCTCTTGACAATTTAACGATAACGATTATATAGTCCAAAATTTAGAAAGTCAAGTATTTGTTCAAAATATTTTAAATTTTTATTATAAAATAGTTATTTTTATCACAATCAACAAAAATCAGAAATATGCCGGCAGGCTTTAGAATTCGAGCTGCTTGGGTTCGTCCGCGGCGCTGATCTTCAGGTGCTGATACGTGCGGCTTGTTACGCAGCGCCCTCTGGGCGTTCTTGTAAGGAAGCCCTGCTGCAGAAGATAAGGCTCATATACGTCCTCAAGAGTAACGGAATCTTCGTTGATAGTCGCGGCAAGGGTATCGAGGCCTACAGGGCCGCCGCCGTAGAATTCGATAATGCTTCTGAGCATTCGCCTGTCGAGCGAGTCAAGCCCCTGCTTATCTATCTCAAGCCGGGTCAGCGCATCGTCGGCCACTTCCCTGGTTATTACGCCTCCAGCATAGACCTGGGCAAAATCGCGGACACGGCGAAGCAGACGGTTGGCTATTCTCGGCGTGCCGCGCGAGCGCGAGGCGATCTCTCTCGCGCCGTCCGGCTGAATCTTTATTCCGAGTATTCCGGCGCTGCGCGTAACGATGAGCTGCAGCTCGTCGACCGTATAAAGCTCGAGCCTCAAAACCACTCCGAATCGGTCTCTCAGCGGAGCAGTAAGCTGGCCTGAGCGGGTCGTAGCACCGATGAGAGTGAACTTAGGCAGCTCAAGACGTATGGAGTTGGCCGAAGGGCCCTTGCCTATAATAATGTCTATTGCATAGTCCTCCATGGCGGGATAGAGTATCTCCTCCACGGAGCGATTAAGGCGGTGTATCTCATCGACAAAGAGGATATCGTTTTCATTCAGATTCGTAAGCAGAGCCGCGAGATCCCCGGGCTTTTCTATTGCCGGGCCGGAGGTTATGCGCATATTGATGCCCATTTCGTTTGCTATGACTCCCGCAAGAGTGGTTTTTCCGAGGCCGGGCGGGCCGTGCAAAAGGACGTGATCAAGCGGCTCGGAGCGCATCTTCGCCGCCTCGATAAATACCGCCAGATTTTCCTTTGCCTTTTTCTGCCCGATGTATTCGGAAAGAGTTCTCGGGCGCAGGGAGAGTTCGTTCTCGTCTTCTCTGAGAACAGAAGTGCTCATTATGGGTTCGCCGGCGTCCCCCGAATAATCGATTGCCATTTTTACTCTCCTTTATTTCAGCATTTTACGCAGAGAGCTGCGGATTATCTCCTCAAGAGTAAGCGAGTCAAGGTCAACTCCCTTGAGGGCAGATGCAATATCGGAAGGATTATAACCGAGGACCGCGAGCGCGGCGGCGGCGTCTGCAGCCTTGCTCGACTGCATATCTACAGGCGGAGCAAAGCCGGCGCCCTGCGAAAGCGGCTCGTTTTCCCTCGACATTTTATCCTTAAGCTCAAGAATGATTCGCTGGGCTATTTTCTTTCCTATGCCGGGCGCAGCCGTAAGCGTCTTTTCGTTGCCCATGACAATGGCCATGGCAAGATTTTCGGGCGTGTTAGAGGAAAGGATGGAAAGCGCGGCCTTCGGGCCGACGCCGGATACTCCGATAAGCATTTCAAAGCAGCTGCGCTCCGCGCGAGAGAAAAACGCAAAGATATCGAAAGCATCCTCCCTTACGTTGCAGTACGTATACAGCTTTGCCCTCTCGCCTTCCCGTATCTGCGCGCGCGTATTCTGAGTTATAAAGCACTTATAGCCGGCTCCCGAACAGTCAACCACGGCGATACCGGGCTCCGGAAGGCTGATAATACCATCTAAGTAGTAGAACATTTGTTTATCCCCCGTTGAATACTGAGAAGAGAAGTAGCCGAACGGGCGTGGCACAGCGCAAGCGCCACGGCGTCAGCGGCATCGTCCGGTTTCGGAACTGCCGAAAGATTCAGTAAACGCGTCACCATGGCCTCCACCTGCTTCTTCGTGGCTTTGCCGTAACCGGCCACCGCCTGCTTTACCTGCAGAGGGGTGTACTCAAATAACGGTACTCCCGATTTTTCACCTGCCAAGAGGATAACTCCCCTGCCGTGAGCAACAGAAATGCCTGTAGTGATATTGGTATTGAAAAACAATTCCTCAACGGCAATGGCGTCCGGCTTGAAGGCTGAAATGAGAGAAACGGCATCGTCATATATCTGCGACAGCCGAGTGGAAAGCGGCAGCCCGGCCGGGGTGGTAATAACTCCGCAGCGTATAAGCTTTTGGTTTCTGCCGTCGGAGTCGAGCACTCCGAAGCCTACTGTAGCTATTCCGGGGTCTATTCCTAATATCACCATGGCCGTCACCTCCGTTTCTGAACAATAATTTTACCACATATGTGGATTCTTGGCAACAAAAAAGACAGCCTTCAGGCTGCCTTTTGAATCATCTTACTGAATTTCGCGGGTGCGCATGCAAATAGACCTCGCGCAGATCATGCTTGACCGCGCGCGTATAAAACTGAGTGGAGGAGATATCGGAATGCCCCAGCATTTCCTGGACAGATCGGATATCCGCACCGTTTTCAAGAAGATGCACCGCAAACGAGTGCCTTAGCGCCCTGGCGGTTATCTCTTTTTCTATCCCCGCCTTTTCTCCGTATCCTTTTACAAGCTTCCAAAAGCCCTGGCGAGACATTCTGCCGCCTTCCATGTTCACAAAAAGCGCGGTTTCTTCATCATCGCGGACAATGAGCGGCCTTGCCTCGCGCAGATATACTGACAAGGCCCTTACGGCAGCGGGATACATCGGAATAAGGCGTTCGTTTTTTTCGCTTCGGCACTTAATGAAGCCTGCCGAAAGATTTACATCGTCAAAATCAAGATCTATCAGCTCGGATACTCTTATGCCTGTTGCATAGAGCAGCTCAAGCATGGCCTTATCACGGCAGCCTTTTTCATCTCCAAGGTCCGGCTGATCCAAAAGCAAGTCTACTTCCTTTCCGGTTAGCACGGCAGGAAGCGTTCTTTTGCTTTTCTCGGGTGAAACCTTCCGGGCAGGGTTGCTCTTAATCTTGCCCGAGGACTTCAGAAAATCAAAAAAGGCTTTGAGCGAGGCAGCCGAGCGGCATACAGTTGACGGAGACCTGCCGGCCTTTCTGAGCCATTTCAGATAATTCTCAATAACAGGCTGCTCAACCTTCGCATAAGAGTCAACATGAACGCTGTCGAGGTAGCGGCTGAACTTATCGATATCACGGCAGTACGCGGCAAGAGTGTTTTCTGAAGAATGTTTTTTATCGGAAAGGTAATTCTTAAAATCTTCTGTGTAGAATTCTGTCAACCGGAACCCTTCTTTCTGGATCAGATCTTGGCGGCAAGATACGCCATCACGGGCAATATGATGATTTCGGTTATCGCGGCGGCGGCAAATACCGCAAGACACACCAGCGCGCTGAAAAACAGAGTCGCAGAGCGGCCATCTTTCCGAAAAAGGATCGCTTTTCCGCACGCATACCGCGAAAGGCCGAAAGAGCTTTCAAAGCAAACAGATGAAAAAGACAAAAAAGCGGGTAAGCGCATCAATTCCGGAATCCCGAAGGCAATCAAATAAAAAAGCCATAATTCACGGCCGATGCAATCCATAACGGAGGAAAGAGAAAAGCACAGCAAAAAGCCTCTGAATGCCGAAACAAAAAGCACAGGAATATACCCAAAAGGGAAAAAAGCGCTTATAAAACAAAGCAAAGGAAATATGCACGCAGCAAAAGATGAAAGAAAAACACTAAAGGAAAAATTGTATACGCCGCGAAAAGGCATAAGGAAAGCGTTCACGCTCTGCGACAGTTCACAAAGAAGAGAATCGGGCACTCCGGCCGAAAAAAAATGACCGGACGCAATGCCGAGAGCAAAAAACAGAGCGCATAGAAAGAGCGAAGCCGGGCGTTTGGCCCGGAAAGACGCCAGTGCAAAAAAGCTTTTGTTCATATCTTCCATCCTTGCACAGGCAAACAAGAAACTAAGATGTATGCCTGTAGTTTATTACAAAAAAAGCGGGCAATCAAGACGCCAGGAACAAAAAAACAAAGTTTGTAAATTTCGCCGATGGATTATGTAAACTTAATTATGTAAACTTAGTAAACTGTTTGTTTCCGTCTCTCGCTGCGCTGCGGCAGGCACAATTTATTGAGTCCTTGATCGTCCGTACGGCTAAATGTTGTCGAGCTGATCGCACGGCTTCCGGTTTTATTGCTTTTCTTCTTATTCTGTGCTGTATTTTTTGTTTGTTTTGTCATTTGTTAAAATGCACAATGCAGCTTTATCTTTTCCTTCTCTGCCCGGCGGAGGATATCGCTCCTCCTATGACGCCGCCTCCCAGCATGGCAAGCAGCAGCGTCATCACTCCGCGATTAAGGAACTCTTGCCTTCCGGCCGCCAGACCTGCAAGAAGCGCTGCGGCGCTCATGATCCCTGCGGCAGCCATACCTACAGGCAGCAGCCTTGCTCCCCTCGCCTTCCCTGCCGAAAGCGCCGCGGCCATGCCTGATACGAAGCACACGGCTGTCAGCAGCTGCTTCATCATATCCTCGGGCAGCTTTTCCTTTGAAATTAGCACGGAAAGAACAACGCACAGTACCGCCCAAATAACAATTCCGACTCCCGCGCCTATGAGCGCCGCTCTTATTCCTGTTCCTCGTTTTACGTTTTTTGTCTTTGAAGCCATAAAAAAACCTCCCTGCAGCAATGCCTGTTAGAAGCATATTCGCAGGGAGGCAAATTATTCTTTTCGCGGTATTATTTCTTTGCGCTCTCGCCGGAGCCTTTGTTTGATTTGGTGGAGATGCCCCACCTTGCTATCCTTATGCGGACTCTGTCATCACCGGTCTCGAAGACTACAAATTCGCCTTCGTCCTCGACGATCGTGCCGGTCATGCCGCCGATCGTAACGATCTCATCACCGACTGTAATCTGATCTCTTTGCTTGGCAAGCTCTTTTTTCTTCTTGCTTTCAGGACGGTAGAACAGAAAATAGAATATTACAATAATGGCGACCATGATGATTATGGTGCCGTAACGGGCAAAGAAAGACGGGCTCTGCGTTGTGCCGTCCTCCGCGGCAGTGGTAGTAGTGGTTGCAGGTGCAAAGCAGCCTGTAAAGCAGAAGCACAGCACGAGCATAACTGCTATGACGGCAAGCAGCTTTCCGTAATTGGTACGTTTCATTCAAATAACCTCCGTATATAACTCTGAGCATATAGAACTGCGTTGATTATATAATCAGCCGGGAATATTTGCAAGGGTTTTTTGCAGACAGACGGAAAGGCCATATTTTTATATCCTTCTGTCCAGCTTTGCGGAATACTCGCGCCTGAAGGCGTCGAATCTGTCTTCCTCTATCGCCTTCCTGATTCGCGCCATGAGGTCGTTGTAAAAATAAAGATTATGCATAACGGCAAGGCGCATGGCCAGCATTTCCTCGGCTTTAAAAAGATGGCGAAGATAAGCCCTCGAGTATCTGGTGCATACCGGGCAGCCGCAACCGTCGGAAACCGGAGCTTCGTCGGCTGAATATTTCTCGTTTTTTATATTGATTACGCCTTCCCAGGTGAAAAGATGGCCGTGCCGGCCGTTTCGCGCGGGCATGACGCAATCGAAAAAGTCAATTCCCCTGTATACAGCTTCTATGATATTCGACGGCGTTCCGACTCCCATAAGATAACGCGGGGCCGCTTCCGGCATATGTGGCTCAACGGCCTCTAATATTTCGTACATTGTCTCCGTCGGCTCTCCCACCGCAAGGCCGCCGACGGCATAGCCGGCAAGGTTAAGCTCCGCAATTCGCTTCATATGCTCGATGCGAAGATCGGCATAGGTGCCCCCCTGGTTTATCCCGAAAAGCACCTGCCCTGGATTGACGGCGCCGTCACGGCTGTTGAGCTCGTCAAGCTTGCCTTTGCAGCGCTTGAGCCAGCGCGCTGTGCGCTCGCAGGAGGCCTTGACGTAGTCATACGGGGAAGGGTTTTCCACGCACTCGTCAAAAGCCATAGCTATATCGGAGCCGAGATTGGACTGTATTTCCATGCTGTCTTCGGGCGACATAAAGATCTTCCGCCCGTCTATATGAGAGCTGAATCTGACGCCCTCCTCCGTGATCTTGCGGAGCGAGGCGAGAGAGAACACCTGAAAGCCGCCGCTGTCGGTCAATACAGGGCCGTTCCAGGTCATGAATCTATGGAGCCCGCCGAGTCTTTTTATGAGCGTGTCCCCGGGACGCAGATGCAGATGATAGGTGTTAGAAAGCTCGATCTGGCATCCTATATTCTCAAGATCGGCTGCGCTGAGCGCGCCCTTTATGGCACCTTGCGTGCCTACGTTCATAAAAACCGGCGTCTGCACCGTGCCGTGAGGGCATGTAAATTCTCCTCTGCGCGCTTTTTGCTGCGCTGTTATCAGTTTGAACATTTTCCCTCCGAACGATGTAATTCTCTCAATAGAAAAAGCAAGCGTCGCCGAAGCTGAAAAAGCGGTATTTCTCCGCTATTGCGTGAGAGTATGCGTTGAGCACGTTTTCTCTGCCGGCGAGCGCTGAAACCAGCATGATCAGCGTGCTTTCCGGCAGATGGAAGTTTGTTATCAGCGCGTCGATGCATTTGAACTTATAACCCGGATATATAAAAATATTCGTCCAGCCAGAAAATTCAGAGAGAGTTCCGTCCTCCCCGGCCGCGGATTCGAGCGAACGGCACGCCGTGGTGCCGCAGGCTATTACCCGCCCTCCGTTTTTCCGGCAGCGGTTAACCGCCTCTGCCGTCTGCCGCGGGATGGAATAGAATTCCGAATGCATCTCATGGTCTTCTATTTCTTCGTCTTTTACTGGTCTGAACGTGCCGAGGCCGACATGAAGAGTAACGAACTCTATATCTACGCCTTTGGCGCGGATTAAGTCCAGAAGCTCGTTGGTAAAATGCAGCCCTGCTGTAGGTGCGGCGGCAGATCCAAGCTCGCGGGAGTAAACGGTCTGATATCTCTCCTTGTCCTTGAGCTCCGCTTTTATATAGGGCGGAAGCGGCATCTGCCCGAGCCGTTCGAGGATCTCCATGAAAATACCGTCATATCTGAACTGCAGAAGCTTGTTGCCTCCGCTCAGCTCTTCTATTACCTCCGCGGAAAGCTCTCCGCCGCCGAAGCTTATCACGGTTCCTTTTCTGGTTTTGCGCCCGGGTCTTGTGAGGCACTCCCAGCGACCGCCGCCTTTATCTGTAAGCAGCAGCACCTCTACGGCGCCTCCGGTATCCCTTCTTCCGAAAAGCCTTGCCGGGATCACTCGTGAATCATTGAGGACAAGACAGTCCCCCGCGCTGAGAAACTCGGGAAGCTCATGAAAGGATCTGTCCTCAAGCTCGCCGGTTTCTTTATTAATAAGCAGAAGCCTCGAGGAATCGCGCTTCTCGAGAGGCGTCTGCGCTATAAGCTCCTGAGGAAGATCAAACCAGAAATCGCTTTTTTTCATTCCTACCTCCGAAAACTCTGCTGCCGGATGAAGCGCGGCGAAGAGTTTCAGCCGACGTCAACGCCGGTATAATAAAATTTCAAAATCTCATCGTATGTGAAACCGAGCCGCGCCATGGCGAGAGCGCCGTACTGGCTCATGCCTACGTTATGCCCCCAGCCGGAGCCCTTGACGACGTACGTACCGCTCTCAAGCATGCTGCCGCTGCCGGAGATATCTATGGTTTCAACTCCGTCGGCCGTAAGCACGCTGATCTTTTTATCAGAGAGCTCTTTCTTGCCGTCGGCTCCTATAGCATATATGGAGGAATAGTCCGATATCGTGCCGTCGTTGACATATACTATCGAGGGCGCGTCACCCGAATCGGACGAATCGCGGATCGTAAAGCGCATGCTGTAAGTATACTTCCCATAAGTCGGGCTGTAAAGCACGGTACTGGCAGCGTATTTTGTAAAGGTCCAGGTGACGCCGTTACTGTCAACAAACTTGAGGGAATATATATTCCCCACCGCCGTGTATGTCGGGATCACGCCGACTATATCGGCGCATCTATATCCTTTTGCCCTGAGTATATTGGTAATATCGCTGTTGGTATATGTATAGGTCCAGGACGAGCGGCCGGTGTTTACGTTCTTTTCATAAGGATCTACCACAGCACGCAGATAGGGTATCGTCTCGTTCCAGACGTTTTCACTGTTTTCGGTAGCGCCGCCGTCCGAGGAGAAATAAAACGTATCGCACAATTCTCCGTCATAGACTATGTATTCCCCCGCCGTCTCGTCTACAGCTCTGTCGGTAGTGCTGTTTGCGGAAGACGTGCCCCTGTACGCCTGGCAGCAGGTAGTGTTGCAAAGATCAAAACCGTAGCTCCTGTGATTGTTAAGGTGACTCATACTGTAGGTCCTCGCGCACAGCGCCTGGGCCTTTAGGGCCTCCAGGTCCCAGCTTGGACTCATTTCATACGGGACAACTCCCTTTACATAGTCTTCTATGTTCAGTACGTTGACTACGGTAAGATTATCTCCGTTCAGGCGGGTATACTGAAAAGCGCCGTAATACTTATAGCCCTTGAACCACGTCACGGCTTTTTCGTTCTCTGCCGCGCGCGGCTTTACCGCCAGCGAAGATGAATCGCCGTCGTCATATTCAAATAATATCGCAGTTGTTCCTGTAGCCGTTACCGTTACGCACTTTGAGCTGGCGGTAAAAACCTCTCCGTCAAGCCCGGAGGACGCCAGAGCCTCCGACGCCGAATTATAGGAGCTGTAGCTGCCCGAGCAGACCCTGTAGCTTCCTGAATACCACGCCGGGAAGCCTCCGCTGAGGCTTTCCGCCTTTTCAAGCGCAGATTCAAAATCGGCAAAGGTCCCGTTCAGGCGGATATGATAGCAGCCTACGGTGGAGTAATTATCTCCGGAGGGCTTTTCGTCGGTATACTTGCCGTCTTTAAGATAGATATTGTGATCCTTCATCATGGTTATTGCCGTTTTGTCGGTATAGCCTACAGGATGAAATACGCGCGAGGAATCGAAATAGCCGAACTCATAGCCGCTTCCGGTCTGGTTTTCGAGGTTGGCCGTCGGCAAAGTGTCGCCGCCGTAATAAAGCCCGATCCTTACCGTATCATACGGCGGAGAATACGATGAGCGCGCATGCGGCAAAGCGAGCACGGAGAATGCCGCGCATAGCATAAATATCAATAATATTCGCAGTGTCTTTTTCATAAAATCCTTTCGATACGGCTGTTACCATCTTGACTTTTGCATATTTATATGGTATAGTCCGACGTTAAGGCAACATGGTTTTTTTACACTTCAAAAGAAGACATTTTTCGTCTCTTTTTCGTATTATATTACAAACTATGCCCCCCTTTCAAGTCACAGTTTGTCATTTTGACAGCACTGGAACAAATTAACTTTCAGCCTTGAAAATTTTTGCTTTTTCACAGGCCAAATAAAGGTTAGGAGTTGTTTAATCATGAAGAAGTACAGAGTCGGCGTTATAGGCGGAACCGGAATGGTGGGCCAACGATATCTCACTCTCCTTGAAAACCATCCCTGGTTCGACGTAAAGGTAATAGCGGCGAGCAGCCGTTCCGCAGGCAAAACCTACGAGGAGGCCGCGGCTAAACGTTGGGTAATGAAAACTCCCCTCCCCGAGAAGCTTAAAGATATTACCGTGCTCGACGCCGTTAAAGATATGGACAAGATAGCCGATTCTGTTGATCTCGTTTTCTGCGCAGTTGATATGGGCAAGGAAGAGATCAGGGCTCTTGAGGATGGTTATGCCAAAAGGGAGATAGCCGTTGTCTCCAATAACAGCGCCCATCGCTGGACTCCCGACGTTCCGATGGTCATTCCTGAAATCAATCCCGAGCATCTCGCCGTTATCGAAAGCCAGCGCAAGCGCCTCGGTGTAAAGCGCGGCTTCATAGCCACAAAGTCCAACTGCTCTATTCAGAACTACGTTCCGGCCCTCCATCCGCTCAGAGATTTCGGAGTCAGCAAGGTTCTCGTATGCACGTATCAGTCCATTTCCGGCGCCGGCAAAACCTTTGAGCGCTGGCCTGAGATGGTAGACAACGTCATTCCTTATATCAGCGGCGAGGAAGAAAAATCCGAGCGCGAGCCGCTCAAGATCTGGGGCAAGGTTGAAAACGGCGAAATTAAAGCCGCCTCCTCTCCCGCAATTACGGCTCAGTGCATTCGCGTTCCCACTACTGACGGCCATATGTCCGCTACTTTCGTTACTTTCGACAAAAAGCCGGATATGGACGAGATGAAGGCCCGCTGGGCCGCTTTCAAGGGCCGCCCGCAGGAGCTCGGCCTTCCCTCCGCGCCCAAACAGTTCTTGAACTATTTCGAAGAAAACGACAGGCCTCAGACCCGCAGCGAGAGAGAGCTCGAGCACGGCATGGCCGTGAGCATAGGCCGCCTGAGACCCGATACCCAGTATGATTATAAGTTTGTCTGTCTCTCGCACAACACTCTCAGAGGCGCCGCCGGCGGAGCCGTGCTGCTTGCTGAGTTCCTTTGCGCCGAAGGATATGTCGGCTGATACTATTCTTAATCTGGAGGTTAATTGATATGAAGACTCCCGTATTTACCGGAGCAGGCGTCGCTATAATAACTCCGTTCAAGGACGGCGCCGTGAATTACGATAAGTTTGCAGAGCTTCTCGATATGCAAATTGCCGGCGGCACCAAAGCGATGATCGTCTGCGGCACAACGGGCGAATCCGCCACTCTCTCCCTCGAGGAGCACGCCGAAGCTGTTGATTTCGCCGTAAAACATATAGCCGGCCGCGCTACTGTAATTGCCGGCAGCGGCAGCAACGATACAATGGCTGCCCTTTTCCTCTCGCAGAGCGCCGAAAAGTCAGGCGCGGACGCACTTTTGATGGTGACTCCGTATTACAACAAGGCTACGCAGCACGGCCTTATAAAGCACTATACTTACGTAGCTGACCGCGTAAACATCCCCATCATCCTCTACAATATCCCCAGCCGCACCGGCGTTGGCTTCACCGCCGATACCTATAAGGAGCTCTCGAAGCATCCTCTCATCAACGGCGTAAAGGAAGCCTCCGGCGACATGAGCCTTATAGTAAGGACCCGCGCCCTCTGCGGTGACGATCTTTACTTCTGGAGCGGAAACGACGATCAGACTATCCCGATCATGTCCGTAGGCGGCAAGGGATCTATCTCTGTTCTTTCCAATTTTCTGCCGCATGTCGTCTCCGATATCTGCGATCTGTGCCTCGCAGGGGACTTCAAAGCCGCTATGGAGATTCAGAACAAATACACCGAGCTCATGGACGCCATGTTCATAGAGGTCAACCCCACCCCCGTAAAGATAGCTATGAATCTGCTCGGCATGGACGTAGGCGAACTGCGCATGCCTCTGTGCGACATGCTCCCGCAGAACCTTGAAAAGCTCAAGAGCATCATGCGCGCCAACGGCCTCAAGCTTGTCTGCGACTGACCGCCTTACATAAAAAGGCAGAGAGAAAGATATATGCTTAAGATAATAATCTCAGGCTGCTGCGGAAAAATGGGACATGTCCTCGCCGATATCTGCAGCGCCGATAAGGACGTAAAAATAGTCGCCGGCTTTGACTCGGCCGGCGTGCAGTATTCCGATTTTCCGGTGTACGCCTCCCCCGCCGGGTTTGACGGCGAAGCGGACGCGCTTATCGATTTTTCAAATCCTTCCGCGCTTGACTCTTTGCTTGAATTCGGCACGGCAAAGCGCATTCCTCTCGTGCTTTGCACCACGGGCTATTCTCCCGAGCAACTCGAAAAGATAACAGCTGCCTCAGAGAAAACGGCTGTTTTCAGATCTGCGAATATGTCCGTCGGCATAAATCTTATCGCTTCCCTTCTCAAAAAGGCCGTTGCCGTGCTCGGAGATGATTTCGATGTGGAGATAGTCGAAAAGCATCACAACCGCAAGCTTGACGCTCCGAGCGGAACAGCTATCCTGCTGGCTGATGCTCTTTCCTCAGCAATGAAGGAAGATCCCGAATACATCTATGAGCGCCAGAGCGTGAGAAGACCGCGCGGCAAGCGTGAGATCGGCATTTCCGCCGTGCGCGGCGGTACGATACCGGGCGAGCACGAAGTCATCTTTGCCGGGCTTGACGAGGTCATAACCTTCAAGCACACGGTTTATTCGAGGGATGTCTTCGCCGCCGGCGCCGTAAAAGCTGCAAAGTTCATAGCCGGAAAGCCTGCGGGCATGTACGACATGAGCTGTGTTTTCACTGAAATATAGCGCACAGCATAATAATAAAGGACTAAGCTTTTCGGCTTAGTCCTTTTTATTTTATCACAAAAGATAGAAATGCCAGACGCCGTCGACAGTCTCCCTTTTCGCTATTCCCTTCCCGACGAAATAGTTGAGGTGGGCAATAGCCTCTCCGGTAGCGGAGACTCTCAGGTCGAGAGTGAACTTGCTCCAGTCGCCGTTCATAACGTTCCACGTCAGCTTTGAGGCCACCTCATACGCCGTGGCGCCCGGATTGTTCCGCAGGACTGTTTTCGCTTCTTCAAGACGAACATTGTGATGCACCAGGATCTCGTCTATTCTCTCATGGCAGGTGCAGTACACGCCCCTGTGGGCCGGAAGCGGGATATCTATCTCCAGCTCCTTGAGCTTCTCAACATTGTGGAGATAAGCATCAAGCGGATCGTCGTTTTCATCCCAGCAGGATATGCCGGGCGTTATATCAAAGAGAACATTGTCTCCGAGGAACATCAGATTATTGTCCGCCATATAAAGGCAAGTGAGACCGGGCGAATGCCCCGGGCAGCTCATGCATCTGAGCTCGTGACCACCGTAATTGAGTATATCGCCGTCATGAACATAATCGTAATCGACGAGTGTCACTCGGGAGGCTCTTTCCTTTTCGCGCTTCTCCCTGTGCTCCTTAAAGGCTAAATAGAATTCCTTGCTGAAGCCCATCAGGAGCATCTGGTCCATCGGCCAGTTCCAGCGGGTCTCTTTGCCGAGGGCAAAATCACGAAGATACTGTCCGTCCCTCTCTCCTATAAAAATCTTAACGTCCGGATGCTCGCGCTTGATGCCGCCGGCAGCCTCGGCGTGATCAACATGGCTGTGAGTAAGGAAAATATCAGTATTCGTAAAGTCGGCGCCGAGCTCCGCCATCTGAGACCTGAGAGTTTCCTGAGCTTTCGGCTCGTCATACCCCACGTCTATGATAAGATTCCTGCCGTGCCCTTTCCCGAGAATAAGATAGGAATTGAGACACTGCAGCGGGCCAAACATAGGAACTTCTATTTTGTAAACTCCATCTATAACTTTTGTGCTCATATACTGTCTCCGTTCATACTTACTTCTATATAGCAAATTATACTACCTATGCGGTCTGTGTGCAAGTCAATTAGTTACACCTTTTACCAATAATTTTTATAACAATGTACAGAAAAAGCGGACGGTGCTTAACCGTCCGCTTTTGTTAATCTGGTAATTATTCGGCTTCCTCTGTCTTTGCCTCTTCGATTATCTTCGCCTGTACCATGGCGGGTACTTCCTCATAGCGCTCGAACTTGAAGGAGAAGTAGCCGCGGCCCTGGGTCATGGAGCGCAGGTCGATAGCGTAAGTGGACATTTCAGCCATAGGCACCTCTGCCTCGACTACCTGAAGGCCATCGCCCGTCGGGGTCATGCCCATAACGCGTCCTCTTCTCTTGTTGAGGTCGCCCATGATATCGCCCATATAGCTGTCGGGAATGGTTACCGCAAGGGAGCCTATCGGCTCAAGGATAACGGGGTTTGCCTGCGGCAGGCCGGCCTTGTAGGCAAGGGTCGCCGCCATCTTGAAGGCCATTTCGGAGGAGTCAACCGGGTGATAGGAGCCGTCGTAAAGAGTAGCCTTGAGGCCGACTACCGGATAACCGGCGAGAACGCCCTTCTGGATGCAATCGCGCAGGCCCTTTTCAACCGCCGGGAAGAAGTTTTTCGGAACGCTGCCGCCGAAAACGTTATCAGCAAATATCAGATCGTCAGTTTCATCCTGCGGCTCAAATTCTATCCAAACGTCGCCGAACTGGCCGTGACCGCCGGTCTGCTTCTTATGGCGGCCCTGGACCTTAACGCTCTTGCGGATCTTTTCGCGGTACGCAACGCGGGCCGGGGAAAGAACTACCTCAACGCCGAATTTATCCTTCAGCTTGGAGCAGAGAACGTCGAGCTGGATATCGCCGGCGCCGGAAACCACGAGCTGCTTTGTCTCGGGATTGTTTACCATGGAGAAGGTCCTGTCTTCTTCGCTGAGCCTTGCGAGACCAGCGGCTATCTTGTCTTCCTGACCCTTCGTCTTCGGAGCAATTGCCATTGAATAGCAGGGCTCGTCGAAATCAATGCCAGCAGCAGCAACAGGATTCTTGGAATCGCAGAGGGTATCGCCTGTTGCGGCGTTGCCAAGCTTGGAGGCGGCGCCGATATCGCCGCAGATGATCTCCTTGACTTCGATGCTCTTCTTGCCCATCATCGTGTAGATGTGGCCGAGCTTTTCAGTGGTGCCGGTACGCGGATTAGTAAGTACCATATCGGCGGCGAGAGTGCCGGAAAGAACCTTGAAATAAGAGAACTTGCCGTACTGGTCGGAAAGCGTCTTGTAGATGATCGCGCTCACGGGCTCGTCGGGCTTTATCTCGCCGCTCGGATTATCAAGCGGAGACGGGAAAATATTGACTATAGCGTCGAGCAGCTCAAAAGTGCCGGCGCCGGTCGCCGCGCAGCCGCAGAAAACCGGAACGAGAGACTCTTCGGCAAAGCCCTGCTTAAGAGCGCTGTGTATTTCTTCGGAGGTGAATTCCTCGCCGCCGAAGAACTTCTCCATGAGCTCCTCGGAGGTCTCGGCTATGTTCTCGTTGAGAGCGTCGGTAAGCTTTGCGAGCTCAGCCTCGGCAGATGCAGGCACGGGCACCTCCGTGCTCTTGTTGCCGTTCATCGCATATGCCTTGCGGCTGATAACGTCGACTATAACTATCTTGCCGCCTTCCTTCACGGGGAACATGAGCGGGCAGACAGTATGTCCGAACTTTTCCTTAAGCGCGGAAATTGCCGTGTCGTAATCGGCGTTTTCTTCATCTATCTTGGATATATAGATAAGCTTCGGGAGCTTTTTATCGGTAAGCTTTTTCCAGGACTTTTCTGCGCCGACGTTTACGCCGCTCTTGGCTTCAACTACGATTATGCCGGCGTCTGCAACGCGAAGCGCCTCCGCGACTTCGCCTGCGAAATCAAAATAGCCCGGAGTATCGAGAATGTTGATCTTGCAGTTCTTATAGTTAACGAACAGCGTGCCGATGGAAATAGAGATCTTGCGCTTGATCTCCTCCGCGTCATAGTCGCTGACGGTGTTGCCGTCGGTGACCTTCCCGAGGCGGTCAGTTCCCCCGGTCAAAAATGCCATGCTTTCGGCAAGGCTGGTTTTGCCGTTGCCGCCATGCCCCAAAAGGCAAATATTGCGAATGTCTTTTGTCGAGTAGCTCATTTGCAAGTTCCTCTCCTTCTAAAATTGAACATTAAAAATTATACACTAAGCAGAACTTAATTACAATAACATTTTTAGATATTTTAATACTTTCCGGCCAGGTTTCCGATCAAAAATACGGGAAGCGCCCACAGCAGCATATATATCAGCATGTTGGCACAGTTCAGGGAACCGAACGCTCCCTTCCCCGCTAAAAAGGCAGAAAGCATTATTCCTATTACGGAACACAGTATGGAAATTACAGCCGAAAGCCTTGCGCTGAATACCACATGCCTTGCTCCGCGCACGGTATCTGCAAGAGGGGCGAGCCCTTCCCTGCAGAGCGCGGCCAAGGGCGTATCGCCAGGCTTTTCGCTCTCCGTCTCCGAAAGCGCATAGCGCTCTCCGATAGTAAGAAACTGCGCCTTTTCCATAGATATCTTGAACTTCTGCGAAATCATCTGCGGAGAAATATTGAAATCTCTTACTGCAAACAGCGGTATTATCCTTGTGCTCAAAAGCGAGAGCAGCGCGCCCTGTACAGAATTCGCAGGAGTGTAGTTTACCGCAAAAACCCCGGCAAGCTCGTTGCTGATAGCGGAAAACACGGCTGTTTTTACGCTCAGCTCCTGAGGGAGCCTAATGCCCATAAGGTTCATAAACGCATATGAGCCTACATAAACCTTTTCCCCATTTATCACAGCTCCCATTCCGCCGGCCTCATAAAACGAGAAATCTGCGCAGTGAAGCTTAGTCCCGTCCTGATTCTTGAGCAGATCGGCAAAAATCTCGGTAAGGCCGCAGCCCGAGCTTATGATAACGCTTGCTGTGTATGACACTACCTTCTGCATGGAATTTCCCGGGAATATTCTGATGCCGTTAAGCGTAAGGGTGCCGGTCGGGAAAATATCCTCGTCTCTGATAACGACGCCGACAGCCGCAGAAATATCCCTCGCGCCGGACCAGCCGGCAATCGTCGCGCCGGAGCGCATAAGCTTTTTAGCGACCTTGTAGAACGGATAGGCAAATATGAACAGTGCGGAAAACGAAGCCGAGACCGCAAGCATTGCCGAAAGAATATGGATAAAATCCGCCGCAGTGCCGTTTACGGCCGAGGATATGACCGCCAGTATTACCGCAAGCCCGATCAGGATCGGGGCGGCGAGCTCATAGACTGTCTCGCAAAGGTCCGGCCGCTCAGTCCTGCGAACGAAGCCGTCGAGCGGATAGTGAGTCTTGTTCAAAACGATGCCGTTTTCTATCTTCTCGGTTTCCGCCATGAGCGTATACGGCTCAGAGGATATAGACGCCATCGAAAGCGAGCATCTAAGAGCAGAGCACTGCGTCCTTACTCCCCAGATGGCAAAGGTCATTGACACAGCCGATACCGGAGAAAATGGAATGCCTATGGCGCTGCTGCCGACCACAGCCGAAATAATTGAATCGATTATCGTGAAAACGCACGACAGGAAAACAAGCGTTTCCACGCTGAAGCTCCTGCGCTGCAGATCCTTTATCCCGTACAGGAAGATATCCATACCGAGGCACACCGTAAAGACTTCCAGTATGAGAAGGACAAAGCTTAAAAGCTTTATGTTTTTCAGAGCGGCAGGAAACGGAAGACCGAACGAATAAGCTATAGCGCAATAGCACATGAAAAACGATATTGCAGCAGCCGCTATCCCGCGCAGGAAAAGGGAGTTTATCGGCACTCCATATACTCTTGAGGCCTCCGCCACTGAAAGCTCCGGCGGCTCCGGCTCGGCAAATATTTCTTCCTCTTCGGGTTCGGGCTCAAGCTTATCCGCCTTTTTTCTGGGGCTGTTGTCCTTGGTCCTGCGGAGCGAACGGTCTCTCCTCTTTCTCGGAGCTTCCTCCCGTATTTCCTCCGGAGCCTGACTGCTCTCCGGCTCTTCCTCCGGTTCTTCGTATGCGGATGCAACAGACGCTTCATCATTATCGGGCTCTGAATCCGCTTCTCCTGTCTCCTCGGCATCGCGCCGAAACCTTTCCGCCAGCGACGCAAATAAGCCCTTCCTGCGCGGAATATCCTGCGCGGGCTCGTCCGCCTGCTCCTCCGGCTCCGTAGGCTCGCTTTCCGCTTCATCCTCCCAGGGAAGATCTTCGCTTGAGAACTCCTCGGTTTCTATTTCGACTCTGCCGGGCTGCTCAGGCTGCTGAGATACCTTTTCGCCGCCTGGAGCCTCTGCAGTATTATCGTTGAGTATCTCCGCTGTTTTCTCATCGAGAGCTTTCCCGTAAAGGCGTTTTTCTCCGTCAATGAACGCCCGGGCTTTATACTCTGCGAGTATGGATTCCAGAGAGTACCCCTCTTCGTTATCCGTATTCAGTTCAGGGCGTTCTTCGCTCATTTAAAAAACCTTTCTGCTGTTTATACTCCGCGCTGCCGCAGAGCCTCGTATATTATAAGCGCAGCCGAAACCGAGGCGTTGAGCGAGGATACTTTGCCGCGCATCGGTATAGATACAAGAAAATCACATTTTTCCCGCACTAGTCTGCTCATACCGTCCCCCTCGGAGCCGATAACTACGGCCGCAGGCCCGGTAAGCGAGGTCTCCCATATAGACGCCGGAGCGTCCGCCGCCGTGCCGAATATCCATACGCCTTCTTTTTTCAGCTTTTCTATCTCGGCGGCGATATTCGTCACTCTGGCAACCGCCATATGCTCTACGGCGCCGGCGGAGGTTTTTTCCACCGTAGCGGTAACGCCCGCGCTCCTGTGCTTCGGGATGATTATCCCGTGCGCACCGGCGGCTTCGGCCGTGCGTATTATAGCGCCGAGATTGTGGGGATCTGTTATGCCGTCGCATATTATTATCAGAGGCGCTTCTCCCCTATGCGCGGCAAGGGCGAGAATATCGTCCACAGTCGAGTATTCCATTATCGCAGCGAGGGCTATTATTCCCTGGTGCGCGCCTCCGGCGCTCATGGCGTCGAGCTTGCGCCTGTCCGTTTCCGAAACTACGGCGCCCGCCGCGCGGGCCTTTGCCGCGAGTGCTTTGAGAGTAGCGTCTGTATCTCCAGCGGCTACATAGACCTTGTCTATCTTACGCCCGGCACGCAGGGCTTCCGAAACGGCGTTTCTCCCCTCGATGAGAGAGCCGTTATCCTCCCAAAAATCCTTTTTCATTATCAGATATATTTCTTCAGCGCCTCGACCATGTCCGTTCTCTCCCAGGAAAGGTCAAGATCGGTCCTGCCGAAATGGCCGTAAGCGGCCACCTGCTTATAAATCGGCTTTCTTAGATCAAGTTTTTTAATTATAGCCGCCGGGCGGAAATCAAACAGCTCTTCTATTATTTCCGCTATGCGCACGTCCGGCAGCACGCCCGTGCCTGCAGTATCCACAAGCATGGATACGGGATGTGCCACGCCGATAGCGTATGCAAGCTCGATCTGGCATCTCTTCGCGAGCCCTGCCGCTACAATGTTTTTTGCGGCATAGCGCGCCATGTAGGCAGCCGAACGGTCAACCTTCGTGGGGTCCTTGCCGGAGAACGCTCCGCCGCCGTGGCTGGCGTATCCGCCGTATGTATCGCAGATTATCTTCCTGCCCGTAAGGCCAGAATCGCCCACCGGGCCGCCTACCACGAAGCGGCCTGTGGGATTTACAAATATTTTAGTATCCTTATCGATAAGCCGTTCGGGGATGACCGGCTTGATCACCTTCTCGACTACGGCCTCACGCAGATCGTCAATCGCTATTTCGTCTGAATGCTGCGTGGAGACAACTATCGCGGGGCAGCGCACTATCTCCCCCGCGGGGCCGTATTCAACCGTGACCTGCGCCTTGCCGTCCGGTCTGAGCCATGGAAGCTCGCCGCTCTTTCTTGCTGCGGCAAGCCGCCGGGTGAGCTTGTGAGAGTATGAGATAGGAGCCGGCATGAGCTCTTCCGTTTCATCGCAAGCAAAGCCGAACATCATTCCCTGATCTCCGGCTCCGAGATCGCCCTCTGCCGCGTTTCCGTCCTTGAGTTCATATGAGCGGTCGACGCCCATCGCTATATCCGGGCTCTGCTCATGGATGGAAGTTATTACTGCGCAGGAATTGCCGTCAAACCCGTACTCGGGATGATTATATCCTATGTCGTTTATAGTCTTTCTTGCTATGCCCTGAATATCGGCGTAGCAGTCTGTAGTTATCTCGCCCATAACGAGCACCATGCCCGTAGTCGTGGCGCATTCGCAGGCTACTCTCGCCGCCGGGTCCTGGCCTATTATCGCATCGAGCACCGCATCGGATATCTGGTCGCAAACCTTATCCGGATGGCCCTCTGTTACTGATTCGGAAGTAAACACTCTGTTTTTCATGCCTGTCCGCCTTTCCTGTGAGATATTCAAATGAGCCTAATAACCCATGTTGTTTTTAACTTATTCAGTTTATCATATTGCAAGGCAAATATAAAGAGTAATTTTTAAAAATGTTTACCCCTCATTCATAATAGTTCCGGCGCTTAGTATTTACTTTTCCCTTCCAAACGGGTAAAATAAAAACACGATCTGAGGAGGTGCACATTTGAAAGCTTTAAACCGTGCAGTTGACAGATTCTGCATGCGTCATCCCAATTTCGGGATAAGGCGCCTTATGCTATATATTATCATTTGCAATGCAGCGCTCACACTTCTTGTGAGGATGTCCGGTGAGAACGCATACTCTCTGATTTATTATTTCTATCTCATTCCCGAGCTTGTACTTAAAGGCCAGGTGTGGCGCCTGATAACTTTCATTTTCATACCCAATTCCGGGAATCTCCTGCTTGCCGCCATTACGCTGTATTTCTACTATGTCATCGGCTCAATGCTCGAGCGTCAGTGGGGCACCGGGAAGTTTACCATTTACTATCTTGGCGCGATGCTTCTATATATAGTTTTTGCCTTCGTAATGTATGCCTTCGGCAGGCTTGTCTTATTTTCTGGCTATTATATAAATCTCTCGCTTTTTTTCGCCTTTGCCACTCTTTTTCCAGACGCAGGCGCGCTTTTGTTTTTTATAATCCCGATAAAGATGAAATGGCTCGCCTGGCTCGACGCCGCCTATTTCATCTATCTTCTTATCGCCCTTCCCTTTCCGTCAAATATCGCGCCGCTCGTCGCCGTTGTCAGCTTCATGCTGTTCTGCGGAGGGGACGTTGTCAGGGGCGTCAAAAACATCTTCAGACGCATCGCGGGCCGCAGGAATTCTCCGCATATAGTGTATGAAAATAAAAAGCGCTCCTCATCCCAGGTCCCTCCAGAGCCGCAGAAGGCCGATCCTCTTGAAAGGCGCTGCGCCGTATGCGGGAGGACAGCCGCTTCCAATCCTGAGCTTGAATTCCGCTTCTGCTCCCGCTGCGCGGGATATCACTGCTTCTGCAGCGACCATATAAACAGCCACGTGCATTTTACGGAATAGTCACAGCATAAAAGCCGGCATGGATTTTTACCGTGCCGGCTTAATATGTATTGCAAGCTGTATCAAAATTCAAGCTCTTCCACAAAAAGATCCTGGAATTCGTTTATAACCGCGAGCTCAGTGTATTTTGCTTCGGCAGATACCGCGTTCGCTCTCTCCAGCGCGTGCCTTGAAAGCAGCACCTGCTGCGCCCCGAGGCCGGCGGCGTTGCCTATGGGCACTACTCTGTCGCTCACAGCGGAGGGTATGAGCGAGATCCTGCATGCGCTTTCCGGGGACATATAGTTTCCGAAAGCGCCGGCGATCATAACCTTTACTATATCTTTTTCCTCAAGGCCGAGCTGAGACATGAGTATCCTCATTCCGGCGGCCATAGCTGCCTTTGCAAGCTGCACCTCGCGGATATCCTTCTGCGAAACATAAACTCCGTCTTTTATCAGAAGTCGCCTTTCGCTTCCGGCTCCTGTAATCAGGGCCTCCCATTCGCCGCACTCGCCCTCCGGATTCAGCCTTCCGGATTCGTCTATCAGCCCCGTGCGCACGAGCTCGGAAACGGCGTCGATAAGGCCGCTCCCGCATATGCCCTTTGCCGGTCCTCCTCCTATTACGGAGCACTCCACTTTTCCGCCCTCGAGCCTTAAATGGTCCACCGCGCCCTCGGCGCCGCGCATGCCGCACTCTATGAGCGCGCCCTCAAATGCCGGGCCGGCTGCCGTTGAGCAGCTGATTATCCCGTTTTTATTTCCGAGCGCTATCTCGCCGTTTGTGCCGATATCGATGAGCAGGAGGATATCGTCGCTTCTGTCCATATCAGCCGCGATTATCGCGGCCACTGTATCCGCGCCCACAAAGCCGCCGATATTTGGGATAGCCGTCATGATCGCGCCGTTTCCTGCGTTCATGCCGTAGTCTCTTGCATAACCCCGAACCGAATGGCGCAGTATGGGCAGGTATGGCGCGAGAGTAAGCGGCCCGGGATTTACGCCGAGAAAAATATGGTTCATGCAGGTGTTTCCCGCAACGGATACCGCAAAGATATCCCTCGTATCCTCTCCGGCGCTTGCCGCCGCCTGAGAAATTAACGTGTCAAGCGCCTTCCTTATGCAGTCGGTAAGCTCGGAAACTCCGTTTTCCGCACAGTATCCGGCGCGTTTTATAACGTCCGCCCCGTATGCAGACTGCGGGTTGAGCATGCTTGCCGCAGAAAGCCTCTGCCCGGTTTTCATATCCAGCAGATAGCCGACCACCGTCGTCGTTCCTATATCGAACGCCATGGCTAGCAGCTTCCTGCCGCGCTCTCTTATGCAGATGAGCTCCTCTCCGAAAAGAACGGCTTCAGGCTTGTACGCCGTTTCGGTCAAAACTGAATGCAGCGTTTCCAGAATACCGGGAGCAGGGGCGACTTTTTCTCCTACTGCCGCACAGACCGCTTCCCAGTCAGAAGCGAAGCCCCCAATGGCGGGCTTTTCCACGTCTATTTCTTCCGCTCTCAGCAAAGGATCGAATTCCAGCTCGGAACCTGCCGAGTCTTCGAGGATCCTGTGCCCTTTGGTGTTTTCCGGGATATATACGGTCATATCCCTGTCTGCGCGCACGACGCAGGCCTTTTCTTCAAAGGTTTTTTCTCCGTTGTCTATCTTTACAGTGCATTTGCCGCAGGTGCCGTTGCCTCCGCAGGGAGAATCGAGCACGATGCCAGCCGACCGAGCCGCCTCGAGAAGAGTAACGCCCTCCTGCACGTTTTCAGTTATTCCGGAAGGCTCGAAACGAATAACGTATGTCTTCATGCCCGTTCCTTTCAGTCGATGAGATAGCAGCCGACGAAACACAGGGTATTGCGGCCGTAATAATATTTAATGTTATTTGCCGTGCAGACGTCGCTCACAACGAGTCCATAGGCTTCCATGGAGGAGACGGCAAACTCAGGCGCACGGCACGGCTCCGGCCATGCGCACTTTTCGCAGAACTTGCACGTCCCGGCGCCGAGAGCGAGCAGATTCGGGAATTCCTTGCGAAGCTCCCCCGTAAATTTATAGAAGTTTTCGCTGTGGCGCGTGCTTATATCATGGATGCCCTCGATATCAAATTCATCCTCGAGCTCACCCATAGTCTGCACAATGATGCCGCGGGAATACTTCTTTATTCTTTCTCCGCATTCCTCAAGCGTTCCGCAGGCGGGCGGGCAGCTCCATGTGCAGCCATAGACTCCGCACTTATTCGTAGCGCACGTATCTCTTACTTCAACGCGCAGCTTTAACGTGGAAACATCGAGCGGCACCGAGTATGTAAAGCCGCAGTCGAGCGCCTTTGCGATTATCTCTTCAGTATTAATGGCAACGCACCTCCCTGTTATTTGTCTTGTATTCTACACCTTTTTTTGCCTGTTATCAACGTTAATCTTCCACTTTGGCCCATTAATTATAAATCGGATGGCAACCGCTTTTATTTTCTTAATCAAACTTGACAATACAACCTTGACAACACCTCTCCGTTATGTTACATTTTATAGCGTAGGTATTTCTGCGAAGGTGGGATTTCGGTGTTTCATACAGATTATACCATGCCTCCGGTCGAGGAAGAAGATCCCGTCATTCCCCCTGTTACGGCTGACGGCGTTTCCTCGCTGAGCATAGATCGCTTCCTTTCCTCGGTCGCAACAGGCGAAAAGGCGATCCCCCCTCAGTACGTATGCGCCCTGATAGGCGCGCTCGCCTGCTCCCTTGCAGAATACACTGTTCTGAATTCCTCTGATTTTTCCGATGCGGAAAAGGCAGATCTTCGTTACGACGTCGAAGTTGCAACCGCTGATCTCATGTGGCAGGCACAGCGCCAGGCGCGTATGGGTTGCGGTGTAAGCGAAAAAGCAGACACCCCCGCATCTGTTCTTGATGAAACGTCAGTTACTGCCGCTTCTGCCGCTGAACTGATCTCCGCTGTTTCAGCTAAGGCAAATGGAAACGGTGTTTTTGCCTGCGATACCGCAACAGCTGTTCTCAAGGCATTGAGCGAGTATCTTAAAAGAGATAAATAAGCGTTTGTTTTTATTATAATATGACGAGGGGTTAGTTTTATGGGTAAGTATCCTTTCAACAAAGAGGAAGAACTCAAAGTAGTCGGCGAATTCAAGGCTTTCAGTTCCCGCACCGGCGGCGGTGTAGAGGGCATGGCAAAGTTTCCGCGTTTAAATACTCCTATCACGGCCAAAGAGAATTACAATCTTCTTTTCTCGCATCAGGATCCCGCTTGGATGCCCTGTATGTATGAACAGGGGAGCATAAATCCTAAGGATTTCCCCGACAACGTTGCGCGCGCTTTTGTTGCCGAGGCTCTTAAGGCCGACGTTAAGGGCGGAAAGGACTGGTTCGGAGTCGACTGGGAATACATCGAAATGGTCGGCGGCTCCATGGTACCTCCCGGAAACCCGAAAGTAAAAGATCTTGAAAACTGGGAAGACGATATAGTTTTCCCGGACCTCGATAAGATAGACTGGGCGGCGCTGAAGGAACGCAACGAGAAGTACATCGACCGCGATTATCCTCTGACCACTACCCTTTTCACCGGTTTCTTTGAGCGTCTTATCTCCTGGGTAGACTTTGAAGACGCCGCGCTCGCTCTCATCGACGAAGAGCAGCAGGAATATGTACACGCCATATTCAGCAAGCTTGCCGATTTCTACTGCGAGCTCATCGGTCGTCTCGACGACGCTCTCAAGCTTGACATAGTATGTCTCCATGACGACTGGGGATCCCAGCGCGCGCCTTTCTTCGCGCTCGATACCGCTCGCGAGATGCTCGTTCCTTATGTAAAGCGTGTAGTCGATTACTGCCACAGCCGCAACATATGGTTCCATATGCATTCCTGCGGCAAAAACGAAATGGTTGTTCCCGCCTATATCGAAGCCGGCGTCGACGTATGGTGCCCGCAGCCCATGAACGATATCGTAATGCTTTCCGAGAAGTACGGCGACCAGATCGCTTTCGGCTGGAGCCCTGATCCCCTTCCCGATGATGCGACCGACGAGCAGGTTTACGAATGCGCCAAGAAGTTTGTCGATATGTTCAAGGGGAACAAGAGGATCCTCGCTTTCACAAGAACGACCGCTGGTACTACAGACCGCCTGCATAAGTATCTTTATTCAATAACGAGAGAATTATATAACAACTGATAAGGAGCAATGAAAATGATTATTATTGGCGAAAAAATCAACGGTTCCATCCCCTCCGTAGCACGCGCAATCGCCGACCGCGATGAAGCTCACATCCGCAACCTCGCTATCAAGCAGTCCGAAGCCGGCGCGACCTACATCGACGTCTGCGCTTCCGTCGACAAGGCTATCGAAGTCGAGACCATGAAATGGCTCATCGACATAGTCCAGGATGCCGTCGATACCCCGATAGCAGTCGACAGCCCCGACCCGCATGTTATCGTTGAATGCCTCCCCTTCTGCAAGAAGGAAGGCCTCGTTAACTCCGTCTCCATGGAAGGCGACAAGGTCGAAACCATTTTCCCCGTTATTGCTAACACCAAGTGGGAATGTGTAGCCCTTCTGAGCGACGATACCGGCATCCCGCAGACCGCTGAGAAGAGACTGTCCGTATTTGCAGATCTCATGGTCAAGGCCAAGGAATACGGCATTGCTCCCAATCGTCTCCATATCGACCCGCTGATAGAGATGCTCTGCACCTCTGAAGACGGTATAAACATGGTCACCTCCGTTATGCGCGAGATCCGCGACCAGTATCCGACGATCCACATTACCGGCGCCGTCAGCAACATCTCCTTCAATCTCCCGGTAAGAAAGATCATCAACCAGGCGTTTACCGTTCTCTCGATGGCCAACGGTCTTGACAGCGCTATTTTCGATCCTCTCAACAGAGACCTTCTCGGCATGATCTACGCCACCGAAGCTCTGCTCGGCATGGACGATTACTGCATGGAGTACATCGGCGCTTACAGATCCGGTCTTATCGGTCCCCTTCCCAAAGCTTAAGCATCTTACAGATTTCAGATAAACAATCACTTTAAGGAGGAAAAACAAAATGTCCAAACTCGAAGAAGTATCCGCAGCAGTAGAAAACGGCAAGGCCAAAATAGTCGCAGGTCTTGTACAGGAAGCTCTTGACGAAGGTATTGATCCTGCCGAAATCCTTAACGTCGGCATGATCGGCGCCATGGCCGTCGTAGGCGAGAAGTTCAAGAACAACGAGATCTTTGTTCCTGAAATGCTTATCGCGGCCCGCGCCATGAAGAAGGGCGTTGATGTCCTTAAGCCCCATCTTATGAGCAGCGGCGTAGAGTCTGCCGGCAAGGTCATCATCGGCACCGTTATCGGCGACCTGCATGACATCGGCAAGAACCTCGTCACCATGATGATCGAAGGCGCCGGCTTTGAGGTCCTCGACCTCGGCGTTGACGTACCGCCCGAGAAGTTCATCGAGACGATGAAGGCCAACCCCGACTGCAAGATCGTTGCTCTGTCTGCTCTTCTGACCACTACGATGCCCTCCATCACCAACACGATCGAGGCCATCAAGGAAGCCGGTCTGCGCGATACTGTCAAGATCATGGTCGGCGGCGCACCTGTAACCCAGGCTTTTGCTGACGAGATCGGTGCTGACGGCTATTCCGAAGACGCTGCTTCCGCTGCTGAGCTTGCAAAGAAGCTCGCCGCCGAAGTTTATGCCTGAGGATTTCTGAAGGACCCGGCTTGTAGAGCGGTCGCGGCTTTATGAATAACCGGGCTCTCCAATGTAAAATGTAAAGAGGCCGCGCAAGGGCATTTCTGCTTTTGCGCGGCTCTTTTTTGATCTATTAACAATGAGTTGGATGTTATATTTCCCAAATCCTTCAAACCGCTTGCATTTACGGCGATTTCATTTATAATTGTTTTATAATAATAAATAATGCATAAGGGGAAAAAAGATGGAAAACATAGCCGAAAAAGAAGGAAAAGTTTTTAATATTCAAGGTTATTCTATCCATGACGGCCCGGGTATCAGAACAACGGTCTTCCTCAGCGGATGCCCGCTGCGCTGTCTTTGGTGCCAGAATCCTGAATCGAATACGATGGAGCCGAAGCTCTTCTTCCTTTCCGAGAAGTGCGTAGGCTGCGGCAGGTGCATTCCTGTCTGCCCGAACGGAGCCATACATATGACGGGCGAAGGCCGCGTTGCGAACGACCGCACTAAGTGCACGGCCTGCGGAGCGTGCGTGAAGGTCTGCCCTGTAGACGCGCGTGAGATTTCCGGCGAAGTGATGACTGCCGGCGACGTTGTAAAGCGCGTAATGAAGGATAAAATTTTCTACGATACCTCCGGCGGCGGAATCACAGTAAGCGGCGGCGAAGTTCTCGCCCAGGCGGATTTTACCGCAGCAATACTGCAGCTGAGCAAGGAGAACGGCCTGCATACAACCATAGAGACCTGCGGATTCGGCTCTTGGGAGAACTTCATGAAGTTCCTTCCCTACACCGATCTCGTGCTGTATGATATAAAGCATTTTGATACCGAAGAACACAAAAAAGGCACCGGCTTCGGCAATGAAATAATCCTTGAGAACGCGAAGCGGATAAGGCAGGAGCTCAAGCTGCCGATGGCTGTACGCATACCGACTATAACCGGCTATAACGATAACTTTGCAAACATGGGCGCCACGGCAAACTTCGTAGTCAATGAGCTCGGCAAGGACGTAAAGGTACATCTGCTTCCCTATCACAGGTTAGGCAATTCCAAGCATGAGCGCATGGAAGACGATATAACCTTCACTGCTGACATTCCCACCGATGAACATATGGAAGAGCTGCGCGCATACGTTGAATCCTTCGGCCTCCAGGCCCAGATCGGCGGCTGAGCTGCGCTGAATAAACAGGAGAGTCTCCTGAAATGCGGAGACTCTCTTCTCGTATTGAAGCATATTCTCATTTGAAAGGGGTTTTATTTTATGGCGTCAGTCCAGGAAATCTTCAGAGAATACGACAAAATGCTGAAAGAAAATACAGAAAGAGAAGTCATTGACTGGCTCGTAGAACAGACAAACAATTACATGACTGAAAATCCGAACGACCTCGTTGGTCAGAGCGCTCTTTTCAGCGAGATCGGCGGGTTTTACCGCGCCCGCGGCATTTACGACGCCAGCGAATCCGCTTTTCTTCACGCAAAGACTCTTCTTGAGTCCATAGGAGCCACCGGGACTGGCAATTATGCAACTGTAATGAACAATCTCGCCGGTCTTTATAGGCTCACCAGGGACTACGACAAGGCCATAGAATACTTCGACAAGGCGATAGAGATATACGAGGAGTTAGATTTCCTTCCTCCCGACGTGCATGCGAGCGTCTACAACAACAAGGGACTCGTATACCAGGATCAGGGGGAATACTATAAGGCCGGCAAATGCTTCGGCGCGGCGCTTGAGATAATAATCAACACACCCAACAACACCTATCCTCTTGCCACAACTTACAGCAATTTCGCCTTCTGCTGCTTCGGCGACGGCAAAAAAGAAGAGGCTTGTGATTTCATGAACAAAGCCATTGAGCTTTATGCTCAGGTTCTCGCTCCGGACGATCCTATGTTCATTCAGTGCATGCAGATAAGGGACGCGATGGAAAATGCTATCAAGTAAAGGACTTGAGCTTTCCCGATCTTTTTTCGAACAAATCGGCCTGCCGGCCATAAGAGCTGGATTTCCCGAACTGTCCGGCCGGCTCGCGGCCGGTCTCGTCGGAGAGGGCTCCGACTGCTTCGGATATGACGACGAAATATCCCGCGACCACTCTTGGGGGCCGGGCTTCTGCATTTGGCTGAACGAAAAGGACTACGAGCTATACGGCGCCCGTGTGCAGAAGCTTTATGAAGCTCTGCCGGGCGAATTCGGAGGCTTCAAGGTAAAAACCCAGGCACCTTTTGAGGCAAAGCGCATCGGTGCGTTTGAAACAGGCAGCTTTTACAAAGGCCTTATCGGCCTGCCCTGTGCGCCGCGTCAGCTTGAGCACTGGATGGCAATACCAGAGGGCGCTTTTGCGTCCGCTGTAAACGGCGAAGTCTTTATAGATGAATGCGGCGAGTTTTCGTCTGTAAGGAACGAGCTGCTGGCCTATTTCCCGGAGGATATCCGCCTTAAAAAGCTCGCGGGACGCTGCGCAAATGCGGCGCAGAGCGGACAGTACAATCTTCCGCGCTGTCTCAAGCGCGGGGAGCGCGTTGCTGCGGAATATGCCCGCGCGCAGTTCTGCGAATCGGCGACGGCAATAGTATTTTTGCTCAACAAGGCGTACATGCCGTTTTATAAGTGGTCGCACCGCATGCTTTCTTCCCTTCCCGTTTTGGGAGAAAGCGTTGCTTCGTGGCTTACGCAGCTCTGTGATACTCCCATGTTTGCCGCTCAATCCGTCGTCGATAAAGCGGAAGAAATATCGCAGGCGCTCATCAGCGCTCTCAGAGCGCAGTCTCTCACCGATTCGGGCAGCGATTTCCTGCTTGATCACACAAGCAGTATCCAGTCTCGAATAAAGGACGAAAAAATAAGGCAGATGCCCGCCGTGGCGTATTGAATACCCGGAGGAAGAAATGAAAGAGCTTATTGACGCGATCTCCAAAATTGAATGGGAAATGTTCCATTCCACTAAAAACGTCGGCGGCCCGGCCTGGTGCCAGCAGGACTACGGCAGCTTTCTCATAATGCGCACCTCCCAGCTCGGCGGCTGGAATGAGGAGTGTCTTGAAAGCTATCTTGAGGACCTTGAGGCGGCAAAAGAGAGCGGCGAAAACCTTATGACGCTCAAATACGCATATATGATGGAATCTACATCTCCTCTTGAGTACGCCGCTATCGCGGACCGCCTTCCAGCCGTAGACGGCGAGAAAAAGGAGCTTGTTGAAAAGCTCACTGCTCAGACCGTAAAATGGGCGGACGCGTTCCACAAGGCATATCCCCTGATCGGCCGCGCCAGCCGTCCGGTACACAAAGAAGCCGATAACATGTATACTACTTCGGCGGAGACTTACCAGCGCGGCGAGACGAGCACATACAGCCTCAGAACGCTTAAACTCCTCTCGAAGCATTACGATGAATGCCAGGCGCGCGGGGTGAATCTCTATACGGAGATCCTCAAAGACACCGTTTCCCAGCTCGGCTATCCCTCGCTTGAGGCCGCCGAGGACGCCCAGCGCCGCCAGCGTGGCTGATAATTGAAATAAAAAACAGGCACTATTTTTAGTGCCTGTTTTTTATTTGCATTCAGGTGTTTTTGTCCGTTTCCCGCATCTGCTTGAGGTTGCCTATCTTTAAGCTGCGCTTTTTAAGCTCGGCGTCGATATCATCAATATCTATCCCCGCTTCAACGAGCATTACTACAAGGTGATACATGAGGTCGCTCACTTCGCCGACCGTATCTTCCTTTATGCCGTTTTTGGCGGCGATGATCGTTTCAGCGCTCTCTTCGCCTACTTTTTTGAGGATTTTATCCATACCCTTCTCAAAAAGGTAGCATGTATAGGAGCCCTCCTGCGGCTCGGCCCTTCGTGAAACGACAACGTTGTAAAGTGTCTTAAGCGTATCCATCGTCACATATCCCTTTCTATTTTGTTGAAGAAACAGCTCTTTGCGCCGGTATGGCATGTTGGTCCGTCCGGGCGGCAGGTTATGAGCAGGGTATCGTCGTCACAATCGGAAAAAATATCTACAACGTGCAGAAAGTTTCCGGACGTCGCGCCCTTGTTCCAGAGCTCCTGCCGGCTCCTGCTCCAGTACCAGACAGTGCCTGTCTCAAGCGTAAGCCTTACGGCCTCCTCGTTGGCATACCCGAGCATAAGCACCTGCTTCGTTTCGTAATCCTGCGCAATGACCGGGATGAGCTCCGATTTTTTAAACAGATAGCTGAAATCTCTCATGTTCTCTCTCCCTGCTTTTACAGTCTCACCGAGATCCCGCGCGAGCGGAGAAATTCCTTTACCTGCGGTACCGTCAGCTCTCCGAAATGGAAGAGCGAGGCTGCCAGCGCGGCGTCCGCGCCGGTCTTCTCAAATACCTCTGCAAAATGCTCAAGCGAACCGCAGCCGCCGCTGGCTATGACAGGTATGTTAACGGCGTCGGCTACAGCTTTGGTCATAGGTATATCATAGCCGGTCTTCATACCGTCGGCATCCATGGATGTAAGCAGTATCTCGCCGGCTCCGAGCTTTTCGCCCTCCCTGGCCCATTCTTCGGCTCTAAGTCCCGTGCCTTCCCTGCCGCCGTTTATTACTACCTCGAATTTCCCGTCGCGCAGCACTGCATCGACAGCAAGCACAACGCACTGGCTGCCGAATTTTTCCGCTGCGCGAGATATTAGCTCGGGATCGCGCACAGCTGCGGAATTTATAGAGACCTTGTCCGCGCCGGCTTTCAGTATGGCCTCGATATCCTCAATACTGCCGATACCGCCGCCTACCGCGAACGGAACGAACACCTGTTTTGACGTCTCACGGACCATCTCCACGACCGTCTTCCTCTTCTCATTGGTGGCCGTGATATCCAGAAAGACAAGCTCGTCGGCTCCCTGCTCGCTGTAATACCTAGCAAGCTCCGAAACATTTCCGGCGTCTCGCAGGTTTACGAAATTAACTCCCTTTACAACTCTTCCGTCCTTCACGTCAAGGCACGGAATTATCCTCTTTGCAAGCATCAGCGCCCTCCTTCTTCGATGGCCTTTTTAAGATCTATCCTGCCGGCATAATACGCCTTGCCGATTATTACTCCGTCTGCACCGAGCTTTTTAAGCGCGACAACGTCTTCAAGGCACGAAACTCCCCCGCTCGCCACAAGCTCGCAATGAAGCGCCTCGCGCATCTGCTTCATTGCTTCGAGCGGCGGCCCGGAAAGCATCCCGTCGGTATCTATATCCGTAAAGATTATAGTCTTGACTCCGAGCTCCTGCATGCTCCCTGCAAAGTCCACGGCCTTTAATCCGGACGAAACAGTCCAGCCGTCCGTCTTGACATATCCGTTCTGCGCGTCTATTCCTACGGCTATTCTTTCGCCGTATCGTTCAACGGCGCGAGCAACGAACTGCGGGTCTCTTACGGCGGCGGAACCGATCACCATGCGCCAGACTCCGAGCTCGGCGGCAGCCTCGAGCGACGCCATATCGCGCAGCCCGCCCCCTAGCTCAACTCTTGCGCCTGGAAGGCCGGTGATATCTTTTACTATCTCTCTGTTTTTTCCGACTCCGGCCAGCGCGCCGTCAAGATCCACCATATGGATCAGCTTTGCGCCGCAGCGGATAAACTCCTTCGCCGTGGCGACAGCTGAATCAGAGACTTTTTTTTCGGTGCCGAATTCGCCCTTCTGCAGGCGAACGCATTTGCCGTCTTTTAAATCTATTGCAGGTATCACAAGCATTTATTTATCTCCTCAGCAAAGCTTGCAGAAGTTTTTCAGCATCATCAGCCCCGGCTCGCCGCTTTTTTCAGGGTGGAACTGGCAGCCGAAAACATTTCCTCTCTGCACTATTGCCGGTACTGATTCTCCGTAAAAGGTATCGGCTATTATGTCTTTTTCATCCTCTGCCGCGGCCCGAAAGCTGTGTACAAAATATACATAGCTCCCGTCGGGCACGTTTGCGGTCAGGCTGCTTTCCCTGCAAATGCGCAGATCGTTCCAGCCTATATGAGGGAGTTTGGGAGCATCCTGTATCTTTACTATGCTCCCGGGAAGCAGCGCTAGTCCGGCCGTCTTTTGTATTTCATAGCTTTCGTCAAAAAGCATCTGCATTCCAAGGCATATCCCGAGAAGCGGCTTTTTGGCGGCGCATTCGATCAGCTTTTCCGTAAGCCCCGAAGCGTGCAGGCGCTGCATCGCCGCTGGAAAAGCGCCAACTCCCGGCAGTATTACGGCGTCCGCCTTTTCAAGCTGCTCCGGAGTATCAGCTATAACGGCCCCCTGCCCTATGAAGCGCAGAGCGTTTGAAACGCTCATGAGATTTCCCGCGCCGTAGTTGACAACCGCAATGAGAGCCATCAGTCGATAACTCCCTTCGTCGATATGACGCCTCTGCCGGTTACGGCCACCGCGGTCTTAAGGCAGAGCCCGAGAGATTTGAACAGGGCCTCGGTTATATGGTGGGAATTCTCCCCGCGCACCTTGCTTTGGTGGAGCGTAACTGCTGCTGAAGCGGCAAAAGCACGCATGAATTCACCGGTCAGCCATGATTCGTAACCGCCGATGATCTCCTGCGGCATATCTGCCTCGAATACGCAGAACGGCCTTCCGGAAATATCAAGCACGCTCAGACAAAGCGCCTCGTCCATTGGGACATAAGCCGAGGCAAAACGTGTTATCCCCGCCTTGTCTCCGAGCGCCTGCTTGAAGGCAAGCCCGATCGCAATACCTGTATCTTCAACGGTATGGTGTCCGTCAACATGCAGATCGCCTTTTACGCTGAGTCTGGCGCCGAAGCCGGCGTAGAAGAAAAGGGCTGTAAGCATATGATCAAAAAAGCCTATGCCGGTGCTCACTTCCACTTCTCCTCCATCAAGACAAAGCGAGAGAGTGATATCGGTCTCTTTTGTTTTTCTGGTATATTCAGCCTTTCTCATTGCCGTCTCTCCTTCTTATGGCCGCTGAGGCCGCGTGCGCGGTCAGCCCCTCGGCGTTGGCAAATCTGATTATATCTTCCCGATAGTCCGCGAACTCCTCGCTCGTAAAGCCTATAACGCTCATGCGCTTGAGAAAGCTCTGCACCGACAGCGGAGAGAAAAACCTTGCCGTTCCGGAGGTCGGCAGGACGTGCGACGGCCCTGCCATATAGTCTCCGAGAGGCTCGGGCGAGTTTTCCCCGAGGAATATCGCTCCGGCATTCTCAATGAGCGGAAGCAGCTCCATAAAATCCTTTGTTACTATCTCGAGGTGCTCCGGAGCTATTTCGTTTGCAAGCATGGCCGCTGAAACAAGGTCCTCACAGACGAAGGCCGCTCCGTAATCATTGAGAGAACGCTCTATTATTTCGCGTCTTTCCAGATGCTGTATTTGCTTCTCTATCTCTTCGTCCACCCTGCGGGCAA
>Ga0079305_1000751_pt1 | contig 59212 bp, 50 predicted proteins | sample LMS_cellobiose_e_FD_79183 | JGI IMG/M metagenome (GOLD analysis project Ga0079305, IMG submission 79183) | Rumen-fistulated moose microbial communities from Alaska, USA - LMS_cellobiose_enrichment | ecosystem: Host-associated > Mammals > Digestive system > Stomach > Rumen fluid ...
ATTCTAACTGTTTATAGGGTGGTGCATCGGCTGAGACCTTTGGAAATTCAGCGATTATTTCCATCAGGCAGCGACCTTGATGGAATTGATAGACGCCTGTGTGATTGTGAGTGGTGTCGGGTTATCAATACAACTGTGCAAAGGACGGAAGCAGCCCAGCAGCTGGGCGTTGGCAGCGTTCACAATGGCGTCACAGGCCAGCGTGGTGATGTCTCCCTGCCACAGGTACAGATCTCCCTCAGACGGAGTCAGGTCCTCCAGGCGGGTGATCCCCTTCTCTGCCGCTGCCTGCCGCAGATAATCATCCTGAACAGCCAAGAACTCGTCGCTGACCGGTTTGGGCATCCGTACGTTCATCAGAGACCGCAGCAAATCACACTGCTCCCGGGTCCCTGCCGGAATGGAGATTTCTCGATACCGCGGCTCCTCCGCCAGCAATGCTTGGAGCAGGAATTCCCTCCGCTGCTTCTGATCCATAGGACCCTCTCCCCTCTTTTTTCTTCCATCCTAACACAGCCCTGCGTGGATGACAAGACCTGTACCCTGGCACTGCTATCTCCCGCAAGATACGATATATCTCCGCTTTTGTTCGGGGCGGCCGGAGAAAACGACAAAAACTTCATGTTTTCTCTGGGAATTCCTTGACACCGAAATATATCTTTGATATAGTAACTCCAATATTTCAATGGAAAATCAGGCACGTTTTTTCGAGTCTTTCCAAAGAAACACGACCGCCGGAGGAGCACTCCGCTCCAAGGGCCAAGGCCATACGGACAGCCGGGTCGAATGCCGAGCTCCGCATGATGCGGCGGCAACTTCTGTTGCCTTATTGACTGAGTGAATCTCCACAGAAGAGGAGCACTCATTGGGTTGAGAAACACCCAGGTTTTATAAGTTGGTGACTATAAACCAGTGCCTTTTGGCATCCCGAACTTGTGAAATGATCAATAAGAGTAGTAAAAGTAAGTTTCTTGCTATATAGACTCTACTGTATCCCCTGACTTTCGACGTGCTCCCCTGCACACGAAAAGACTGCTTCACGTGACGGTATGCCATAGGCCTGCCGTCACGTTTTTTGTATCTTTCGGGAGAGGGTGTGCGCATGAAGAAAATCATCGAGCTGAGAAACATCACCAAGTCCTTCGACGGGGAACCTGTACTGAAGGGCATCAATCTGGATATCTACGACAATGAGTTTCTGACTCTGCTGGGGCCCTCGGGCTGCGGCAAGACCACCCTGCTCCGGCTCATCGGCGGTTTTGAGACTCCCGACGAAGGCCAGGTGGTCTTTCTGGGGGAGGTCATCAACGATGTGCCGCCCCACCAGCGGAACGTGAACACCGTCTTCCAGAAATACGCCCTGTTCCCCCACCTCAATGTCTTTGAAAACGTTGCCTTCCCTCTCCGGGAGAAGAAGGTCCCCAAGGATGAGATCGAGGCGCGGGTCAGCGAGATGCTGTCTTTGGTGGCTCTGGCCGGCTTTGAGCGCCGGAGCGTCACCTCCCTCTCCGGCGGGCAGCAGCAGAGGGTGGCCATCGCCCGGGCTCTCATCGGCCAGCCCCAGGTCCTGCTGCTGGATGAGCCCCTGGGCGCTCTGGACCTGAAGCTCCGGAAGGACATGCAGGTGGAGCTGAAAAAGATCCAGAAGCAGACGGGCATCACCTTCATCTTCGTCACCCACGACCAGGAGGAGGCCCTGTCCATGTCCGACACGGTGGTGGTCATGTCCGAGGGAAAGATCCACCAGATCGGCACCCCCATCGACATCTACAACGAGCCGGTGAACGCCTTTGTAGCCGACTTCATCGGGGAGAGCAACATCCTGGACGGCTTTATGCTGGAGGACTTCCGGGTGACCTTCTCCGGTCAGACCTTCGAGTGTCTGGACAAGGGCTTTGGGTACAACGAAGCGGTAGACGTGGTGGTCCGGCCCGAGGACGTGGATATCGTGCCCATTGAAGAGGGGCAGGTCACCGGCGTGGTCACCTCCGTCACCTTCATGGGGGTCCATTACGAGATCATCGTGGATGTGGGCGGCTTCAAGTGGATGATCCAGACCACAGACTTTGTGGACGTCAACGAGCACATCGGCATCAAGCTGGACCCGGACGCCATCCACATCATGAAAAAGTCGGAGTACTCCGACCTCTACGGCGACTATTCCTCCTTCTCCAACGAGCTGGACGAGCTGTCCGACGCGGAAAGCGAGGTGGAAGCGTGAGAGAAACCGTTTCCCGGGATCGAAAGCTGGTTGCCAGAGCAGACCGGGTGGCGCTGGCCCCCTATACAGTCTGGGCCGTGCTGTTCATCCTGGTCCCCCTGGTCTTTGTAGCCTACTACGCCTTCACCGACAACAACTTCCAATTCACCCTGGAGCATGTGAAGCGGTTCTTCACCGCCACCTCCACGGTGATCGGGTCTGACGGTTCCGCCCAGGAGGTCCGCACCTATCTACTGATCTTCTGGCGGTCCCTGAAGCTGGCGGTGATCTCCACGGTCATCTGCCTGGCCTTCGGCTACCCCATCGCCTACATCATGGCCCGGGCGGCCCCCCGGGTCCAGCGGACCTTCATGACCATCATCATGATCCCCATGTGGATGAACTTCCTCATCCGCACCTACGCCTGGATGACCATTTTGCAGGACAAGGGCATCTTCAACAACTTTCTCACTGCCATCCACCTGCCAACGGTCCACATCATCGGCACCGAGGCGGCGGTGGTCATCGGCATGGTCTACGATTACTTCCCCTACATGATCCTCCCCCTCTATTCCATCCTGGCCAAGCTGGATCCCAAACTGCTGGAAGCCGCCCGGGACTTGGGGTGCAGCGGGTGGGGCGTGCTGAAGCGGGTTGTTTGGCCCCTGAGCCTGCCCGGGGTCATCTCCGGTATCACCATGGTGCTCATCCCCTCCATCAGCACCTTCTACATCTCCCAGAAGCTGGGCGACGGCAAATTCTTCCTCATCGGCGATGCCATTGAAGGACAGTATGTTGCCAATAATCTTCATTTCGCCGCGGCCATCGCCTTTGTGCTGATGATCGTCCTGCTGCTGTGCATGGGCATCATGCGCAAGCTGGCGGGCCGCCGCGTGGAAGGAGGTCTGTAAGCCATGAGACCCATCGCAAAAGTCTATACAGCCCTCATCTTCCTCTTCCTCTTCGCCCCCATCGCCATCCTGCTGGTGTTCTCCTTCAACAGCGGCAACAGCCTGTCAGTGTTTTCCGGGTTCTCCCTCCACTGGTACAAGGAGCTCCTCAATGACACCAACACCCTGGGGGCCCTGAAAAACACCCTGATCCTGGCCCTGTCCGCCTCCATCCTCTCCACAGTCCTGGGAACCGCGGCGGCGGTGGGCATCAACAAGCTGCGCAGCCGGTCCATGCGGGCGGCCATGAACACCGTGACCAACATCCCCATGGTCAACCCCGACATCATCACCGGTATCTCCCTGATGCTCCTGTTCGTCTTTGCCGGCCGCCTCATGGGCCTGGGCACCAGCCTGAACTTCTGGACCATGCTCATCGCCCATATCACCTTCTGCCTGCCTTACGTCATTCTGCAGGTGCTGCCCAAACTGCGGCAGATGGACCAGTCCCTGCCCGAGGCCGCCATGGACCTGGGCTGCACCCCCATGCGGGCCTTTTTGAAGGTGGAACTGCCGGAGATCATGCCCGGCGTGCTGACAGGCCTCATCATGGCCTTCACCCTCTCCCTGGATGACTTCGTCATCAGCTACTTCACGGCGGGCAACGGATTTGAGACCCTGCCCATCCGCATCTACAGCATGACCAAAAAGACCGTCACCCCCAAGATGTACGCCCTGGCCACCCTGATCTTCTTCGCCATCCTGGCTCTGCTCCTGATCAACAACCTGATGGACGAGGAGACCGCCCAGGAGCGGAAGCTGGAGAAGGCCCGCCGGAAGAAGGAGCGCAAGCCCCTCTCTCCCCGGGCCAAGCGCACCCTGGCCGGGTCCGTGCTGGGGGCCGCCGCCGTCCTGGCCCTGGTGGTCTCCTTTGCCGGCCGGGCCCAGGAGCTGGAGCTCAACATCTACAACTGGGGTGAGTACATCTCCGACGGGTCCGAGGGCTCTCTGGACACCATCAAGGAATTTGAAACGTGGTATGAGGCCGAATACGGACAGAAGATCCGGGTGAACTACTCCACCTATGCCAGCAACGAGGACATGTACGCCAAGCTCAAGAGCGGGTCCGTCAGCTACGACCTGGTCATCCCCTCGGACTACATGATCGCCCGGCTGGCGGCGGAGGACATGCTCCTGCCACTGGATTTTGACAACATCCCCAACTATAAGTACATTGACGAAAAGTTCCGGGGACTGTACTATGATCCTGACGACACCTATTCAGTTCCCTATACCTACGGCGTAGTGGGAATCATATACAACGCCAACCAGGTGGATGAGGAGGACGCCGGGGACTGGGACCTGCTGTGGAATCCCAAGTACGCAGGCCGCATCCTCCAGTTCAACAATTCCCGGGACGCCTTCGGCACTGCCATGTATAAGCTGGACATCGACGTGAACACCGACGATAAGGGCCAGTGGGACCGTGCTTTGGAGGAACTGCGGAACCAGCGGCCGCTGGTGAAGGCCTACGTCATGGACGAGATCTACAACGCCCTGGAATCCGGCGAGGCGGACATCGGCGCCTATTACGCCGGCGACTACTTCACCATGGTGGACGCCCAGGCGGATACGGTGGACCTCCAGTTCTACTATCCCCCCGCCACCAACTACTTCTTCGACTCCATGTGCATCCCCTCCTGCGCTCAGCACAAGGAGCTGGCGGAGATCTTCATCAACTACATGCTCTCCGAGGAGCCCGCCATTGCCAACGCCGAGTACATCTGGTACGCTTGCCCCAACTCTCTGGTTTACGAGAGCGAGGACTACATCGACGAAATGGGCGAGGAGGCCATGGAGATCCTCTACCCGCCTATGGACGACTTCAAGGAGCGGTACAACGCCTATGCCTACCAGAACCTCTCCAACGACATTCTCGACTACATGAACGAGCTGTGGGAGAGTTTAAAAATCAATTGACACACAAACTGAAAAGCCCCTCTCCATCCCGGAGAGGGGCTCACTTTTTCGCTTTTTTACAGAGTCTGGCTCAGGGTTCCATCGGCGCAGTTTAGGTAAAAGGTCCCGCCGTCGGTCTTCACCACCCAGAAGGGGGTCAGTACCGCCCGCTCAGCCAGGGCGGCGTAACGATATCCCTCAGTGACGGCCTCAATGACAGCGCAGGAGGCCCCCAGCTGTTCCCGCCCCCGGACGAAGTCCGCCAGCAGTGTCTCCGGCCGGCGCATGGTCTCCACCTCGTACCGATCCCCCAGGCCGGACTCCGGCAGCGGCGTCTCGGACAAGACCCGGTCCGGCAGCTTCTTTACCGGCACCTCCAGGCTGGTCTCCCAGGGGATGACGCTTCGGTCCGCCGATACGCCGCTGCGCTCCAGGTAAGTCAGGGCCTGGTCTTGGGTGAGCCGCTCATAGGTCCGGGCAGTGTGGTTCTGGAAGATCACCACCCCAGTTAGGCACAGGTCCAGGACGACGAGCAGGAAAATCACCGTCAATTTCAGTTTCGAGCGTTCCATCCCCGTCTCACCTCGGTTCCCGAACGGTCCAGCTGGCCAGAACCTTCTGATTTCCCACGTCCTGATAGACCACCTGGAGCTCCGCCCCCCGCCGTCCCATGGCGGAAGCCGCCGCAGCCGCCTGCCGCACCGGCAGGAGCGGGCAAGTCTCCTCCTCCGCCACATAGCTGCGGGAGAGAATGGTATAGGCCGCGACCACGTTGTCCCGGAACAGGAACCGGGCGGCCCAGCCTTCGCCCCACATCTGGACCCGGGCGCCGTTGAGCAGGTAGTGGAAAATCACCTCGGTCTGGCCGTCGTCCAAAGTGCGGATGCTGCTGCAGCAGACCTTGGCAGGACCCCGGACCTCACCGGTGGCTCGGTCCAGGATCTCCTCAGCCTCCAGCTGCAGGTCCTTTTCCCGGCTAGACAGGGCGATATATCGATTCTCCCCGTTCTCCGAACTGTGGAACTGCAGTGTTCCGTCATTCATGATCCGCAAGGTGTCCGCGCCTTCCCGGATCACGCTGCCGGTGGCCGTGGTGTAAGGAGAGGCGGCCTTGGCATTAAAGTCCAGGGACTCCAGAAGCTGATCCCATTCCTGTTCGCTCAGATCTTCCAGCGGATCGGCGGCGGTGTACGCGGCGCACACCGGAGGCTCCTGCAGTACCAGCATGTAGGGAGAGAGGATCTCAGACACCGCTGAGTCCTCAAAGGCAAACCGGGCGTCGTTGGAAACCGCCTGGGTCAGGCAGTTCGGCAGGTCCACCGTCTCCTGGATCCTGGCGCTGTAGTAGCTGCGCTGGGTTTCATTGTAATAGTAGACAGCCTCCGCCTGGCCGTTTCGTCCGGTGACCAGAAAATATCGGCCCGCGCCGGCGCCCTGCCGGTCCTGCTGGTCGAAGGCGATGTCGTCCAGATAGTCATAAAAGGCCCACTGGCCGGTTCCTGTCAGGGCCTCCTGCCAGGTTTCCTCCCGAATCTGTCCGGGGGTCTCCATCCCCCGCAGGCTCTGGTCCAGCAGGTCGAACAGTCCCCGGGCGTACAGGGAATCCACCGCAGACTGGTCATATTCCACGCCGTACCGCTGGCCGCCCGTGCTGAGCATCAGCCGCACCGGAGTCTCCCCGGTGAGCGAGATGGCCGGGCCGGCGGTATAGCCGCCCTCTACCGTGGGTCCGCTCCCCGGAAGGGTATTTTGCAGAATGCCCGTCTGCCGCATGAGAATCACTGCCAGGATCGCCAGGGCGGCGATGGCGATGTTCTCCGCCCGGGCCACGGCACGCTTCTTCTTCCGGGCCGTCCGGGCCAACACGCGCTCGCCGCTCATCCCTTCGGCCCTCCGATCTTCAGCTCCAGCCGGACGGTGGTGCCCGGACCATCCTTGTCTACCAGGCTCAAAACCCCGTCATGGCGGCTGACGATCTCCCGGGCGATGGACAGCCCCAGACCGGTGCCGCCGGACTCCCGGGACCGGGCCTTGTCCACCCGGTAGAACCGGTCGAAAATGCGCTCCCGGTCCCGCTCGGGGATGCCGATGCCGTTGTCCTGCACCTCCAGCCACACAGTCTCGGCCGTCCGGCCGGAGAGCATCCGGATACGACCTCCGTCGGGGGTGTACTTGATGGCGTTGGACAGGATGTTCATCACCACCTGGAGGATACGGTCCCGGTCGGCCTGGATCTGAGGCAGGCCCCGGTCTCCGTCCAGGGTCAGCACGTGGCGGTGGCGCTGGGCCTCCATCCGCACCGCCTGGTAGCAGTCCCGAAGCATATCCCCGAAGGCGAACACGGAAATGTTCAGCTCGCTGTGGCCCGAATCGAACCGGGACAAGGTCAGAAGGTCCTGGACGATGTGGGTCATGCGGTCAGTCTCGTTGAGGATGACCCCCAGGAAGTTGGTCATCATGTCGGGGGGCAGGTCGGGGTTCTCCGCGATGGTCTCCGCATAGCTGCGGATGTTGGTGAGGGGGGTGCGAAGTTCGTGGGACACATTGGCTACAAACTCCTTCCGGGTCGCCTCGTTCTTCACCTGCTGGGTGACGTCGTGGACCACTACCAGGACCCCCTGCTGCGTCTCCTGGTCGAAGGGGGCCATCAGCAGAAGCAGGCTCCGGTCTCCCCGGACGGCCTCGATCTCCAGAGCGTCGCCGCCCCGCTCCAGGTTCAACACGGTCTCCAGGAAGGCCACCTCCCCGAACAGGTCGTGGAAGCGGATGTAGCCGCCAATGGGGATGGGAGTGCCCATCATCTCCTCGGCGGCGGGGTTCACAGCAATGACCTCCCCCTCCTGATCGAAAGCCACCACGCCGTCGGTCATGTGGAGAAAAAGGGTGGAGAGCTTGGTGCGCTCCTGGTCCACCTGGAGAAGGGTGTCCTGGAGCCGGTCGGACATGGCGTTGAAGGTGTCGGTGAGTACGCCGATCTCATCCTGGGACTCCACCTGGATGTCATGGCCGAAATCTCCCTCGGCCACCTGCCGGGCTCCCCGGGTCAGGGCCTGGATGGGGGTCACCATGGCCCGGGACAGCAGGAAGGACAGCAGGGCGGAGATCACCAGGCCAAAGAGGAGGGCCTCCAGGATCAGCTGGAACAGCTGGCCGTTCAGTTCCCGGACGGTGTCCTGCTTGTCCAGGATGTAAATGATGTAGCTGTCATCCCCCCGGTCGATGGGGATGGCAAGGTCCATATAGCCGGCGGTGGCGTCGCTCCGGCTTCCCTCAGTCTTGTCGTTGAGGGCAGTGTAAAGGTTGGGGGTAAACTCCAGGCTTTTGCCCTCCTCGTCGTTGGAGCCGGCCAGGTAGGCCCCGGTCTCCCCGTCCAGAATGAAATAGTTCCGGTGGCTGCCGTCCACGCCCAAAGCGCCCATGTAGGCCTTGAGCACCTGGTCCAGGGCGGCCACACCGTCGGTCTCCCCCTCAGGCTTGGTCACCAGATCCCGGACGAACTCCGGGTCGTCGGTAAAGACCTCCGCCATCTGGGAATAGAATTCATTCAGGAAAAAGCGGTTGACGGAGTTGATGAGAAACGCGCCGGCAATGGTCATCAGGCAGACCACCAGCAGCACCATGATCAGCACCAGCTTCGTATGCAGGCTCCGCAGCAAGACGCGCTCCCTCCTCTCCTTGGTCAGTCAGCAAAAGCCATCAGGTCTCATCCTCGGGGCGCTCAAAAAGATAGCCCACGCCCCGGCGGGTGATGATGTATCGGGGGGTGGCGGGGTTGTCCTCCACCTTCTCCCGCAGGCGGCGGACCGCCACGTCCACGCCCCGGACGTCGCCCACATAGCCCTCGTAGTTCCAAACCCGCTCCATGAGCTCCTGGCGGGAGAAGACCTTCCCCTGGTTAGAGGCCAGATAGGACAGAAGCTCAAACTCCCGCTGAGTCAGCTCCAGATTGGCCCCATCCTTGGTGGCCACGCTGGCGCTCCGGTCGATGCGCAGGCGGCCCAGCTCCAGCACTGGGCTGGGCTCCGGGGCAGTCTGGGGCATCCGCTCCGCCCGGCGGACATTGGCCTTTACCCGGGCCATCAGCTCCCGGACAGAGAAGGGCTTTGTGATATAGTCATCGGCGCCCAGGTCCAGGCCCAGGATCTTGTCGTTCTCCGCCTCCCGGGCGGTGATGATGAGCACCGGGGTGTTGATCCCCTGATCCCGGATGGTCTTGCAGACCTCAAAGCCGTTCAGCACCGGCAGCATCAGATCCAACAGGATCAGATCCGGGGACTGGCTCAGGACTAGGTCCAGGCCGGATTGTCCATCGTAGGCCTCCAGGGTCTCAAACCCCTCCTTCTGAAGATTGAACCGCAGAATGTCCACGATGCTCTTTTCGTCCTCCACAATGAGGACGGTATGCTTTTTGTCCATATCTCTCTCCTATTCAGACAAACACAGGGAAACCGGCTCAGCCTTTTCTCTCCTCCATCAGCATCTTCGCCTTGAAGATGCCGATAAGCGTCTTGCCGTCCTTAATTTCGCCCTTCTGCGCCATCTCCACCAGCTGGTCAAAGGGGATCCGGACCACCTCCAGAAACTCCCCATCGTCGGGATGGGTGGGGCCCTGGATCAGATCCGTGGCAAAGAAGTAGTGGATCCGCTCCTCCATGATCCCCGGAGAGGAAAAGCTGACTCCCATGGACAGATAGGTCTCGGGGACCAGCCCGGTCTCCTCTCCCAGCTCCCGCAGGCCGCTGTCGCTGGGGTCTTCTCCCTTCTCCAACTTGCCGGCAGGCAGTTCCAGCACCACTTCCCCCATGGGATAGCGATACTGGCGGACCAGAATGACCTTGTCCTCCTTGTCCAGGGCAAAGACACACACGCCGCCGGGGTGCTCCACCACTTCCCGGTTGGTGACGCGTCCGTCGATCAGCTGAGCCTTGTCCCGACGGACGTTAACGATGATTCCTTCATATACGGTCTGGGTGGAGACCGTGGTTTCCTTTAGTTCCATTGCGCACCTCAGTTCCTGACACCGATCCTTCCAGCATCAAAATGAATAGATAAAGATATTATAGCACCTTTTTTATCCCATGGCTATCCTCTCCGGGCAATTTGTCCCATCAAGATGAAAAGGCCCGGGGAGCGGAAGGCTCCTCGGGTCTTTCGGATCACTGGGTAACAATGCTGCCGAGATCATATCCAGTCTGACGAAGGAAGGCAAACATACTCACACCCAAAGCAGCGTAGAGAACGACCACAACGACGGTGATGATAAAAATCAAAAGTCCCGCGCGGCTCCAGGATTTCATGGTCGCCCGGAAGGACCGCTCATCCTCAAAGGTCCCGGATTCCCAGGCCCATTTCTCCCCTTTCGCCCCACTGACGAACACCCAAACGATATTCAGCAGAGGCACAAAACACAGGAAGCACAGCCAGGCCCGGTTGGCAAAACCGAAGATCCAGCTGAACATGAACGCCCCCCAGTTCCAGTGGAACTCCGGTTCCTGGGGCGCATCATAGCGTGCAGGCTGCATATTCTCATAGTAGTCCATAGGTCTCTCTCCTTTTCAGTTCAGTGTATACAACATGTGGATTCCGCACGGAAGGACCGAACGGCCGTTTATCATCTCCACTGTAGCACATTTTCCCTGAACAAGCAATCCAAACCGCAGGTACCGTCGGTCAGATTCCATAGCGGCAGTCCTCCTGACCATCCCCAGAGAGATAAAAAATGCCCCCGCCGATTGGCGGGGGCATTTTCTCAGCGTGTCAAAAAAGGCTAACGCCTTTCTTGACACGAGGGGATTGCGCTTCACTCATCGCACGGGCCTACGACCCGCACGTTCGTTCCGCGAGAAGTATTTTTTCACCGGCAAAGCCGGCAAAAAAATGATGGTATCTCATTCCGTTTTCTACGGAAAACGGAACTCTGCGAGGCTTTTTTGACAGTCTCAAAAAATGCCCCCGCCGATTGGCGGGGGCATTTTCTTACCACTTTGGATCAAATCCTCAGTTGAATCGTCAAGCAAAATTACTTGCCAGCAACCTCGTTGATGGACTTGGACAGTCTCTCAACAGCCAGATCGCAGTCAACAGCACGGATGATCAGCGGGGGCACCATACGGATGATGTTGGAGCCGATAGCGGTGACCAGCAGGTGGTTGTCGATGCAGTGATGCTTGACCTCGACGGCATTGATGCCATCCTCGAGCTCGACGCCGACGAACAGGCCGCGATGACGGACTTCCTTGACGTGAGGCATCTTAGCCAGCTCGGCAGCAAAGTAATCGCCAACGATCTGAGCGTTCTTGGGAGCGTCGATGCGGAGCATCTCACGCAGCTGAGCCAGAGAAGCGGCGCAAGCCACGGGGTGACCAGCATAAGTGGAGCCGTGGGAGCCGGGGGTGAAAGCGGAAGCCAGCTCGTTGGTGGCGCAGACAGCAGCGATAGGCATGCCGCCGCCCATAGCCTTAGCCATGGAGACGCCATCGGGCTTCACGCCGTAGGACTGATAGCACATGAAGGTGCCGCAACGGCCCCAGCCAGCCTGGACTTCGTCCAGCAGGAACATGATGCCCTTGTCGTCGCACAGCTTACGGATGCCCTTGATGAACTCATCGGTAGCGGGGAACACGCCGCCCTCGCCCTGGACAGGCTCGAACATGATGGCGCAGGTGTTGGGGCCGATGGCTTCCTCAAAGGCCTTCAGGTTGTTGTACTCGGCATACTTAAAGCCGACAGGCAGGGTACCGAAACCCTTCTGGATGGCGGAGTCGGGCTGACCGGTAGCGGTCATGGCGCCGAGGGTACGGCCATGGAAGGACTGCTTGGCGGTGATGATCTCGAAGTGATCGGGGCCATAGTGGTCAACACCATACTTACGAGCCATCTTGATCATAGCCTCGTTGGCCTCAGAACCGGAGTTCTGATAAATGATCTTGTCCATGCCAGCGGCTTCGCAGATCTCCTTGGACAGGACAGCCTGAGGAACGGTGTAGGGATAGTTGAAGGTGTGCATGATCTCCTGGACCTGGTCGATAACAGCGGCAACGACCTTGGGGTTGCAGTTACCCAGGGAGTTAACAGCGATGCCGGCATAGAAGTCCAGATAAGGAACGCCGTTCTCGTCATACATATAGATGCCGTCGGCAGTGTCAGCCACGAAATCCATACGCTCATAGGTCTCGATCATGTACTTCTTGACCTGGGCCTTCAGTTCAGCAGCGTCCTTGAAGTTGTCTTTCAGTCTCATGGTACATTCCTCCCAAAATAAAATATTGGAATTTTTCCGGCCCTGCATATCAGGAACCGGTATTCTCAACAGTCGGTTACTCATTTCCGGCTGTTTTGAATGGTAGTAGCAGGAATTCCTCCGTTTCTAAAGGTCCTCCTGTAACTTGTGCCCATGATAACACCATTTTCACAAAAATGAAATACACCTTTTGCACAAATTATTCCCCCTGATTTTTGGCGGATCGCCCCCCTCCTTCGCAAGTTTGCCTGCAATCCTCCCCGTTTTGTTCCCCTACGTTTTTGCAGTTTTGAGAAATTACCAGGTTTTATTTCCGTTTTGTTGAATTACCTCCTCTGTTTTTGCCCAAAATCACAAAAATCAAACCTGAAATTGGTCATTTTGTCCTTCGTCATTTTGCACAATCAGATTTTTTTCATTCTTTTCCCCTCTGTTGACCTTCCCCACATATCGTCATGGTGCGATCCTCTCCCCCGGCCTCCCATTGCGTTTCCCTCTGTTTCCTGCTACAATGGACTTACCTTATATAGGAAGTGAACCAACATGTCATCTCGACCCATTCCATCCACAGAAAACGTCTCCCTGGCGGACAGCGGGCGCGCCGTCCGCATCCTGGATCAAAGCCTGCTGCCCAACGAGACGGTCTATCTGGAGTTATCCCAGCCGGAGGAACTCTATGAGGCCATCGCCTCTCTGCGGGTCCGGGGAGCCCCCGCCATCGGCATCTTCGCCGGATACGCCCTCTATGTCCTCTCCCTTCGTCCCGGCGCAGAATCCTTTGCGGCATTTCTGGACCGTTGCCGGGCTGACCGGGACTACCTCAACGCCTCCCGCCCCACGGCGGTGAACCTCCAGCACATGCTGGACCGGACCCTGGCGGCGGCGGAGCAGGCCTCCTCCATTGACGAGGCTCGGGCCCGGATGCGGGAGACCTCTTTCGACATCCACCGGGAGGACATTGCCATGTGCCGGGCCATCTCGGAATACGGCCTGTCTCTGGTGAAAGACGGCGACGGCATCCTTACCCACTGCAACGCGGGACCTCTGGCCACCTCCCGGTACGGCACGGGGCTGGGGCCGCTGTTTCTGTCTAAAGAACGAGGCATGACCCTCCACGCCTGGGTGGACGAGACCCGGCCCCTCCTTCAGGGGGCCCGGCTCACCGCCTACGAGCTTCAGCGGGCGGGGGTGGACTGCACCCTCATCTGCGACAACATGGCCAGCCTTGTTATGAAGGAGGGGAAGGTCAACGCCTGCTTTGTGGGGTGCGACCGGGTGGCCCGGAACGGGGACACCGCCAACAAGATCGGCACCTCCGGGGTGGCCATCCTGGCAAAGCACTACGGCATCCCCTTCTATGTTCTGGGGCCCTCCTCCACCATCGACTTCACCTGTCCGGACGGGGACCATATCCCCATTGAGCTGCGGGACGGCGGGGAGATCAAGGAGAAGTTCTTCTCCCGGCCCTCCTCTTTGCCGGAGGTGAAATGCTATAATCCGGCCTTCGACGTCACCGATCACAGTCTCATCACCGCCATTGTCACGGAAAAAGGCGTGTGCTATCCCCCCTTTGACAAGAGCTTCGCGGCACTGTTCGGAAAGGAGGCGGATTGAGCCATGGCAGCAGTCTATCCCACCGACGCCCAGGCCAAGGCGGACATTCTGGCGGCCGGGAAGAAGATCTATCAGCGGGGCCTGGTGGCCGCCAACGACGGAAACCTCTCCGTCCGGGTAGGGGAAAACGCCCTGTGGGTGACCCCCACCGGCGTATCCAAGGGCTCCATGACTGAGGACATGCTGGTGAAGCTGGACCTGGACGGCAACGTCCTCATGGGCACCCGGAAGCCCTCGTCGGAGGTGAAGATGCACCTGCGCATCTACCGGGAAAACCCCGACGTCCGGGCCGTGGTACACGCCCATCCCCCCGCCGCCACCGCCTTTGCCTGCGCGGGCATCCCCCTGGACCGGCCGGTCCTGCAGGAAGCGGTGGTTCAGTTGGGAACCGTTCCTGTGGCTCCCTTCGCGCTTCCCGGCTCCCAGGGAGTGGCGGAGAGCGTAGCCCCCTACTGCCGGGACTACCGGGGTCTCCTGCTGGAGTACCACGGGGCGGTGACCTGGGGAGAGACCATGCAGCAGGCTCACTACCGGCTGGAGTGCATGGAGCAAATGGCCCAGGTGACCCTCCACCTGCGGACCCTGGGGTGCGACCGCGTCATGCCGCCGGAGCTGGTGGCGGACCTGGAAGGGCTGCGGCCGGCCTGGGGCATTCAGTGACAGCATAAGAAAAACCGACATCCTCCCGGATGCCGGTTTTTTATTGGGATCAGTCCCCCGCTACGGGGTTGCTCTCCACCACGCCCATGTGTTCGCTGCCGTCCTCTTCGGCCTCGGCCTCGTCGGCATTGGACCGGGTGTTGTTGATGTACTCCTGCAGGATGGCCTTGTTCTGCTCCAGGTCGGGGACCAGAACGTCCATGCCGTTGACATTCTGCATCTTGTAGGTGCCATCGGCGGGGATGCGGTTGCTCTCGATGTTGGTGACCCCATCGCTGGCCATCATATAGGCATAGGACAGCAGATCCGCCCCCCGGATGTCCGTGGTGATGTAGGGAGCCACGTTGTCGATGAGGGACAGAAGCTTGGGCACGCTGCAGTTCTTCACCTGCTGGTAGCAGGTCATCAGGACCTTCCGCTGCCGCTCGGTGCGGTCGAAGTCGGAGTTGCCCAGGTGGCGCATCCGGGCGTAGCACAAGAATTGCCAGGAGTCCAAGGTGTTCCAGCCTGGCTTCAGGTGCCAGACGGCGTTCTCGTCCGCCCACCCGAATTCCGGGTGCTCGTTCATGTACTCCGCCTCTTCCTCGGTCAGCTCGATCTGCATATCCCCCAAGGAAGCCACCGCTTCGATGAACCCGCTGAAATCAATGCTGACGTATCCGTCGATGCGGACCCCGAAGTTCTCCTCAATGGTCTGCTCCAACAGCTCCACACCGCCCTTGGAGAAGGCCGTGTTGATGCGGTTCTTCTTGTGACCGGGGATGGGGACATACATGTCCCGCATGAAGGAGGTCAGGATGACCTCATGGGTGTCGGGGTTCAGGGTGCAGAGGATCATACTGTCCGACCGCTGGCCGGTCTCCTCCTCGGACCGGGAATCCTCTCCCACCAGCAGGATATTGGTGAGCTTGTCCACCTTCTTGACGCTTTCCTCCTGGGTGGGCACACCGGACTGGTGATCGTCGAAGTTGATTTTGTTCATGATGTGGCGGTAGTAAAAGCCGCCTGCCGCGAGAATACACAGCACCACGATCAGCAGCACCGTCAGAACGGTTTTGGCTGTGGAGCGGCGCTTCTTTCTGCGTCTCTTTTTACTTGTACCGGACCGGGGCCGCTGGCCGCCGTAATACGGGTCTCCCCGGTAGGGGTCGTTCCGGTAATGGTCGGTCCGGTATGGGTCCCGCCGAGCCTGACCGCCGGACCGGGGCCGCCCTTGGTGTGACCGCTGCTGCCCTCCGTTCCTGGGGGGAGGCGGCGGGGACGATTGGCTGGTCTGGTTCCCGAACCAGGGGAACTCGTTGTCCAGGAAGTCGTCCTCCTGGGCAGGTTCCATCGGGTCCTCGGGCAGGTCGTCCAGGAAGGGCTCCTGATCCCAGATCAGATCGTCCTGATCGTATCTCTCATTATCCATGGGATTCTCCCTATTCGTCTGTGTGGATCGTTACCCCGGTTCTCCTTCTCTTCTCCAGGACCAGGCCGCACCTGTCCATTTTCTACCTCCCGGGGTATACAGCGCTATTTAGTGTACTGGATTTCCCTGCAATGGTCAAGGGCAGAATTGTAAATTTTTCTGGATGGCCGCTCCATACATTATAAATAATTCTTCCTTCCTGAATGGAGCAGCCCGTTTTCCGGTCCGACAGAAACCCGCACCTTTTTCTCCACAAGCGTCCGGTTTTGTGCTATACTATGGAGCAGCACAGGTCTCATTCCCCTCTGATCCCGGAAAGGAGCGCCCTTCATGCCCACAAAAGCCTCTCTCTGCCGGACCGCCGCCCTGCTGCTGGCTTTGGTCCTGGTCTTTGCCCTTGCCGCTCCCTCCGCTGCCGCCGGCTGGTTCGATCCGCCGTCGGTCAACGGCGCGGGCGTTCTGGTGCTGGACGCCGACACCGGCACGGTGTACTACACCAAAAACGCCGACAGCCCCCGGTGCGCCGCCAGCATGACCAAGCTCATGAGCCTCTACCTCATCTTTGACGCCCTGGAGGACGGGCGGCTGGACATCGGCCAGACCATCCCCGCCTCGGCCCGGGCCGCCTCTGTCTCCAACAACGCCGCCTACTCCGGCCACGAGCGTCTGACGGAAGGGAAGGAGTATCCCCTGGACGCCCTGATCCGGCTGGTGATGACCGCCTCCTGCAACGGCTCCATGATCGCCATGGCGGAGTATCTGGCGGGAGACGAGGCCGCCTTCGTCCAGCAGATGAACGACACCGCCGCCGCCTGGGGCATCAACGCCAAATTCGCCGACAGCTGCGGCCTCCGGGACACCGGCAACGCCGTCACTCCCCGGGCCATGTCGGAGATCGCCCGGCGGATCATTCAGGACCACCCGGAGATCCTCAACTACTCCACTTTGAAAAGCACTGTGTTCGAAGGCAACACCTACAATTCCACCAACACCCTTCTGCGGAACAACGCCCTGGAGGGGATCGATGGGCTCAAGACCGGCTACACCGGCGGGGCAAAATACTGCTTCACCGGCACCGCCAGCCGAAACGGCACCCGGATGATCTCTGTCCTCATGGGCACCACCAGCTCCTCCGCCCGAATGAGCGAGAGCCAGGCCCTGCTGGAGTACGCCTTCACCCGGAAGGACCAGCTGGAACGCTGTGCTCAGGCGGACAAGGACTTCACCGTCCGCATCACCCCGGAAAAGGACACCGTCATCCCCTACACCCAGACCACCCTCACCGCCGCCTTCTCCGACCTGGAGGCCCCCCAGTCCGTCCCCTGTGAAGTCACCTGGCTCCTCAACGGCCGGGCCGTTGCCACAGAGGCCGACCGGGTGTGGCTGGAAAACGGGGTTTCTTCCACTGTGACCTACCGCCCCCGGGCGGCATCGGCGGCGGACGTGACCGTACAAATCCGATTCCCCGACGGAACCACGGTGGAGGCGGCCCAGGCGCTGCCCGTCTCCACCCAGGACCTGACCCTCACCTCTCGGGTGACGGCGGACAGGAACGTGATCCAGAAGGGGGACACTCTGACCTTCACCGCCTCAGTCCTCAGCGACCAGTGGCTGGACCTGTCCTTTGCCGCCGGGTGGTACCTGGACGGCAAATCTCTGGAGAACGGACAGCGCACGGATTTCCGGGTCTCCCCCACCGGCACAGACACCCTCACCCTGAAAGGCGCCGATCTGACCCTGGGCAAGCACACCCTGGACTTCCGGTGCAACACCGGCAAGCTGCCCCAGCTGGAGCAGGAGACCGCTCAGTTCTCCTTTACCGTCCGGGACGCCTCCTCTCCCTGGGCCCGCCAGACTATCGAGGACGCCATCGCCGCCGACCTGGTGCCCACAGGCTCCCAGACCGGCTTTACCCAGGCCATCTCCCGGCGGCAGGCCGCTCAGATGTTCGTCCGGCTGCTGGAGAAAAGCGCCGGGAAGGACGTCTCCGCCATCCTGCGAGAGCGGGGTCTCACCGCGGATCGGTCCGCCTTCACCGACACCCAGGATACCGCGGTGCTGGCCTGCAACGCCCTGGGCATCCTCAAGGGGATGTCTCCGGGGATCTTCGCCCCCAACAAGACCCTCACCCGGGCCCAGGCCGCCGCCATCCTCAACCGCTCCGCCCAGGTCCTGGGGACCAGCACCACTGGGTTCTCCCACAGCTTCACCGACGTAAAGGGCCACTGGGCTGAGCCGGAGCTGGGCTGGCCGTCCCGGACCGGTATCCTGGAAGGCACCGGGAATGGAAAATTCTCGCCGGACAGCCAGCTGACCAACGAGCAGACCATCGCCATCGTACTTCGAGCCTTTGGCGTGCTGGGCGGACAGTAATCCCGGCCTCTCAGTGGATTTTTTGAAATTAAATTGTTTAAAATCATTTTTCTCTTGCCTTTCTTTATTCGCTGCCGTATAATGAGCACAAGCGGAAGGAAACCCTTCCAAACCACTGCTTCGGGAGGATTGAGTATGGACGCCAACATTAAGAAAGTTTTTGAGGAGAGCCCCTGGTTCCTGGCTACCTGCGGCGACGAGCCCCATGTGGTCCCCGTGGGCTTCAAGTGTATCACCGAGGACGGCAAATTCGCCATCGGCGCGGTGTTGCTGGACACCACCCTGGCCAATCTCCGGGCCAACGGCAAAATCGCCATTGCCGCCTGCGTAGGCGCTGAGGCCTATCAGGTGAAGGGCACCGCTGAGATGGTCACCGACGGACCCATCTACGACTATTTCGCCAAGATGGCGGAGGACACCTTCAAGGGCGCTCACCCCGCCAAGTGCGCCATTGTGGTGACCCCCACCAAGATGATCGTCAACTCCCCCAACGGCGACAACAACAAAGAGATCGCCTGGTAAACACACCCATAAAAAACACGTCCGGCCTTATGTGACAGGTCGGACGTGTTTTTGTACGTAGCCTCACAGAGTTCCGCTTCCCGTAGAAAGCGGAATGGAATTCCATCTTTTTTCTCTGGCTCCGCCAGGGAAAACACTTCTCGCGGAGTGCGGCGAGTGGGATGAGAGCAACGCACCCCCTCGTTTGAAAGCCCGACGAAGCGAGGCCCAAACGCCTTTAGTTTCTCCTGCTGTTGCTGGCCACAATGATGAGCAGCCGCAGCAGCTGGGCCAGAGCCACCGCCAGGGCGGCCACGTAGGTCATGGCGGCGGCGGTGAGGACCTTCTTTGCCCCCGCCCGCTCGTCGTCGGTGAGCAGGCCGTACTCACCGATACAGGCCAGAGCCCGGCGGCTGGCATCAAACTCCGTGGGAAGGGTCACCAGCTGGAACACCACGCACAGCACGAAGCCCAGGATTCCCAGGTAGGCCAGATAGATAAAGTACTGGCTGAGGGACGAGAGCAGCAGGCCGATGATCACCAGGGGGATGGCCAGCTTGGAGCCGAAGTTGGTGATCGGGATGATGGCGTTGCGGATGCGCAGAGGCGCGTAGTCATTGGCGTGCTGGATGGCATGACCGGCCTCGTGGCATGCAACCCCTACGGCGGCGATGGTAGCCTTGTCATAGACCGACTGGGACAGGCGGATGACGCCGTTCTGCGGGTCGTAATGGTCGGTGAGTTCGCCGGAGATCCCCTCCACCCGGATGTGGTTGAGTCCGTTTCGGTCCAGCAGGGTCCGGGCTGCCTGGGCTCCGGTGAGATTCTCCATATTCCGAACCTGGGAATAGTTCCGGAAGGTGCTCTTGACCCTGGCGCTGGCCAGCATAGCCACCAGAAGCGCAGGGAGCACGATGACGAGATAGGTCCAGTCGAAATACATGGCGGTCCCTCCTTTGGGATGCGTCTGCGCGGGACACAGACTGTCTCCCGCTCTGGTATCATCATAAAAGAAAAGTCCGGTATCGTCAAGCGGTACCGGACTATAATTTGGCCTTCCTTTGATCTCTTATACCGGTCGGTTGGTCATCGGGTCGTAAAACACCGGCTGGCCGCAGGCCGGGCAGGGCATCCGCCCATAGGGGACATGGATCTGACTGCCGCATTTGGGGCAGTCGATCTCAAAGGCATCGAAGGAGACGTCCATGGTCTCAGCCGCGGCGTGGGCTTGGTCCAGACGCTTTCTTCCGTCACGGTCGGTCATTGGCGACACCTCCTAGGTTGGGATGGCGTTACTATACCACAGATGTGTAAAAAAGTAAAGAAACAAACTGTGGATGTTTTGGAAATATTGAACATCGAGAGACAGGGACCGGTCCGGAACTGCAATTCTTACGTTTTCATTAAATTACGCCGCCGCCGCTTGACAAGGCCGGGGAATGGTGGCATCATGGCCTCGGACCGAAGGGCCCCAACGCAAACGAAAGGAGCGTTTATCATGGAATGGATGAAAAAGCTGGCCGGGCTGACGCTGGCCCTGGCCCTTTGCGCCGGCGCACTGGCCGGCTGCGGCTCCGTGGGAGACAAGGCCGCGGACGCCTCCCAGACCGACGGATCGGCGCAGACCCAGAGCACAGAGGAGACCACCGCCCCCAACCAGGAGGAGACCGAGGCCTCCCCATCCGATCAGGAGACCGAGGAGCCCGCTGAGGGCGAGCCCGGCTTCGACTCCGCCGCCCTGGCGGAGGCCCTGAGCGACGTGTGCAACGTGGGCCCCGGCGCGTCGGGGAGCAATCTCCGGGCAGTGAAGGCCGCCGGGGAGCTGGTGAATTTCGCCGCTCTGAACTGGAACGATGACAGCGCCGCCGCCATCACCGAGGCCGTCGGCCTCTGGTTTGAGAACCTGGCGGAGGAGGAAAAGGAGGAGTTCCACCTGGGCAGAGAGATCGTGGAGTCCCAGGCGGAGGCCATCTCCGCCACTCCCACCTCCACGGAGCTGCTTGCCATGCTGTCCGACGCGGGGCTGGAGATCGACTTTGGTTCTCTGGACCTGAGCCACACCGGGGACTTCCTCCAGGCCATCCGGAGCCAGACCGGTGCGGTGACAGAAAACGACTGACAATCCCAACCACCCAGGCAAAACGGGACCGCTTCTACGGAGGCGGTCCCGTTTCAGCGTGTCAAGAAAGGCTGACGCCTTTCTTGACACGAGGGGATCGCGCTTCACTCATCGCACGGGCCTGCAGCCCGCACGTTCGTTCCGCGAAAAGTATTTTTTCACCGGCAAAGCCGGCAAAAAAATGATGGTATCTCATTCCGTTTTCTGCGGAAAACGGAACTCTGCGAGGCTTTTTTGACAGTCTCCGACGGGACCGCTTCTACGGAGGCGGTCCCGTTTTTTCGATTATTTTTCCGGAATGACGCAAATGGGCTTTACCTGGGGCGAAAAAATGAGTATAATAATTTCTGTATAGGGTCATCCCACGCATTCGGCCCAAGACAAGGAGACGATACTATGAACAAAAAGGAACTCAACTGGTACGACCGCAAGCGTCTCTGGTGCGGTCTGCCCTGGACCTTCACAAAATACGGTATGTCGGACGACCGGCTTTTCGTCCAGACCGGCCTGTTCAGCACCCACGAGATGGAGGTTCGGCTCTACCGCGTTCTCAACCTCCGGCTGGACCGCTCCCTGTCCCAGCGCATCTTCGGTCTGGGCACCATTCATGTAGACTCTTCCGACAGGGACCTGAAGTGCTTTGAGCTGAAGAACATCCGGGACTGCCAGGGAGTCAAGGAGCTGCTCAGCGAACAGGTCGAGATCGAGCGCAAGCGCAATCGGGTCTACTCCCGGGAGAACCTCCACGACGGACCGGAATTCGACGATGAGGACATCGGCCACGGAGACGATCCCTATGATTAAAACCGGCATCGTAGACGTGGGCGGCGGCACCCGGGGCATTTACGGCGCTGGGATCTTTGACCGGCTTCTGGACCTGGGCGTGACCTTCGACTACGGCGCGGGAGTCTCCGCCGGCAGCGCCAACCTGGTCTCCTTCCAAGCGGGACAGAAGGGCCGGAACCTCCGATTCTATGACATCTACGCCTTCCGAAAGGAGTACATGAGCTTCCGGAATCTCCTTCGGGACGGGTCCTATGTGGACCTGCGGTACATCTACGGCACCCTGTCCAACGCCGACGGAGAGGATCCGGTGGACTATGAGGCCTTCATGGCCAACCCCGCCGCCCTGGAGATCGTCGCCACCGACGCCCGGACAGGAAAGCCCACCTACTTTAATAAAAAAGACATCCAGAAGGACCGCTATGAGTTTCTCATGGCCTCCTCCTGCGTTCCCGTGGCCTGCCGCCCCTTCCCCGTGGGCCAGCGGGTGTACTACGACGGGGGCATCAGCGACCCCATCCCCTTCCGCCGGGCCTTTGCGGCTGGGTGCGACAAAGTGGTGGTGATCCTCACCCGCCCCAAGGACACGCCTCGGGTCCCCGGTAAGGACCCCTGGTTCGCCAAGGTCCTGAAGCGGCGTTATCCCGCTTCGGCCCGGGCGCTGGCCAATCGGGCGGAGACCTACAACCACAGCCTGGAGGAGGCCAAGGCCCTGGAGCGGGAGGGAAAACTCCTGATCCTGGCCCCGGATTCCATCGCCGGTCTCAAGACCCTCAGCCAGGACCACGGAAAACTGGAGGAGCTCTACCGGAAGGGACAGCGGGACGCGGAACGGATCCCGGCTTTTTTGCACGAATAACCCAGACCAATTACGGACGAGATACAGAAAAGAGGGACTGAACATGGAGAGAAATCGACCCACAGGCAGAAAAAAGGTCGTCACGGACAACAGTCTGGGCGTCCACAAGCGGGGCGAAGGCCAGGGCACCGGCCCCGTGGGGAACGGCAGCCGTCCTGACAGCGGCTCCGGCGGCGGAAACGGCGGCGACGGAGGGAATCGAAGCGCCGGCGGCCCGACTCGAAGCGGGGGCAAAAGCCCCCTGATGATGATCATCATTCTGATCGTGGCTTTGCTGGGCGGCGGCGGGGGCCTGCTGGGTTCCGGGGCCCTTACCGGGGGCTCCACCGGCGCCACCGAGGCCATGATGGAGAGTCTGTCCGGCTACAGCACCGCTTCCTCCAACTCCTCCTGGAACACCGCCGCCAGCACCGGCAGCGGCGTGGACAGCTCCGTTGCCACCGGCTCCCGGGCCAAGTATACCAACATCCTGGGCAACGGCCAGGACACGGTGACCATCATGATCTACCTCTGCGGCACCGATCTGGAATCCAAGAGCGGCATGGCCACCCGGGACCTGATGGAGATGACCAAGGCCAACCTCAGCGACAAGGTCAACATCCTGGTCTACACCGGCGGCTGCGCCCGGTGGCAGAATCAGGTCTTGTCCACCTCCTACAACCAGGTTTACCAGGTCCAGAGCGGCGGGCTGAAATGCCTGGTGCAAAACGCCGGCAACCCCTCCATGACCAATCCGGACACCCTGGCCTCCTTTATCCAGTGGTGCGCCAAAAACTTCCCCGCCAACCGCAACGAGCTCATCTTCTGGGACCACGGCGGCGGTTCTATCACCGGCTACGGCTACGACGAGAAGAACGCCCGCTCCGGCTCCATGAGCCTGGCCGGCATCGACAAAGCCCTGAAGGCCGGCGGCGTAACCTTTGACTTCATCGGCTTCGACGCCTGCCTCATGGCCACGGTGGAAAACGGCCTGATGCTGAACAAATACGCCGACTACCTCATCGCCTCTGAGGAGACCGAGCCCGGCGTGGGCTGGTATTACACCGACTGGCTCACCACCCTGAGCCGGAACACCTCCACCCCCACCCTCCAGCTGGGTAAGAGCATCGTGGACTCCTTCGTGGAGACCTGCAGCACCACCTGCCGGGGGCAGCTGACCACCCTGTCGGTGGTGGACCTGGCGGAACTGGCCAACACCGTCCCTGCTCCCCTGAAGTCCTTCTCTGAGTCCATCAGCGGTCTGGTGAACAACAATTCCTTCAAGCAGGTGTCCACCGCCCGGAACGGCACCCGGGAGTTCGCCCAGAGCACCATGATCGACCAGATCGACCTGGTCCATTTTGCCGAGAACCTGAACAATTCCGAGGCCCAGGCCCTGGCCGAAGCCCTCACCGGGGCGGTGAAATATAACCGCACCTCCTCCAACATGACCCACGCCTACGGCCTGTCGGTCTACTTCCCCTACCGGAAGGTCTCCGCTGTGGACCAGGCCTGCGCCACCTATAAGGCCATCGGCATGGACAGCAGCTACTCCCAGGCCATCCGGGACTTCGCCGGCCTGGAGGTCAGCGGCCAGGCGGCCTCCGGCGGCTACTCCACCGCCCTGCCCTCTCTGCTGGGGCAGCTGTACGGCTCCTCTGGGTCCTCCTATGGCTCCTACGGCTCCTCCTCGGACGCCGACGTCATCGGCTCCCTGCTGGGCTCCTTCCTCTCCGGCGGATACGGCCGGGTGATGGGCCTAGACAGCGACAATACCGCCTTCTACTCGGAGCGCACCCTCAGCGACGAGGACACCGCCGCCTACCTGGCGGACAACGCCTTCGACCCCACCGCCCTGACCTGGACGGAAAACAAGGCCGGGGACCAGATCATCAAGCTGCCGGAGAAGCAGTGGGACCTCATCGCCGGTCTGGACCTGAACCTGTTCTATGACGACGGCGAGGGCTATGTGGATCTGGGGCTGGACAATGTCTTCGACTGGGACGACGACGGCAACCTCATGGCCGCCTCGGACCGCACCTGGCTGGCAGTGAACGGACAGCCCGTGGCCTACTACCACGAGTCCACCTCCGGCGAGGGGGACGACGCCGTCATCACCGGCTATATTCCCGCCCTGCTCAACGGCGACCGGGTGGAGCTGCTGGTGGAGTTCTCCCCCGAGAATCCCCAGGGAGAGATCACCGGCGCCCGGGCCGTCTATGACGAGGATGTGACCCAAGCCGTTGCCAAGGCTTACACCGAGCTGACCGACGGAGACACCCTGGAGTTCCTCTGCGACTACTACACCTACGACGGCGACTACCAGGACAGCTACCTGCTGGGGGATCCCATGACGGTCTCCGGAGACCTGGTGCTGTCCAACGTGGATGTGGGAGACGGCCCTGTGCTGATGACCTATCGGTTCACCGACATCTACCAGCAGCACTACTGGACGGAAGCCCTGGAGATCTGATTTGACGAGTTGTTCTGACAACATTTACTGCTCCCCAATGTTCTCCAGACAACGTGCACAAACGCGCCTGAGATTTTTCCCGTTTTTTCCGTGAAAACGCTTGCTTTTTCCCTGCGCATGTGCTATAGTGTACTCAAGAAAAGCAAAGGGGTGAGTCCCATGGGCCACATGGAACTGATCGAACACCGCAAGGGGTCCGCTCCCGTTTAACCGCTGACCAAGGGTACTGCGTGATACCAGCTATGGGTAAGAAGGGCAAGGCGTCCTCAATTCTCGTACCGCTTGCAGCAAGGTGAGGAGCAAGGACCCGACGGACGATCATCGGAAAGAACATATTTCTTAAGCAAACGAAGGCTTTCTTTTCTTTCCACGGGGTACCGTGATTTCTCTCTTCGTTTGGGCGCGGGCAGTTCCGCGCTGGGCCGTGAGCCCGAATCGGTCCCCAGGGATCGTCGAAATTGAATATAGAGTGATGACCGCTCCGGCTGTATGGTCGGAGCGGTTTTTCCGTCTGCCGAACAGGTCTGTGGGCGGGACAACGGGCTGTTCTCCCCCGCAGGGACAGTGTTTACAATTTAGAAATAAAATTCATATTTTCTTTAATTTATCCCCATTGTTTTTTCATAATTCTATTGTAGGATAACAGCGTAGACAGGAGGAAGGGACTTCCTCCCGGATACATCTTCATGAACACCTCTCTTTTCTCTCTCTTTTCTCTCTCTTTTCTCTCTTTTCTCTTCTTTAAGAACCGGCAGCGACGCCCCGTCGCTGCCGGTATTCTTTTCTCGGCCGATTCAATATTCCTTTCTCCCCAGGACAGCACCATCCCAACACCATTCAGCTGGTGCTGCGGAGCCAGGAAATCAAGGTCAGCGAGGACAAGAAGCAGACCTCCGCCAATCCGGACAGGAAAAGCTGGGCTTCTAGGGCCAGGTGGGCCGGAGGTTCCACGACTTCGGGGCCATCCTCATCGGAGACTGACGGCGTTTTTTCCCTCACGCCGCCTGCTGCCGCTTTCGGACGAAGATGGTTTTGAAGACCTTCCGCACAAAGGGCTGGATGAAAAACATCTGACTCAGCCAGGCGAAGGGGAAATTAAAGCACACCAGACGCAGCCAGTTGGCCAGCAGGTGGAGGAGGCTGAACCCCTCATAGTAGGGGTAATACAGCCAGGCGGCGATGAAGCTCATAGCCGGACACATAAGGCCCACCGTGGCGGAGATGATGGCGGTCTCAAAGAGAACGGGATGGGTCTTCCGGGGATCGAAGTTCCGGGAGGCCAACTTGAAGGACATGGGGCTGCCCATGAGGTTCTCCAGGGTGTAGGCAAAGGCAAACTCCACCAGCACCACCGCCCAAATGGGCAGATACCGCCCGAACATGTATACGCCGCCCAGGGTATGGATGGCGGCCAGCACCCGGCCGGACCCGGCAGCGGTCATCAGGGCGGAGCCACTGACGACGTACAGGTTGTAAAAAACAAAGGCGTGGACAGTGATGACCACCGTGATCAGGGCGAACATCATTCGTTCAAACAGGTTTTGCGGCATAGCTCTCTCCTCATTTCCTTCCGTTTTTGCGCAAAAAAACACACAGGGGCCGGGTCGTCTCTCTGGATAACATCGTACCGTAATCAGATTTACGCGCCGCGCGCCACATGTGTCGTTATGTTATGCGTTATTTCATTTTTGAGAATTTATTTTAACAGATTTCTCACGTTCTGTCAATTCATTCGGCCAGAATCCCAGCGTAAAAAACAACACTGGAAAAACCCGGAGATTTGTGCTATAGTGAGAGCAGAAAAAGGAAAAGAGGGTTTGCCATGACAAAGATCCTTCTCCCCATTGACGGCAGTCCCCGCAGCGCCCGCACCGCCGCCATGCTCAAGCAGATGTTCGACCCCAACGACGTGGAGGTCACCCTGATCACCGTCATCGCCCGAGAGATCCGGTCAGAAGTCTCCCAGGAGTATGAAAAGGTCTTCAACGCCGAACAGTCCAAGCTGGACGAGATGCGGGACGAACTGCCCCTGTACACCGTGAAAACCAAGATCCTGGCCGGCTCCCCGGGGCCCGAGATCGTCCGATACGCCGAAAGCCACCACATCGACATCATCATGATGACCCGGTCCAGTCGAGGACCCCTGAGTAAAATGGGCTCTGTGGCCACCTATATCGTGAAGAAAGCCCCCTATATCGACCTGATCATCATGCACGAGGCCCATACGGAGCGGGAGGAATAATCCCCCGCCAGCCGCATACAGCGAAAGCCCGCCCCCCGATTTCTCTCGGGGAGCGGGCTTTGTTCTGCTTGGGTTATTCCGCGCCGTTACGACTTACTCGTAATCATAGAAGCCCTTGCCGGACTTGCGGCCCAGACGGCCGGCGCGATAGAGGACCTTATAAAGGTGGGCGGGACGATACTTGGAATCGGCAGTCTCCTGATACAGGGACTCCATAACGTTGATCATCACGTCAATGCCGATGGCATCGGCCAGCTTCAGGGGGCCCATGGGCTGGTTGTAGCCCAGCTCGCAGGCCTTGTCGATGTCCTCATAGGAGCAAACGTTTTCACCTGCCAGAATGGCGGCCTCGTTCATCATGGGACACATGACCCGGTTGGCGATGAACATGGGCACGTCGGAGACGGTGACGAACTCCTTGCCGAAGCCCTTGGCAATGGCCTTACCGGTCTCGATGGTGTCCTCGGAGGTATCATAGGCGTTGATGATCTCCACCAGCTTCATGGCAGGCACGGGGCTGAAGAAGTGCATACCCAGGAACTTGGCGGGACGGCCGGAGGCAGCCGCCAGCTCGGTGATGCTCAGGGAAGATGTGTTGGACACGAATACGGCCTCGGGCTTGATGACGCCAGCCATCTTCTCAAACGCGTCTTTCTTCAGGTCCATGTTTTCCACCATGGCCTCAAAGACGATATCCACATCGGCCAGGTCCTCCAGGGTGGTGGTGGCCTTCAGGTGGGTGAGCCACTCCGCCTTCTGGGCCTCGTCGATCTTGCCCTTGGCGATCTTCTTGTCGAAGTTCTTGTTGATACTGGCCACGCCCTTTTCCAGGGTGGGGGTGCGGTGGTTGTAAAGGACCACGTCGTAACCGCCCTCCAGAGCGACCTGGGCGATGCCTCTGCCCATAGAACCCGCGCCATACACGCCAACAGTCTTAACTTCCATGATTTGCATCTCCTTATCCTTGTTTGTGGTGGATTCTGATCGTATGATCTAAGGCGCGGCCTCCAACAGACCACGCAGTTCCTTTGATGTCGATGGGGCGGAACGTGAATTCTCCGCCATTATCAAGACGTCTGCACTATCTTACAGGAAGATCGGCTCCTCGTCAAGTGCTGATTCTTGATTTTTCACAAGTTTTCCTTCATTTTCTCCGCCTCCCATGGTATTTTCCACGGAAGCGTGGTGGGAGGATGTCAAAATAATGAATATGTAGTAGTTTTTGTGTATGAATCGATGTGAAAAAAATAATCAATATATGGTATGTGCCCTCTCCTTTCTTATGCTATAATAGTTTCTGTAGAAGTTGCCCCGTAAGGCATGATTGCCGCGGGCATCCTTCTCATGCCCGTGGTAATTGGAAATAACCCGTTACCAAAGAAACTTTTATACTGGAGGAATTATTATGGACTTTTTACTGAATGAAGACCAGCAGATGATCCACGAACTCGCTGCGCAGTTCGCGCAGGATGTCCTGCAGCCCCGTATCGACGAGATCGAAGAGGGCGTCGACGTCCAGGTCAAGGACGGCACCATGCAGAGACAGCTGCCCCAGGACATCTATCAGCAGATGGCCGAGTGCGGCTTCATGGGCATCTCCTTCCCCGAGGAGTATGACGGCATGGGTATGGGCCACCTGGAGCAGGCCATCGTCATCAAGGAGATCTCCCGCGTGTCTCCCTCCGTCGGCAAGGCTCTCGACGTGTACATCCTGGGCCTTGAGGCCCTGGACCTGTACGGCTCCCATGAGCAGAAGGAAAAGTGGCTGGCTCCCTGCTGCCGCGGCGAGCAGACCGTCTCCTTCGCTTTTACTGAGCCCGACACCGGCTCCGACCCCAAGATGCTGAAGACCCGCCTGGAGAAGCAGGCTGACGGCACCTACAAGGTCAACGGCGTGAAGCGCTTCATCTCCAACGCCGGCTATGACGGCCCCGCCGTGCTGTTCGGTCTGCTGAAGGACGAAGAGAGCGGCAAGGACCTGGTCACCGGCTTCGTCGTTGAGAAGTTCTGCCAGGGCTACTCCGTCTCCAGCCCCTGGGAGAAGGTCGGCTATCGCGGCTCCCACGTCTGGGACATCTTCCTGGATGACGTGGTCATCACCGACGAGAACATCCTGGGCAAGCCCGGCGACGGCTTTACTCAGCTGCTGGGCACCACCGCCTACGGCAAGCTGGGCTTCACCGCCGTGTTCACCGGTACCGCTTTGGGCGCTGCCGACATCGCCCTGAAGTATTGCCAGGAGAAGCTGCATCGCGGCAAGCCCATCACCAAGTTCCCCACCACTCAGCTGCGTCTGTCCACCATGCTGACCTATGCTCACACCGCCGAGCTGCTGCTGCTGGAGGCCGCTGACTTCTGCGACAAGCATCACTTCGAGCCCGACGACATTGAGACCATGCGTGAGGTCCAGGCTCACACCGCCCAGTGCAAGGGCTATGCCGCCGAGACCGCCACGAAGGTCGCCACCATGGCCGTCAACGCCATGGGCGCTTACGGCGTCTGTGACGAGTATCAGGCTGAGCGCTTCTATCGTGATGCCGCCATCGCCCCCAACATCGAGGGCTCCGGCGACATCCAGTACCTCATCCACGGCATGTATGTTGGCGCCAACGGCAACACCGTGTTCCACTAATCTGCCAACTGCCGCGTAAGGTTACCTACGTTTGAATGACTTCGTTGTCCGGCCCACTCGGGGCCGGACAACGGGTCTTAGGTCTTTGACCTAAATATTTTAATGGAGGATTGATTACTATGAAACCCAATTATCCTGCTGCTCGTCCCCTGCCTTCTTATGAGAACCTGCTGCTCGAGATGGTCGAGCCTAACATCCTGAAGGTTACCCTGAACAGACCCAAGGCTTACAACGCTCTGTCCCACGGCCTGGTTTCCGATCTGATCAACCTGTCCCAGTGGCTGGTCGATGAGTATTACAACATCCGCGTCGTCCTGCTGTATGGCGGCGACGAGGCCAAGGGCTTCTGCGCCGGCCTGGACGTCAAGCAGGGCCTGGACGAGTACGAGCAGACCGTCCCCGGCTTCTATCACTATCAGGTCAAGCTGGGCGAGCTTGAGATGTACATGTCCAAGACTCCTCAGCCCTGGATCGCTCTGATCGACAACGTGTCCGCTGGCGGCGGCTTCTCCCTGGCCATGGTCTCTGACATCCGTGTCTGCACCAAGACCGCTCGCTTCTCCTGCTTCTATGCCAACGTCGGCATCGGCGGCTGCGACATGTCCTCCTCCTACTTCCTGCCCCGCCTGATCGGCACCGGCCGTGCGTTCGAGATGATGCTGACCGGTAACTTCATCAGCGCTGACGAGGCTTGGAACCTGGGCCTGGTGTCCAAGGTTGTTGAGGATCGTCCCGCTCTGGTTCCCGCTGGCCTGGAGCTGGCCCGCGTGATCGCTGCCAAGGATCCCATGGCTGTCCGCCTGACCAAGGAAGCTATGCGCGCCAACGTCGACGCCGCCGGCTTCGACAACGCCCTGCAGGTCGAGAACCGCAACCAGACCCTGATGATCGCCCACAACGTGAACAAGGACGCTTCTCAGGATCCCATCGGCAAGTATTGGATCGAGGATCGTGTGACCGATCCTATGAACCCCACTGGCGCCAACTAATTAACAAAATTAGGATCGCGGTTTAACGCAAGAAAACCCTCCCCGGCTTCGGCCGGGGAGGGTTTTTCTGTTTTTTCTGGTATCTTCTCCCCTTCTGTGGTACACTGGAGAAAAGGAAAGGAGGTCCGTCCATGCGCAGAGTGCTCTCCTTCTGCCTGGCCTGTATCCTGCTGGCGGGTCTGGCTGTTCCCGCCTCCGCCGCGGGGAATGTCACGGTTACCATCAACGGCGTCCCGGTGACCTATAGCAGCAGCTACGGCTATCCCTTTGTTGACGCCAACCAGCGCACCCAGGTCCCCTTCCGGCGAACCATGGAGACCTTCGGCTGCACTGTTTCATGGAATTCTCTCCGGCGGGTCGCCACGGCCAAAAAGGACGGCGTCACCGTTGACGTGCCCATCGGACAGAAATATATCCTGGTCAACGGGGTGAAGGTGACCACCGACACCGCCGCCCTGATCCAGGGGGATCGAACCTATCTGCCCATCCGGGCGGTAGCAGAGGCCTTCGGAGCCCTGGTCACTTGGAACGGGAAGACCCAGACCGTGGCCATTACCACCGGCTCCAGCCTGGTCCGGGTCCACTTCATTGACGTAGGCCAGGGAGACGCCACTTTGATCGATGTGGGGACCACGGAGGTCCTCATCGACGGCGGGGACAACAGCGCCGGGTCTACAGTGGTCAGCTACCTCAAGCCCTATGTAGACGGCAAGCTGGACTACCTCATCGCCACCCATCCCGACGCCGACCACATCGGCGGACTGGACGACGTGCTGGCGGCTTACGAGGTGGCGGAGATCATCGACAGCGGCTATGAGGCTGCCACCAAGTCCTATCGGGACTACATTACCGCCGCACAAAACGAGAAGGGCTGCACCTTTTCCTATGATGAGGGCAGACGCATTCCCCTGAACGGGGAAACCGCACTCTATCTCATTGAAACCGGCGACGACTGGGACAACGCCAACGACAGCAGCGTGGTCTGTCAGCTGATCTCCGGCAATGTCAGCGTTCTCTTTACCGGGGACATGACCCAGGACGTGGAGCGGCAGCGGCTCTCTCTTTTCGGTCCGGTGGACGTACTGAAGGTGGGGCACCACGGCTCGGCCTACTCCACCTGCCAGGACTTCCTGGATACCCTTCGGCCCTCCTATGCGGTCATTTCCTATAAGAAGGGGAACGATTATCACCATCCTGCGCCCTCGGCCCTGCGGCGGCTTCTCAACAGCGGTGTCACGGTTTACGGCACCGGAAAGAGCGGCACCGTGATCCTGACCACCGAGGGAAAGACCTGCTCCTTCAATGTGGGGGCTGCCCTGACCATGGCAGACGCGGGATAAACGGGGCAAAAAGACGACCGGCCACAGAACGGTGACCGGTCGTTTTGTTGCGTCAGTGATATTAGCCGCTGCGAACGGGAACTGCCTCCTCAAAATCAGGCCCGCAGCAACAGCATCGCCATGCTGATGGCGATGACGATGACCGCCGCAGGCGCAGAGTATTTGCAGTACCTCCCCCAGGAGATAGAGTGCCCCGCCCGGGCGGCGATGGAGGTCCCTGCCACGTTGGCCGAAGCGCCGATGGGCGTAGCGCTGCCGCCGATATCCGTGCCCATAGACAGGGTCCAGGCCAGGGTGTCCAGGTCCACTCCCATGGTTGCGGACAGGGAGGAGATTACCGGCACCATAGTGGCGGCAAAGGGAATGTTGTCCACAAAGGCCGAGGCCACCGCAGAGAGCCAGATGATGACGATGATCATCATGGACAGCTTCCCGCCGGTGATGGCGCCCACGCCGTGGGCCATGGCCTCCAGCACCCCGGATTCCTCCAGGCCACTGACCGCCAGGAACAGGCCGATGAAAAACAGGACGGTCTGCCAGTCCACCCGCTTGATGAGGTGGGTGGGAGCCTTGTTGGCGGCCAGAGTCAGTGCCGCGGCCAGCACGCCGATGGTGGCGATGGTCAGTCCGGTCTTGGCGTGGGTCACCAGCAGGATCACAATGACCGCGAAGATGCCAACTGCAACGCCGAACTTTTTCCAGTCGCTCACTGCCCCCTTGGGATCCAGCTCCTCTTCATCCAGGATCACCGCCTCCCGGTGGCTCAGTTCCTTCCGGAAGCAGAAATAAAAATACGGGACGATAACCACCAGACCCACCAGAGCGATGACACCGGTGTTCTTCAGAAAGTCCCCAAAGGTATAGCCCAAAGCGGTCCCGATGATGATGTTGGGAGGATCGCCGCTCATGGTGGCGGATCCGCCCAGATTAGCGGTGAAGATCTCCGCCAGGATCATGGGCACCGGATCGAATTTCAGCAGACGGCCCAGGTTCACGCTGGCCACCGCCAGGAACAGGATGACGGTAATGCTGTCGATGAACATGGACAGCACCGCCGAGAGGATCATAAAACTTACCAGCAGGGGGACCGGCTTGTAGTTGACCAGCTTGGCCAGGCGGAGACACAGCCAGTCAAAGAATCCGGCCTCACTCATCCCCTCCACCATGATCATCATACCGGCGATGAACAGGATGGTGCTCCAGTTGATGCCGGAGTTCATCTCGTTGTGTCCGGCGGAGCCGGTGTACCAGAAGGTTTTCTCCACCATGCTGTCCAGGCTGAAGGCAGTCCAAACCGCTCCGGGGCTGTGCATCACCGCCAGGAAGACCAGCAGGATGGTGCAGCCCCCGGCCACAAGGGTGACCAGATACCGGGGAAATCGTTCCCGAACGATCTCGATGAACATGATGACGAAGATAATGACTGCCAGCACTTGGGCCAGAAGCATGGCCAATCCCTCCTGTTTCGAATCCTTGTTCTCTCGCTCTTGTGGTTCTTCCTCCCCAGTTCCCATACATAGTATATCTGCCCGGCAGGCTCCCGATGCCTCTTTCCTGTTCGCTGGGCACGGTTCGGGGAATATCAGAGGATTTGCCACATTTTTCTAAACTCTGCCGTTTATTACCATTTTTTCGGGGTCGAGAAAAGGGAGCAGGGCTCAAGCGGGTCCCACTCCCCAACGATTATCCTCATATGGGGTATGTTTACAATTTGTTTCTTGTGAATATCATACCATGGTTTCCCAGTTTCGTAAAGGGATTTTTTCTTATTTCTCACAGAAAAGTCCGTGAAAAATTCCAAGAACTGTGCTATAATCAATCTCTGTATAATAGGGTGTTTTATCCCTCCCCTGTCCGCCGAAGAAAAGGAGGCTCCCGCCATGTCCGCCAAAGAGGAATTCATTGAGATCTTTCGGGAAAACATCCACCGGGACGGCGCCGACGCGCTGCTGGATTTCCTGACCAACAAGAGCGACTTCTTCACCGCCCCCGCCTCCGCCCGGTATCACGGGGCCTACGCCGGCGGTCTGTGCGAGCACAGTCTCAACGTCTACCACTGCCTGGTGGACTATCTGGCCCGGGAACGGGTCACCGACCTCTACGGACTGGAGTACTCCCCGGAATCCATTGCTCTGGTGTCTCTGCTCCACGATGTGTGCAAGATCGGCTGCTACAAGCCCTCCACCCGGAATGTCAAGGGGGAGGACGGCAAATGGACCCAGGTGCCCACCTTCACCTATGAGGACCCCCTCCCCTACGGCCACGGGGAGAAATCGGTCTATGTGGTCAACGGCTTTGTGCGGCTGACCCGGGAGGAGGCCATGGCCATCCGGTGGCACATGGGCTTTTCCGGCACCGAAGACAACCGCCTGGTGGGCCGGGCCTTTGTAAAATACCCTCTCGCCTTCGCCCTGTCCGTGGCCGACATGGAGGCGACCTATTTTCTTGAAGAGGAGAGCAAATATTGACCACAGTTCTCCTCTGTATGCCTCGCAGAGTTCCGCTTTCCGCAGAAAGCGGAAAAGAGTAAAATCATTTTTTTGCCGGCTCTGCCGGTGAAAAAATACTTCTCGCGGAGCGAACGTGCGGCCGCAGGCCGTGCGCTGAGCGAAGCGCAACCCCTCCTGTTCAGAGCCCAGCGAAGCGGGTCTGAACAGGTCAAAGGAAAGGAACCATCAACATCTATGACGACATTTAACGATCTGGGGATCTCCCGGCCCATCCTGTCGGCTCTGACGGCCTGCGGCTACGAGACCCCCACCCTCATCCAGGAGAAAGCCATCCCGGCAGGACTGGCCGGCCGGGACGTGTTGGGCAGCGCCCAGACGGGCACAGGGAAAACCTGCGCCTTCGGGGTGCCCATCCTCCAGCGTCTGAACAAGGCCGGACACCAAAAGGACCGCATCCGGGCCCTCATCCTCACCCCCACCCGGGAGCTGGCCATCCAGATCGATGAGAATCTGAAGGCCTACGGCAAGAACCTCCCCCTGAAGGAGGCCGTCATCTTTGGCGGCGTGGGCCAGGCTCCCCAGGTGGAGCAGATCAAAAAAGGCGTGGACGTGCTCACCGCCACCCCGGGGCGGCTGCTGGATCTGTGCGGCCAGGGGCTGCTGGACCTGTCCGGCATCGAGATTTTTGTGCTGGACGAGGCCGACCGGATGCTGGACATGGGCTTCATCCACGACGTGCGGAAGGTCATCAAGCTCCTGCCCCAGAAGAAGCAGACCATGTTTTTCTCCGCCACCCTGCCACCGGAGATCATGGACCTGGTGGACTCCCTCCTCCACGACCCGGTGAAGGCGGCGGCAGCCCCCATCTCCTCCCCGGTGGAGGTCATCCGGCAGGAGGTCTGCCTGGTGGACCGGGGGAACAAGACCGCCTTGCTGGTCCAGATCATGGAGGAGGAACACGTGAAGAACGCCCTGGTCTTCACCCGCACCAAGCACGGGGCGGACAAGGTGGCCAGAGACCTGAACCGGCGGGGGGTCTCCGCCGCAGCCATCCACGGCAACAAGAGCCAGACCGCCCGGCAGGAGAGCCTGCGGAAGTTCAAGGCCGGAGAGATCCGGGCCCTGGTGGCCACAGACATCGCCGCCCGAGGGCTGGATATTGAAGAACTCTCCCACGTATTCAACTATAATCTCTCCGAGGTCCCCGAGACCTACATCCACCGCATCGGGCGGACAGGCCGGGCCGGCCGGGGTGGTACCGCCATCTCCTTCTGCGACTATGGCGAGCTGCCCATGCTCAAAGACATCGAGAAACTGCTGAAAAAGCCCGTCCCCCGGCGGGAGCACGACTTCCCCATGGAGGTCTTCGAGGCCCCCAAGAAGGACAAAAACGGCAAAGTCATCAACCCCGATGACGCCGAGGCCCGTCAGGCCGCCCGGGAACGGAACGCGGAGCGGAAGAAGAAAGCCTCTGAGAAGGCGGAGAAGGCAAAGCCCAAGGCCGAAGCCTCCATCCCCGCCGCCCCCGCGCCTCCCATCCAGAAAAAGGAGAAGGCCCATCGGCCCATGCCCCACGGCAAGCAGAACCGGGAGGACCTGGACGTCTTTCTGGCCAGCCAGCCCAAGGAAGCCGCTCCTGTGACCTTCACCCACCGGGATCCCCTGGAAGGGGACGTCATCATGGACGCCACTGCCCGGCTCCTGGCGGCCAAGCCTCTCTATCGCTACGCCAAGCCCCCTGCCCAGCGCCGCCACATGGAGGAAAAGCGGGACCGGGAGAGCGGCGGCAAGCGGCGGGACCGGGGCGGCAAGAAGGGGAAGAGCAAGGAGCCCGTCTCGGAGACCAAGGCCGTCCAAAAGGTCCGGCAGAAGGAGCAGAAGAAGCCCGCTCAGAAGGCCGCCCCTGCGCCTGCCGCCAAGGCCCGGGGAGACCGTCCCGGCCGGGGCCGGGGCCGTATCCCGCCCAGAATGGACCTGCCCAACAAGAGCCACCAGAAGGACTCCACGGAGCAGCAAAGCCTCATGAAGCCCTTCTATATCGACCATGACTAAGCACAGACGGCGGCACGGCTGCGCCCGGTTCCTTTTCGGGGTGCTGATCCTGGCCGCCCTGGTCGGGTGGTTCTGGTGGCAGCAGAACGGGCTGGTCTCCGAAACCTATCCCATCCCCGGAGCGCCGGAGGCCTTCCGGGGCTACCGCGTGGCTCTGCTCTCGGATCTCCACGGCAAGCAGTTCGGGGCGGACAACGAAAGGCTTATCGACTACGTGGCGGGGCTGGAGCCCGACTGCATCGCCCTCACCGGAGACATTCTGGACAGGGCGGAGCAGGCCGACGACCTCCCCGTTCTCATTCGGGGGCTGACTGCCATCGCCCCCACCTACTACGTCACCGGCAACCACGAGTGGGCAGTGGGGGGCGTGCCGGAGCTGAAGGAGCTGCTGGCGGAAAACGGGGCCACGGTCCTCAGCAACGAGTACGTCACTGAGACCCGGAACGGCGTCACCCTGGCCATCGCCGGGGTGGATGACCCCAACGGCTACGCCGACCAGAAGACCGGAGACCAGCTGCGGCAGGAGATCGACGCCGACTACGTCCTCCTCCTCACCCACCGGGACACGGTGGAGAAGTATTCGGATTGGGGCTACGACCTCATCCTCTGCGGCCACGGCCACGGGGGCATGTTCCGCATTCCCTTTCTGGACAAGGGGCTCATCAGCTCCAAGCACACCCTCTTCCCGGAGTACGACGGCGGTTGCTACCCCATGGAGGGTGGCAGCTGGTGCGTGGTCTCCCGGGGCCTGGGGAGCAATACTGTACCCATCCGGGCCTTCCGGCTGTTCAACCAGCCGGACGTGCCTCTGGTGGTGCTGGAATGACCGCCGTCCGGTTTTGTTTTGATACTATTCTCCGACAAAAACATAGAAAATGTTTTTATCGCCATGGGCCTTCGCCCATGGCAGCCGCACAGTTTGCGCGGTTGGAGAAGCCGTGCAATCCTTGATCCCAACAGCAAACAAGAGAGAATACCCAATGAATAAACGACAATTCCTGCGGGGACTTCGGGTGGGCATCCCCATTTCCCTGGGCTATCTGGCCGTGTCCTTTGCCCTGGGCATCACTGCCCGGGAGGACGGCCTAACCGCCCTTCAGGCCACCCTCACCAGCCTGCTGGTCAACGCGTCAGCGGGACAATACGCCGCCTTCACTGTCATGGCCGCCCAGGGGGGCTACCTGGAGATCGCCATCGTGGAGGCAGTGACCAACGCCCGGTACATCCTCATGTCCGCCGCCCTGAGCCAGAAGCTGCCCGCCAACGCAAAGCTGTGGCACCGGCTGGTCATCGGCTTCAACGTCAACGACGAGATCTTCGGCATGGCCATTGCCGAGGAGGACAAGCTCAACCCCTTCTACTACTTCGGTATGATGGTCATCGCCATGCCCGGCTGGGCCCTGGGGACCTTCCTGGGCTGCTCCGTGGGGAACATCCTGCCGGAGCGGCTGGTCAGCGCCCTGAGCGTGGCCCTGTACGGCATGTTCCTGGCGGTGATCATCCCGGCGGCTAAAAAGAACCGGATCATCCTGGGGGTGGTCCTGGCGTCCATGGCGGTCAGCCTGGCCCTGTCTGTCTGGCCCCTGTTTGTCGGGGTGTCCTCCGGCACCCGGATCATCATCATCACCGTGGTCCTCTCCGCCCTGGCGGCGGTGCTGTTCCCGGTAAGAGAGGAGGCGGCGCAAGATGACGCATAACGTGTATCTCTACATCGCCATCGTGGCCCTGACCACCTACCTGGTCCGGATGCTTCCCCTGACCCTCATCCGGAAGGAGATCAAGAACACCTTCGTCCGCTCCTTCCTGTTCTATGTCCCCTACGTCACGCTGGCGGCCATGACCTTCCCCGCCATCGTCAACGCCACCCACAACGTGTGGTCCGGCGTAGCGGCTCTCATCGTGGGCGTCATTGTGGCCTGGGTCAGCGGGAACCTGTTCCTGGTGGCCTCCTCGGCCTGCGTGGTGGTCTTCCTGGCAGAGCTGATTCTGGTACGGGGGCCCATGCTATGAACGAACACATCAATCCGGTCCCCACCTATGAGGCGGGGACTTATGATATCGCCGTCATCGGTGCGGGCCACGCGGGCATTGAGGCCGCCCTGGCCGCCGCCCGGCTGGGCCTTGCGACTCTGTGCTTTACCATCAACCTGGACGCCGTAGGCAACATGCCCTGCAACCCCGCCATCGGCGGCACCGGCAAGGGCCACCTGGTCCGGGAGCTGGACGCCCTGGGGGGCGAGATGGGCAAAGCGGCAGACATGGCCTGCATCCAGTACCGGGTCCTGAACCGGGGCAAGGGCCCAGCGGTCTGGTCCCTCCGAGCCCAGGCGGACCGGCGGGAGTACCAGAAGCTCATGAAGCACACCCTGGAAAAGGAGCCCAACCTCTGGGTGAAGCAGGCGGAGGTCACCGACATCATCATCGAAGACGGCGCCGTCCGGGGAGTGAAGACCGTTACCGGAGCCCTCTACCGGGTCCGGGCCGCCGTGGTCTGTTCCGGCACCTATCTGGGGGGAAAGACCATCGTGGGAGAGGTGGCCCGGGACAGCGGGCCCGACGGGATGTTCGGGGCCAACGCCCTGACTCAGAGCCTGCTGGCGGCGGGGCTCACCCTCCGGCGATTCAAGACCGGCACCCCCCCACGGGTCAACGCCCGGTCCATCGATTTTGACCTGCTGGAACGTCAGGAGGGGGACGAGGACGCCATCCCCTTCTCCTTCACCAGCGACGCTCCGGCCCCCAACCGGGTGTGCTGTTACATCACCTACACCAACGAGGCTACCCACAATGTCATCCGGGCCAACCTCCACCGCTCGCCCCTGTTCTCCGGGGTCATCGAGGGGGTTGGGCCCAGATACTGCCCCTCCATCGAGGACAAGGTGGTCCGCTTTTCCGACAAGCCCCGGCACCAGCTGTTCCTGGAGCCCATGGGGCTGGACACCGAGGAGATCTATGTCCAGGGCTTCTCCTCCTCCCTCCCGGAGGATGTGCAGCTCCAGATGCTCCACACCCTCCCCGGCCTGGAGCACGCCGAGATGACCCGGCCGGCCTACGCCATCGAGTACGACTGCGTAGACCCCACGGAGCTGCTGCCCACCCTGGAGCACAAAAAAGTGAAGGGTCTCTACGGGGCGGGGCAGTTCAACGGCTCCTCGGGCTATGAGGAGGCCGCCGTCCAGGGCTTCGTAGCGGGGGTCAACGCCGCCCGAAAGCTGCTGGGGCAGCCCCCCTTTGTTCTGGACCGGAGCCAGGGGTACATCGGGGTCCTCATCGACGACCTGGTGACCAAGGGAACCAACGAGCCCTACCGGATGATGACCTCCCGGACGGAATATCGTCTCCTCCACCGCCAGGACAACGCCGACCGGCGGCTGACTCCCATCGGGTATGAGATCGGGCTGGTGAGCAAGGAACAATACGAGGCGGTTCTGGCGAAATATGAGGCGGTGGACCGGGAGATCAAGCGGCTGGAGCACTGCGGCGCGCCGGCCTCCGAGGCACTCAATGCCCTGCTGGCGAAAAAGGGGGAGCCCCCCGTGAAGAACAGCGTCCGCATGGCCGACCTGCTTCGCCGCCCCAGGCTGACCTACGACGACCTGGCTCCCGTGGACCCGGAGCGGCCCGAGCTGCCCCGGGCGGTGACGGAGCAGGTGGAGATCTCCATTAAGTATGAGGGCTATATCGCCCGGCAGGAGCGGCAGGTGGCGGAGATGCGCCGTCTGGAGGGGAAAGCCCTTCCGGCGGACATGGACTACCTTTCCATGAACGGCCTGCGGCTGGAGGCAAGGCAGAAGCTGGACGCCATCCGGCCCCTGAACCTGGGCCAGGCCTCCCGCATCTCCGGGGTCTCCCCGGCGGATGTGGCCGCCCTGATGATCGAGCTGCAGAGCCGGGAGGACCGCCATGGATAAGAAGGTGGTTTTGGGCCTGTCCGGAGGCGTGGACTCGGCGGTGGCCGCACGGCTGCTGCTGGAGCAGGGATATACCGTCTTCGGCCACTGGCTGGACATCGGCCTGGGGGGAAAGAACGACGCCCAGGCGGTGGCAGAATCCCTAGGCATCGATTTTTCCAGCGGGGACATCCGGCGGGAACTGGAGGCGCAGGTCATGGTCCCCTTCCAGCGGGACTACCTGGCGGGCCGAACTCCCCTCCCCTGCGCCCGGTGCAACCCCACGGTAAAGTTCCCCGCCCTCTTCCGCCGGGCGGAGGAGGTGGGGGCACAGTACGTGGCCACCGGGCATTATGCCAGGGTCCTCCCCGACGAAACCGGGACCCTTTGTCTTGCCCGGGGGGAACACCGCAACGACCAGGCTTATATGCTGGCCCGGCTGCCCCGGAAATGGCTTCCCCGGCTTCTCTTTCCCCTGGGAGGGTATGAAAAGACCACTGTCCGGGACCTGGCCCGTGGATACGGTATCCCCGTGGCGGACAAGCCCGACAGCATGGAGATCTGCTTCATTCCCGACGGAGATTACGCCGCCTGGCTGGACGGTCGGGGAACCACCCCGCCCGCCGGGAATTTTGTTGACAAGGCAGGAAACGTTCTCGGCCGACACAAGGGCATCCATCACTACACCATCGGCCAGCGCCGGGGGCTAACCATCTCCGCCGCCCACCGGCTGTTCGTGTCGGAGATTCGACCCGGGGACAATACCGTGGTCCTCTCCGACGGCTCCGATCTCATGGCGGACGTAGTATGGGGCGAGGACTTCAACTCCCTGGCAGACTTCGACCGGTCGGAGACCGTCACCGTCCGGCTCCGGCACTCCAAGCAGGAGACCCCCGCCCGGTTCACACCGGAAGGCGCCGGCGGACGGCTGGACCTTCTGACCCCTGCCCGGGCCCCCACGCCGGGGCAGCTGGCGGTGCTGTACCGGGGAGACACGGTGCTAGGCAGCCTTTGGATCACCGCCGCCCATCGAATTGAGAGCAGGAGCGTGAACGCATGAAAGTGGAGCATGTCAAGGGCAATACCTGGACCCTCATCGACTGGGAGTACATCCCATTTTACAAGGTGGACGAGTCTCACTGCATCCTTCTGGACACCGGCACCCATGAGCAGCGGGAGGACCTGGAGAATACCCTCCTGGACCTGGGCCTCACCCCCATCGGCATGGTGGGCAGCCACGCCCACATCGACCACATGGGGTCTTTCGCCTACTTTCAGCAAAAGTACGGGGCCAAGCTGGCCCTGACTTTGGGGGAGGCGGGGCAGATCTACTCCCACATCGGTCTCCACCTCCAATACAACAACCTGGCCCTGGAGGAGTTCCCCAAGTACCCGGAGCTCTACACCGCCCCCTGTCTGCCGGACATCATCGTCCTGCCGGGTGAGACCGAGGTGGAGGTCTGCGGGGTGACCTTCGGCCTGCTCCGCACCCCGGGCCACACGGTGGACCATGTGTGCATCCGGACCCCGGACAACGTCCTCTACCTGGGGGACGCCATGATGACCGGCCGGACCCTCCACCGGTCCAAGTTCCCCTACGCCTTCGACGTGGGGGTGTACCTGGACTCCCTGGGCAAGCTGCGGATGGCCGAGGCGGACAAGTTCATCGTGGCCCACCAGGGGGTCTACGACGAGATCCTGCCCTTCATCGATCTGGAGCTGAGGTTCATGACCACCCGGATGGTGGAGCTGCTGGATCTGGTGCCCCCCGACGGCTTCATCACCCCCAAGAGGATGACCCAGGCCATGTGCCGAAAATACCGCATCCACTCCAGCAGCGTGCGGACCATGGCCTACTACGAAAGCGCCGGGGGCATTTACATCCACTATCTGGTGGGACAGGGGTATCTGGAGTCCTACGTGGAGGAGGACCAGATCCGCTACCGCCTGACCCAGCTGGCCCTGGACCGGGACAAGCCCAAAGGGGAAGCCCTGCCCAAAGCAGGTCTGTTTGGGTCGCTGCCCGAGGGATCAAAAATAACAGAATAAAAAACGAGACTGTCTCACCGCTGTGGTCAGACAGTCTCGTTTTGTTTTTTCCTTTATTCCACCTCGTCCTCGGGCAGGGGAACGCCGGGCTGGTCGGTAAGGCAGAAGACCCAGTCGGCCACGCCGTCAGTCTCATGGCTCAGCCAGGTGGTCCTGTCCAGACGGTAAAGCCGGTAGGGGGTGGGCTCGCCCTTCTGGTCGCAGATTTCCAGGCAGGAGCGCAGCTGAAAGACCTCCAGAGACAGGACCCCATCTACTGCCAAGGGCGGCTCCTGAACCTGGGCCAGTTCCAGGTATTGCTGAGAGGGCCAGGCGTCATCTTTCAGGACGATCTCATCCGGCGCCTCCGTCTGCCGGTAGACCGGGTTGGCGTAGCTGACCGTCTCCGGCATAGCGGAGCTGAGGGCGTGGGCGTACTGGACAGAAAACAGGTCCTTTGCCACGGTCACGCTGCCGAGATACATGGGCATATCCCGCCAGGGCATATCCGGGGAGAGGTACAGAGGCTCCCCCAGGGAGTACCGGGTGGTCTCCCCGGTGGATGGGGCCGCCACGTTCACCAGGCTCCCCAGGGCGTCCCGGTACCCGTCATAGATGGTCTGGAAGGCGTCCCGGTCCACGGGCTTCGTCATGCCGGGCTGCACGCCGCTGCCGGCCACCGCCTGGACTTCCCCGTCCGCTCCGACGCCCATATAGTCCCAATTAAAGTAAGCGGCGTTGTCCACCAGGGCAACGAACAGGGTCCCCACCTGGTGGAGATACCCGGCGTTGCGGGTCAGCTCCGACTCCAGCTCCGGCAGATTCGACAGGTGGAGGGTGACGCCGTAGGGCTCCTGCTCCGTCTGCAGCTCCATCGTATAGGGCCCTACCACCTCGTCAAAATTCAGGGCCTTCAAGATTTCCCAGTCGGCCACCTGGTTGCCGATGTAGGCGGTTTTTAACAGATACAGATCGTCGGCCCGGCCATTGGTCAGGTATCGGTCCGTCTGGTCCCGCCACCGGACATAGCCCAGGTCGTCCTTCAGGCCCTTCAATGTGACCCCCTTTCGTTTGGAGGTCCAGCCGTCCCGGTCGTGGTTGGTGCGCACCAGCACCAGCTCCCGGTCCAGGGAGGCGGTCAGGTAGTACACCGTCCCGCCCCGATCATCGGAGAGGACCAGATCCCCCGGCGCGGGAAGGTAGCTGCCCAGGTCGTTAAAATCTTCATCGTCATACTGACGGATGAGGGGGATCAGCTCATGGGACAGATGGTCCGGCAGGTCCACGGGGACCCCCTGGTCCAGGACCTGCACCCTGGTCATCTGCACCCCGTCGATCTGGTCGTTGCGCTCCCCGGGGTTGGCCAGGAGCAGGACCCCCACCGCCACGCAGAGGGCCACCGCCAGCACTACCACCAGCAGGTGGGGCCGCTTGAAGTCCAGCACGTGGCGGACCCGCCCCTTAGCGTTCTCCTCCCCGAAGGCCAGACCCACCGCCTGGGGCAGGCGGTTCTTCCGGCCCAGATGGAGGAGGGCGGCGGCGTAGCCCGCGGTGTCCGCCCGGTCAAAGTCCCGGATGACCTTCTGGTCGCAGGCGGTCTCCACATCCCGGCCGTAGAGGACCCAGGCCAGCCACAGCACAGGGTTGAACCAGTGGACCGCCAGGGCCAGCCAGGCCATAGCCTTGGTAATGTGGTCCCGCCGGGCAAGGTGGGCCCGCTCGTGGAGCAGGACGTATTTCCTGTCCTCGTCGGAGAGGCCCACAGGCAGGTAGATCCGGGGCCGGAGGACGCCGCAGACGAAGGGGCTGTCGATCTGATCCGTCTCATAGACATTGCCCTCGGTCCGGACCGCGTCGGCCACCCGGCGGCGGAGCCGTCCGTAGGACAGTCCCGTCCACAGGAGCATCCCGGCGCAGCCCACGGCCCACAGGACGGTCAGCCGGAACCAGCCGCTTCCCCAGGAGCTGGTGTTTTGGTACAGGGCAGGATCCCCGCCTCCCATCGGTTCCATAAACGGCGCCGGCAGCTCCCCGCCGGGGGTCTCGGACCCTGGCTCTCCCGGCGCGCCCAGGACCTGGCTGTACAAAACCTGCCGGGAGGGCTCCTCCGGGATGAGGCTCACAGGCAGCGTAAAGCTCACCGGGCAGACCATCCGCACAAAGACCACCAGCCACAGGGCGCAGATCACCCACCGGGGGACTTTACGCTTCAGGACCAGCCGCAGGGCCATCACCGCCAGGGCGGCCACAGCGGCGGTCCAGGTCATGTGAAAGAGGGTCTGACAGAAGGTGTGATACATCTGGTCTCCTCTCCTTTCTTCTTGCGGGCAGGACGGTCGCAGGAAGGTTTTCCGCCTTTATTGTACACCATCTGCTTCCGTTCGAACAGTAGAATTTCTTTTGGTCATGATTTCCCGGCCAGCGCCTCGTAGCCCGGGGCGGTCTCCAGGACGGTCACCCCGCCGGCAAAACGGATAGACTGGAGGATATCCTCGGTCCGGGCCCGCATTTTCAGATAGTTCTTGGGGTTGTCCGGGTCATAGAAGCCCCCGCCCGCGGGAGGAAGGGCGTCGTCCCCGGCATACACCACGTAGAGGGCCAGCCTGCCCGCGGAGGTCCGGACCGTACACAGCCGCCCGGACCGGCCGGGGGCGGCCTCTCCCAGGGCGTCCCAATCGGTGAAATTGCTGTTTTTCACCCCGTCAGGCCAGAGGGTCAGGGTGAACAGGAGTCCGTCGCTGGACCGGGGCGCCCCGTTGGACAGGTCCCAGAGGGTCACGCTCCGTCCGGCGGGTACGCCCTCATACCCGGCGGTGCTTGCCCGGAAGGCGCCCTGCCAGGTCTCCGGCAGGTCTAGGGACAGAACGTCCCAGAGATAGGGGACGGTGGCCGTGTCCCCGCCGTCCAGATAGGCCCGGCAGAACCGGGAGAGGAAGACCGCCGTCTCCGCCCGGGTGGCGGCGTCGGGGGCGCAGAGATGCCAGGCGCTGCCCCAGAGGTCCACCCCCCGCACCTCCCGGAGGGTGAGAAAGTCCCACTGAGCGGCCCATTCCACCGCGTCCACGGCCCAGTCGCTGATGGCCTTGCCGGCGTTTACAAAATAGCCCTGGTAGCCGTTCTCGCTGTCCTCCCGGAAGAGACTGACCTCCGCCTCTTCCTTGACCAGGGCGTCGTTGTGAGTGAAGCGCACGTCATACCCCTGTCCCTGGGCCCAGCGGTAGAAGAGCACCGCCATCTGCTCCCGGGTCACCGGCTCGTCCGGGCCGAAGCGGTTGTCTCCGATGCCGTTGGTCACCCGGTGCTCCGTGGCCCAGGCCACAGCGTAGGTGTACCAGCGCCCGTCAGTCACGTCGGTGTAGAACTCCCGGGGGTGGACCTTGTGCTCCGGCTGCCCCGCCAGCCGCCACAGGATGGTCACCATCATGGCCCGGGTGAGGGTGGCGTCGGGGGAAAACCGGTCGTTCCCGGTGCCCTTGAGCAGGTCCCGCTGCCGGGTGTCGTTGACGCACCAGGCGTACCACGCCGCCGGGTCCACGTCGGAGAAGGTTTGGGCCGCCCGGGCAGCCGGGGCCAGGAAGGCCGCCAGCAGCAGGACGGCCAGGGCCAGGCAAAGGGTTCGTTTCATGGGTCTCATGTTATTGCGCTCCTTCCTGTGGTGGGAAATACAGGTCCAGGCTCTCCGGCATGGAAGACCGGTCCGCGCTCTCCTGGGGAGCAGTCTCTGACACGGGGAGCCGGCTCATGTTCTGGAGGTCGGGGACCCCCTCCGGCTTGGGAGGCTCCCCCTGGGTCTGCCCGGTCACCGTTCCCCCGGAGACCGCCGGGGCAGTACTTGACGCGGCGGTCCGGGCGGTCGTTGTCTGGGCCGGGCGGGCAGCCGCTGAGGGCTTGGCCGCCTGGCTCTGCCGGTCCGCGCCGTCAGGGGGCGTGTAGGTCCCGCTGACGACCCGGACGGGCGGGTTGACGGCGGGGCTCCGGTCGTTGAACAGCTCCACGAAGCCGTCCTCGTCCAGGTGGACGCTGTTGGTCAGATCCACCTCCAGTTCCACGCCGTCTTTGGTAATGTAGACCACCCGGTCCACATCCTTCAAAACGGTCTGAAGCAGCCTGGACGCGCCCGCCAAGTGGTTTTGCACCAGTTCGGCGGCAGCTTCGCTGTCGTTTTCCAGGTCGATCTGGGCCAGGTTCAGGCGGAGGACGCCGTTTTTCCAGGACGCCACCGGGTTCTCCGGGTCCAGAACCATGATGGTAAAGCCCAGGTGATCCAGCACCTCCCTGGCCCTCGCCTCCGGGGACAACAGGTCCAGGGATGGGTCCGTGCATTGCAGGTAGACCTCCCGGGGCCAGTCCTCCGTCAGCCATTTCCTGGCGTGGTCCTGCCAGAGGAGGAAATCATTCGCCCTCCCCAGACCGGGGACCCGGGCGATCTCCCCCTGGTCCCGGCTCAGAACGCCCAGGCCGTCGGAGAAGACATACAGGCCCTTGGACTTCCCGTCTCCCGACAGGATCACCATATCCCCGGTCCCTGCCAGGGGGACCAGATCGCCATGGCCGGCCTGCCTGTCCTCCTCCGTCGCTTGCCGGTAGCCCTCATGGGGATGGGCCTGGAGGACGGCTACCAGCTCCCGGGTCAGCTCCTCCGGGAAGTCTATCATCAGATTGCCGTACTCATACCGCGGGACGCCGATGGTGACCGAGTTCACCTGATACCCGTCCAGCAGCAGGGTGGGGTCGGAGGTGTCCCCGGAGTGAGACGTCATTCCTGTGCGGTCGAAGCCGCAGACATAGAGATTTCGGAATCCCTCCCGGGTCGGCCGGTTCATGGGCAGGCTCACCGAGGCGGCGACGGTCCCGTCGGGGAACAGGTAACGGATGGCGTCAATGTCGTCCAGCACGGCGATGGTCCGGCAGGACGCCTCCAGCAAAAACTGCTTCCAGACCTGATGGAACAGGGTCTCGTCCGTGAGGAAGTCCCATTGCTCGGGGGCCCCGTTGTCTTCATCCTTCAGCCGGAAGGTCAGGACGGACCCGTTCTTTTCCACATCCGCGGCAAACGAGGGAAGCACGTCCCGAATGCCCACCGCGTCCAGAAGGGTATAGCCATCCAGAATGGCCGCCTCGCTCCCCAGGGCGCCCAGGTCGTAGAGCTCGTCCGCCCGGTGGACGGTGAGCCAGAGGGTGACCTTCTCCTGCCAGGCCTGGAGGGCGGGGTCGTCCATGAGGCCGGGGTACCGGTAATGCAGGGTCTTCCCCCTTGTATTCTTCGCCGGTAACCAATCTATCCCCAGGTCCCCGCCGGGGCAGGCGTAGAGGGTGCAGACGACCTCGGCCGGGTTTTCCAGGCTTATGGTGTAGCCGTAGTTCCCCGCCGCCTGGACCAGCCCGCTGATCCCGTCGGTCTCATTCAGGTTCGAGACGACCGGCTCCGGCTGCGCCGCCAAGATCGCCTTCAGCTCCTCCACATGCTCCGGTGACAGGGCCACAGCCCGACGAGCCCCAAGGCCAGTGTCCAGGTTGTACAGGATCTCCTCCACCGAGCCCTCCGTGGCATCGGTCCAATCCAGGGGCTCCGCCTGCTTCGCCGGCCCGTTGAGCCCAATGAGCAGCCCCACCGCCACGCACACCGCCATCACCAGCACCCCCACCCACCGGGCGGGCTTTCGGTAGGACAGCACGTTTTTGATCCGCTCCCGGGCGTTCTCCTCCCCGAAGGGCAGCACCGCCTGGGGCAGCTTCTCCTTCCGGCCCAGATGGTACAGGGCGGCGGCGTATCCGGCCACTTCCTCCTTCTTCGTCTCAGGCGCGAAGCCGTCGATGACCTTCTGGTCGCAGGCCGCCTCCACGTCCCGGCACAGCAGGCGGTAGGCCAGCCACAGGACGGGATTGAACCAGTGGAGAGACAGGGCGATCCAGAAAAAGCCCTTCAGCCAGGCGTCCAGCCGCTCCACATGGGCCCGCTCGTGGAGGAGGACGTACCGCCGGTCCGGCTCCTCCAGGCCCACCGGGAGATAGATGTTCGTGCCCAGGACGAAGGGGCTCTCGATGGCGTCGGTCTCGTAGGCCTCCCAGAGGTCCCCGGACTCCGTCCGCACCGCCTCGGCCACCCGGCGGCGGACCCGGATGTAGGCGGCCAGAGACCACAGGAGCATCCCCGCCGCCCCCGCCAGCCAGATGACCGGGATCACCATGGCGGGGGTGATGGAGACGGGGGCGTGTTTTTCTTCGATCTGCCCGGGGTCCTCCGTCGCCGTAACGGACCCCGCCAGGGCACCGTCCCAGGACTGGGGAATGTCCATAGTCTGGACGGAGGACGCCGCCGGGGCATGGCTCTCCACGCCGCCGGACTCCAGGATGTACTCCGCCGCCCGGCCGCTGCTCACCCCCTCGGGGATGAGGCTCACCAGGCCCTCGCCATACCCGTAGGGGGAAAGCATCCGGATCAGCACAAAGAGCCACAGGATCATAAGGTATCTTCTCGGGACCCTTCGCAGGACCAGATGCAGAACCATCACCACCAGGGCGGCGATGGACGCGGTCAGGGTCATGGTCAGCAGGTTGGGGGTGGCCACGCTCATGCGGTCCAGCAGACCCGCGATCGAATCATAGTTCATAGCTTCCTCCTTTCTCTCTTCCGACAACCGCTGTTACTTGTTCTTGCGATACTCCTCCAGCATCCGCTCGATCTCGGCGGCGTCGCTGTCGCTGACCTGGCCCGCCCGGAGAAAGGCCGCCAGAAAGCTGGGCAGGGACCCGCCGAAGGACCGGTCCAGGACCTCCTTGCCATCGGCCTGTCGGACCTCGTCCCGCTCCACCAGGGCGGTGACGATGGTTGCCTCGTTTTGCAGAAAGCCCTTGTCGCACAGCCGCTTTAAGACGGTATACGTGGTGGTGCGCTTCCACCCCAGGGCCTTCTCCGCCTCCTTGCACAGCTGGGGGGACGGGATGGGCTGGCGGTCCCACACCAGGTCCAGGAGCCGGTGGTCCGCCAGGGTCAGGTTGGTTTTTTTCTCCATGGGTCATTCCTCCAGTCGAAATATTTAGACTCTCTTGGATGGCTGTAGTCTAACATATTAGACTGGGTGTGTCAACCCCCAGTTTTCCTGCCACGCTGAGGCCATCCTTTGTGCGAAAGAGGGATTTCCTTTTCCCACAAAGTATGATACAATGGAAAAACTTTGGAAAAGGAGCGTGACAGGTTATGTCCACCCCCTTCACCGCCTGCGTGGTCCAGCCCACTCCCCTGCCCTACGACAAGGCGGGCAACCTCCGCCGAGCCCTGGCCTGGATGGAGGAGGCCCACGCCCACGGGGCCAGCCTTATCGTCTTCCCGGAGATGTTCCTGACGGGCTACCTCATCAAGGACAGGCTGGCGGAGCTCACCGAGGATCTGCCCGACGGTCCCTCCCTGGCGGTTTTGCGAGAGAAGGCAAAGGCCCTGTCCTTAGCCGTTGTCATCGGTCTGCCGGTCAAAGACCCGGACTCCGGCCGCCCCTGGAACGCTATGGTCATGATCGACCGGGACGGCTCCATCCCCCACGTGGCCGCCAAGACCCACATGTTCGGCGGCGAGGAGAAGATGTTCGCCCGGGGGGCGTCCCTCAAAGCCTTCGATACTTCCTTCGGCCGGATGGGCATCCTGGTGTGCTACGATGGGGAGTTCCCCGAGACCGCCCGGACCCTGGCCCTGGACGGAGCCAAGCTGCTGGTGATGTGCGCCGCCAACATGACCCCCTACGAGGACTATCACCCCGTCTATATGCGGGCCCGGGCCATGGAGAACTGCGTCTACGGTCTCTACTGCAACTACGTGGGGGTTGAGCGCCGGTTCCACTACTGCGGACAGAGCGGCGCCTGGCACCCCACCGGCAAAATCCTGGCCCAGATGGACACGGAGACCGAGAGCCTGTTTTACGTCCCGGTGGACTTGTCCGAAACCGACACCTCCCAGGGCCTTCTCAGCCAGCTGGATTACCTGAACCGCAGAAGGCCGGAGATCTACCATCCCGACCTGCGGAAATAGCTACTCTGTGAAAAAATGAATTGATATAAAAGGAGAGTTTACCCATGCCCTTCACCTTCAACATCCCCACCAACTTCGTCTTTGGCTCCGGCTCCGTTCAGAAGCTCCACAAGCAGCGGCTGCCCGGCAAGAAGGCCCTCATCGTCATCTCCAGCGGCAAGTCCACCCGGGCCAACGGCTACCTGGACACCGTCCAGGACCAGCTGACCCAGGCGGGGGTGGAGTACGCCGTCTTCGACAAGATGGCCGCCAACCCGGTCATCGACAACGTGATGGACGGCGCGGCCTGCGCCCGGGAAAACGGCTGTGACTTCGTCCTGGGTCTCGGCGGCGGCTCCTCCATCGACGGGGCCAAGGCCATTGCCATGATGGCCCCCAACGAGGGCAATTACTGGGACTACATCTACGGCGGCACCGGCGGCGGCCAGAAGATGAAGAACAAGCCCCTGCCCATCGTGGCCATCCCCACCACCGCCGGCACCGGCACCGAGCTGGACGCTTGGACCATCATCACCAACGAGGCCACCAACGAGAAGATGAGCGGCGGCAACCGGAACACCTTCCCCGTCCTGGCAATCGTGGACCCGGACCTGATGGCCACCGTCCCCCCCAAGTTCACCGCCTACCAGGGCTTTGACGCCCTGTTCCACTCCACGGAATCCTACATCAACAAGACCACCAACCCCATGCGGGATATGCTGGCCCTCCAGGCCATCCGGTCCGTGGGCCGGAACCTGGCCACAGCCTGCGAAAACGGTCAGGACAAGGCCGCCCGGGAGCAGGTGGCCTTCGGCAGCAGCCTGTCCGGGATGGTCATGAGCGTGGACAACCTGTGCTCCGAGCACTCCATGGAGCACCCCCTGTCCGCCTATCACCCGGAGATCCCCCACGGGGCGGGCCTCATCATGATCTCCAATGCTTACTATACCCACATGGTAGAACACTGCCCCGCTCTGGCCGACCGCTTCGTGGAGATGGCCCAGGCCATGGGCAAAGAGGACGCCAGGGAGCCCATGGACTTTGTCACCGCTCTGGTGGATCTCCAGAAGGCCTGCGGCGTAGATGCCCTTAAAATGTCCGATTACGGCATCACCCCGGAGGAGTTCCCCACCTTCGCCCAAAACGCCCGGGCCACCATGGGGATCCTCTTCAAGATGGACCGCATCGAGCTCACCGACAAGGACCTGGTGAAGATCTACACCGAATCCTACAAATAACCCCCGAAACGCAGAACAGGAGCCGTCTCCCCGCCTTTGGGAAACGGCTCCTGTTTTTCAACTTAAATGGGTTTGTTTAAATCAGTCCCAGACGACCCAGCATGGCCACCGCTTCATCCCGCTTCAGGGGACGCTCCGGACCTTTGCCGTCCACAACGCCCATCTGAACGGCCTTCCGCCAAACGCCCTCCCGGACGCTCCAGTCAGGCTCCGGCTGGGCGGCGATGGCCCGGAGGGCCTTCTCTACCAGGGCCAGGGCCTCGGCGTCGGTCAGGTTTGCCACAATGGCTCTGACCTCCTGATCGGTCATGTCCTTCTCCTCCTTTCCTTTTGGGCGACGAATCGCCCAGTAATATTTGACCTGCTGCCGAAACAGGGACCAGTCGCCCCGGGTCCGGCTGTCCTTTGTGCTGGCGGGGTCATTGATGAGGATACTGTCCCCGTCAAAGCCCCACACCAAGACGAAGTGGCCCGACCGGGTCCAGGCTCCGGGCCCCATACAGGCGATGACCAGGTCTCCAGCCTCCACCGCATGGCGGGCGGTCTGATGGACCGGGCTGGCAGCGCTGCCGTAGAGACTGGAGCCGTTGAGCCGGGTGCAGGTCAGGCCGTACCGGGCCGCCGCCGGGACGAAGTAGCTATAATAGGTCCCCTGGCCTCGGGCCTTGTACCCATGGGCCAGAGCCCAGGCGCACTCCGTCCTCGGCGTGACCGAAGGGTCCACCCAAGTGGCCAACACCATGGCCATGGATGTGGGGCCGCAGCCGGAGCCTCCGATGGTGGCGCGCTCCCCTTTCACCGCGTAGGGAAGGTCCTTCCATCTCGGGTCGGTCTGGAGGTAGGACACCGGTCGGGTCATCCCTCTCCCCCCTCGCTTTGGGAGCGTTTGGTGAAGAAGTAGGTGATGATGGCTCCGTAGGCCGTGCAAAAGAGGCTCTGGGCCTCGGGATTGGGCTCACCGTCGGTGAACAGCAGGGCGATCATCGCCCCGGTCATAGCCAGGGTGACGATGCTTTTCACGTCGATGAGATCGAGCAGTTTTTTCACAGATGATCCCTCCTTTTTTGTGTACTGTGTGAAGCACACTGCTCCACTCTTGGTGGGAATGGGGGGAAAGTTGCACGAAAATGTACAACTTTGCAAAAAAACTTTCCTTTTCTTGACGCGTGGACCCTTTCAAGGTACAATGATGTTAAGTATCGTCTTTCTCTTGGAGGTGATCCTGTGGCCCCCAAAACCATCACTCCCCGGCGGGCAGTCTCCATTGAGATCCTGCTCTTTCTGGCCTACTGCTTCTTCAGCGCCTCCTGGATGGTGGGTTCGGTGGTGACGCCGGATATCATCTCCGATTTTCATATGGTCCGGCTCCCCGCCTCGGTGAACAACGCCATCTCCCTGGCTAAGATCTTGGGCAACTTTGTGGCGGCCTGGATCCTGGTAAAGCTGGGGCCTAAAAAGACCGTGACCTTTGCCTGCATTCTCATCTGCACGGTGCTGGTGGCGGCCTTCTCCCCCAATCTGTCGGTCTTCGTAATCACCCGGTTCCTGCTGGGCTTCGGCGGGGCGGTGCTGATGATCACCATGACCCCTTACGTGGTCTACCTCTTTGAGCCGGGAAAACACTCCCTCTGGATCGGCGTGAACAACGCAGGACCCAACACCGGCAACCTCATCGCCCTGCTGTCCATCACCGCAGTGCGGGTGTGGCTGGGCAACTGGCGGTATGTGGTCTTCTTCTACGGGGCCTTCAGCCTGGTGTTCCTGCTGTTCTGGCTGTTTGTGGGCAAGGACTACCCCATCGCCCCAAAGAAAAAAGAGGAAGGACCCATCTACCGCTACCGGGACGGTCTGAAGGAGCCCTTTCTCTATGAATTCCTCTTTACCATGACCGGCCGTCTGGTGATGTACACGGTGCTGCTCTATCTGGTTCCTCTGAACCCCACTCTGGTGGTAGATGGGCAGTTCATCTCCCTGATGATCGCCATCACCGGCATCCCAGGCACCATCATCGGCATCATCCTGGCAAAAAAGCTCAAGCGGCAGATGTCTCTGTTTCGCTTTTCCGGCATCGCCCAGTCGGTGCTGTTCTTCGTGGTCATCCTCATCCCCCACGCCCCCACGGTGACCATCTGCTCGGTGCTGCTGGGGTTCGTGATCTTCATCTCCACCCCGTCTCTGTTCACCCTGCCCACCAAGCTGCCGGGGGCTACTCCCCAGAAGGTAGCGGTGATCCTCACCCTCTACTGGTCCATGGCCTATACCTTGCAGATGATCATTTACGCCATCGTGGTCCGGCTGGTCAACTACAAGACCTGGCACGTGGCCATGGTGGTGACGGCGGTGTACTCTCTGACCTTCCTGGTGGGGACCTTCCTGCTGCCGGACTTTGACAAGCCCAGGGGGCGGGAGGCGTCAGTGAAGGACCAGGATCCAGAGGAGAGCTGATCCCCCATTCCCGGTTTGGGACTTGCCCCTCTTTTCCCCGGGAACAGGCCCTGGTCATCGCCGTGCGGATGGTGGAAAACCTGAGCCGGCATTACAAACAAAAATCCCGCTCCGTGCAGTCAGACTGCCCAGAGCGGGATTTTTTAATTCGCTTATCCCTCATATTTGGCCCGTTTCCCGTTTTCCCGATAGGCCAAGGCGATGAACAGAAGAGTCAGGGTCAGGAAGGCGGAGAACAGGATGTAGGCCGGGATATAGCTGCCGCCGAACCGGTCGGCCAGGATCCCCGGCACGCTGGCGAAGAGGAGGGCGCCGCCGGCGTAGATCACCTGGAGCCGCCGCACCACCTTGGGGTAGTGATCCGGGGAGGCCATGTCCCCCGCCCACACCGAGGGGCCGATGGTGGCGATGGGGTAGCCGATACCCAGGCAGATCACGTTGAGCACCGCCACTGCCATGTTCCCCAGGAAGGCCAGGCAGCACAGGATGTGGCCCGCCAGGAGGATCCCCCCGAACAGGAGGCTGGACCGCTGCCCGCCCACCCGGTCGGTGGTCTCCCCGTAGAGCAGCTTGCCCACGGTGATGGTCAGGCCGGTGCCGCTGATGAGCACCGCCACCGCCATGGCGGGAAAGCCCTCGGAGGTATACAGCACGGAGAGATGGGAGAAGCCGGGGTTGGCCAGGCCGCCCATGGTCAGGCTCACCAGAGCCATCAGCACCCACATCCTCGTGGTCAGGGAGAAGGACGCCGCGGGCTCCCCCGCCGGTCCGCTCTCGGTCTGGGGCTCCTGCCCATAAGGGGCCAGGGCTTTCTCCGCGGGATCATTCCGCAGGATCAGAAAGATCACGGCGGTGAGGACGAAAATGAACACTGCCTCAATGCGGAAGGCGGTGGCCATGGACAGCCGCTCCACCAGCCGGGTGGTCACCGGCGGCAGGACGATGGTGGCGATGCCGCTGCCGGTGGCACAGATGCTCAGGGCAAGGGCCCGGTGCTTGATGAACCAGCGGGCCATGAGGATGGACACGGGGATCATGGACCCGAAGCCGTAGCTGAGACCGGAGATGGCCGCGCCGACGCAGAAGGTCCGGTAGTCCCCCGCCACGCTGTAGAGAAGAAAGGCCGCCCCGGCGCATCCGGCGGCAATGGCTGTGCCCACCCGGATGGAGAAGGCTTTGTAGTACCACCCGATGACCAGCATGGAGAAAAAGGACACCAGGCACCGGAGGGTGACCAGGGAGGAGGTCTGGGCGTTGGTGAGCCCCCGCTCTGCCATGATAAAGGGCAGATAGACGGAAAAGCCGTTGGACACCGTGCCCATGGTGATAAAGAGGAGACCGGTGGCGGCGGCGCACACCAGCCATCCGTAAAAGAACCGCTTCATGCCTGCTCCTCCGTGACCCGGCGGCCGATCTCCGCCACGGCCCTCTCGTAAAACGCTTTGTATCCGTCGTTGTCCAGATCGGCCATACCCAGGGTGACGCACTGGGCGTCGTAGGCCCGGAGTAGAGCGTGCTTGGTGTCGACGGACTTTCGGTCCGGCTCGATAAAATACAGTTCCCCGTGGTCGGCCCGCTCCCGCTTTTTCCGGCACAGGAGCCACCACAGGTCCATCTCCGCCGTGTCAAAGCCGAAGCCCAGGCAGTACACGTCCCCCAGGATGAAGTAGTCCAGCCAGCTGTGGACGGTCAGGCCGCCCTTGCCCACCCGGTACTGGCCGCCAGGGGCCCGGCGGGTGAGGTAGTCGTCATAAGAGAAGAGGAGATTGCCATAATAATAGTGGCCCAGGATGACGGAATCCGGCTTCCGAGCCTCCCCGTGGATGTGAAAAAGGGGCACCCGTCTGCCACCGGGGGCAGGCAGGTCGTAGTAGGTGTGGAGCATAAACTGCCGCTCGGCCCGGTCAACCGCCGGGGTGTGCCGCTGGTACCGCCGGGTCCGATGGGGCGCGGCCAGGAAATCCGGGACCATGGCGCATTCGATCTCATAAGTGAAGTTGGGGGTCAGCACACAGTCGAAGGGCATAGCCAGCAGGGCCCGCAGCTGCGCCTCCAGCCAGGGGTGTCCCTCGTAAATGGTCAGCTCCCGGCGCAGGTCCTTCAGGGAGACGTCCACATGGTCCTCGCTGAGGAGGACTGCCTGCATGGGCATGGGGATGCCCTTGACCTGGTCCGGAGTGTAGTGGGTGCGATTGAGCTTGTCCAGCAGACCCGCCCAGGACGCGCCGCCGTAGACCCGGTTGAGCCCATTGCCCAGCAGGAGAACTTTGGGCCGCCGGTCCGGGAGAATGGTGAGAGTGTCGTGCTTTGCCACAGTGCCTGCCCCCTTTTCTCTATCATACTTCTCCTCAGGGAAGGCTGTCAACAACGATCCCCCGTTCCTGTTTCATTTTCCCAGAAAAATGAAAATCTCTGCCCCCTCTTGCGGGACAAACGCGTTTTATGGTAGTATTTCCATAACCCAGAAAAGGAGGTGACCCGCCCATGGCCAAACGAAAACCCGGCAAATACTGGTCCCCCGGTCTGCTGAAGGACCGAGGCTGGACCAAACCGCTCATGGACGAGCTCCTCCCCCACCCCCAGTGGAAGCGGGCCAAGAGCGGCCGCTCCGTCCCCCTGTGGCACAGGGACGATGTGACCCGGGCCGAGCAGACCCCAGCCTTCCAGGAGAAGTCCCGGGGCAAAAAGCCCACGGCGCAGGACATCTCCGCCGCCCGGACCGCCGTGGATCAGGCCGCCGCAGCTCTCACCGCCGCCTGGACGCGCGCGGAGAAGGACGACTCCCACGCCTGGGTCCTGGCGGGGCATTACCACAGGACCCTTCTGGACCACCTTCCCGCCGCCGCCACGGACCGGGTCCTCCGATCCGGCCAGGTGTCGGGATATCTCAACCGCTTCCTGGCCCTGGAGCGCCGGTGCGACAGCGGCGAGCTGCCCGGGGATCTGTCCCGGTTCCTCCAGGCCGGGCCCTGGATGGGGGACAACCTCACCGCCCCCCTTACCGCCCAGGTGCTGGCCAAATACGCCGCCGTCCTCCACGCCGCCGCGGTCCAGTCAGCGGAGGACTTCGCCGCCGCCCAGCCGGAGGCCGACCTGGCCGCCTTTCTGGCCCGCGAGGACTTCCCCACCCAGCAGCTGCTCTCCCGGTCCCTGGGCACCGTATACTCCGTGTGGTACATCCCCCAGGCCATCCGCACCAGCCTGGAGGTCCTGGTGGCCCTGAACCCCAAGGACGAGTACCCTGAGGCCCGGGCCCTCCATCGCCGCTTCACCCTCCACATCGGGGGCACCAACACCGGCAAGACCTACGCCGGGTTCCAGCGGCTCAAGCAGGCCAGGACCGGCGTGTACCTGGCTCCCCTCCGCCTGCTGGCCCTGGAGGCCCAGGAAACCCTGTTGGACGCCGGGGTGGACTGCTCTCTCACTACCGGGGAGGAGGAGGACCGCCGGGAGGAGGACACCCACGTGGCCGCCACCGCCGAGAAGCTGGACCTGAAAGCAGAGTACGATGTGGCGGTCATCGACGAATGCCAAATGATCTCCGACCCCCAGCGGGGCTACGCCTGGACCCGGGCAATTTTGGGCGTCCGGGCCGAGGAGGTCCACCTGTGCGCCGCCCCCGAGGCCAAAGACCTGCTGATCCGCCTCATTGAGAGCTGCGGGGACAGCTGGGAGGTGGAGATCCACAAGCGGACCACCCCCCTGGTCTGTATGCCCCACACCATAGATTACACCCGGGTCCAGCCCGGGGACGCCCTGATCACCTTCTCCAAGGTAGGCGTCCTCAGCGTGGCAGAGGACCTTCGGCAGAGCGGCAAAGAGCCCGCTATCATCTACGGAGCCCTGCCCTACTCCACCCGCCGGCGGCAGATGGAGGGCTTTCTGGAGGGCCGGATGAAATACGTGGTGTCCACCGACGCCATCGGCATGGGGCTCAACCTCCCCATCCGGCGGATCATCTTCATGGATACGGAGAAATTCGACGGCGTGGAGCGGCGGCCTTTAAAGCCGGAAGAGATCCAGCAGATCGCCGGCCGGGCAGGCCGATTCGGGATGTACGACAAGGGCTGGGTGGGCGCCACCCAGGGCCTTGGCGCCATCCGCCAGGGGCTCAACACCGTTGTGCCTCCTCTGACCTACGCCGTAGCGGGCTTTTCCGATCTGGTTCTCCAGGTGGACTTCGATCTGCTGGAGGTGCTGACCGAGTGGAACAAGATGCCCACGGTGGACCCCTATGTCAAGCTGGACATCTCCCGCTATCTCTCCCTGATCTCCAAGATCCGGGAGATGGGGTTCCTTCTCCCCAAGGAGCAAGAGCTCCGGGCGGCCAACATCCCCTTTGACGAAACGGAGCCCCCCCTGCGAGAACTGTTCTTCCAATTCCTGCGGCAGTATCAGCAGGGAGAGCCCATCGCTCAGCCCGGCCACCCCGAGGGGGACGCCTGCACTCTGCCGGAGCTGGAGCTGTACTGCCGGAAGCTGGACCTGTATTTCTCCTTTGCCAAGGCCTTCGACTGTCCCGTGGACGAGGACAGGCTCTACGACTGCCGGGAGGACGTGGCGGAGGAGATCAATGAGATCCTGCTTCACCGGCTGAAGAACAACATCCGCTTCTGCGCCCAGTGCGGCAAGGCCCTGCCCCTGCACCACCACGGCCGTCTGTGCGACGACTGCTTCCGCAAGCTGCGAAAGAACAGCGGAGGCGGTTATCGAGGCCGTTCCTGAGTAACCGCATAATAACTACCCGCCTACCACAGCGCAGGCAAATGTGAGAAAATGAAGGCGCCTACCAAAACTGCGATTGCAGTTTTGGTAGAGAACGTATAGAGGGTGGTAGCGGATGGAA
>Ga0079305_1000752_pt1 | contig 59151 bp, 51 predicted proteins | sample LMS_cellobiose_e_FD_79183 | JGI IMG/M metagenome (GOLD analysis project Ga0079305, IMG submission 79183) | Rumen-fistulated moose microbial communities from Alaska, USA - LMS_cellobiose_enrichment | ecosystem: Host-associated > Mammals > Digestive system > Stomach > Rumen fluid ...
CACAGCGGCGCTGCTGTGCTGCAGCAGCCTTTGCACCGGCGCGATATCATAGCCGTTGTTTCGGTATATCTCCGTCGCGTACCATTTGCGGAAGCTGTGCGTGCTGACGCCTTCATAGCCCAGCCATCCGCCGGATTGCAGGAAGCAGCGCAGCATCGTCGGGACGGGTCCGCAGATGCTCATGCAGCTCAGACACCGATCAGCGCCCCTCTCTCCGATTCATCTTTCAGAGCCGTTTTATTTTTGTACATGGCAGAATCTGCGCGGTCAAACACGGATTCGAAGCGGGGATCCTCCTCGGTGTTCCAAGCGGAATCGCCGCAGGCGATAATGGCGCCGCCGCAGGCCCTGTTCCGGCGGTTTTTCTCCGCCATTTCCGCCAACAGCGCCGCGCGCCGCACATAATCCGGCCCCTGCAGGATCACCACAAACTCATCGCCGCCCACGCGGAAGACGGGGCTGTGCTTGAAGGTTTCGCAGATCGAATGGCTGGCTTCCAGAATCAGCTGGTCCCCTGCGTGATGACCCAGCGTATCGTTGACGGCCTTCAGGTCGTTTACGTCGCAGACCGCCACCGCGAAGGGCGAGGCTCTGCCGGCGGCGATCTCCGCATTCAAAGCGGCGGCGGCCTCGTTGTAGGCGTGCTTGCTCTTGACGCCGGTGAGCGCGTCGCGGTTGGCCTTCTCGCGAATGAGATTCAGCTCCCGTTCGCGCCGAATCTGCGCGTCTACGTTACTCACGCCGATAATGATATATTTGTTATCCTGATCGTCCTCCATGCGGATGACCTTGCAGTTGATATAGACCGGCGCGTTGTCCATCATCAGCCGGTACATGGCGGAGAAGGTTTTGCCGCCCTCCAGCTCCGGCATCAGTCTGTCTTTATCCCAGATGGACAGCGCCATTTCCATGTCGTCCTTATACACCAGACGCATGATATTGCGGCGGCAGTTTTCAAAGAAGTTTGTGCCGCGCTTCTCCACATGGAGATCCTGATAATCGCTGCTGGAGGAATATTCGATAAACTCATCCGTCTCCGTATTGACGATGTAGACGCTGTAGTAATCCTTGGAAAGCGCCTGCACAATGCGGGAATACGTCATGGTCTGGAACCGTGCCGCATCGTATTCCATTTGGCGCTTCATCTGCGCGTCGATGTTGTTTACGCCGATGACGATATGCCGGTCGGCCATGCGCGTCGCCTTCATGCTGACGTAGATGGGCTCGCCGCCGAAGAGCAGGCGGTAGTTCAGGGTAAAGGTCCCCGTGCGGTCCATTTCGGCGAGCAGGTTCTCCTTTGTAAAAGCGGCGAGGATCTTGCCGTGATCGTCCGGATGCACCACCCGCAGGATATTCGTGCGGCTGAGGTTGAAGAAATCCTCGCCCTCCTTTTCGATCCCGAGCGCCTCATAGTCGTCGTGGGCGCTGAATTCGACAAACCGGTCCGTCTCGGTATCCACGTAATAGATGCTGAAGTAGTCGGCCGCCAGCGCCTGCGCGATGCGGGCGTAGGTCAGGCTCGCTTTTTGCGAGGCTCCGTAGCCTTTCTCCTGCACGACCTGCGATTCCACGTTGCTGATGCCGATCACGAGATGGCGTGCATCCTCCGCCATGACGATTTTCATCTGGTAATAGACGGGGGCGCCGTCAATGATCAGGCGATATATGAGGGAATGGGTCTGCCGCTCCTGCAGGGTCTGCAGCAGATTTTCTTTTTGCAGCGCGGCGCTGACCCGGGGCTGATCCTCTTCATAGACCACCGTCAGCAGGTTTTTCTGGCATTCGTCAAAGAAGCCGGTCCCGCTCAGCTCGATCTGCAGCTCCTCATATGGGCCCTGCGCGGTGAATTCGGTGTATTCGTCGGTTTGCGTATCGACATAATAGATGCTCTCAAAATCGCTGGACAGCGCCTGGGCAATGCCGAAAAATTCATGGTTCTTCTCCGTGCATTCCACCGTTTCGCTGGCCTGCTGGATCTGATCCTCCACGTTGCTGATGCCGATCACGATGTGATGGTCGTCCTTGGCGAGCGCGTTGACCGCGCGCAGGTTATAATACACGGGCCGCCCGTCCATCACCAGGCGGTACGTCATGGAGAACGCGCGCCCGCCGATCAGCTGCGACAAAAGCGCGTCCTTCTGCATGGAGAGGCCGACTCTTTCCCGGTCCTCCCTGTAGATCACGCGGGGGATATTGCGCTGCGTGTCGCCGAAGAAGTCTCTGCCGCTGCGCTCGATCTGCAGATCCTCATACCGCCCCTGCGCGCTGAACTGGACATACTGGCCGGTAGCGGTATCGATGTAGTAGATCACCTCAAAGCCGCCGGTCAACGCATGGGCGATACAGGCGGATACGGTGCGCTCATCGGGAATGTTTCCGGCGGGGGCAATCGGGAGATCGGCGGCGGCCTGCCGCTTTTTCTGCTCGATAAAGATTTCATACTCGGATGGAGGAACGGGCTTTGAGAAATAATAGCCCTGCACCAGATCGCAGCCCATCGCGCGAAGAGCTTCAAGCTGCTCCACGGTTTCCACACCCTCGGCGATGACCGGAACGGAAAGGTAATCGGCAATGTCGATGATCACCTCGATCAGGCGGGTGTCCCGGCCGTCCCGGAAGGCGTTGCGGATAAACTTCATATCCAGCTTCAGCGCATCGATGGGCAGGCTGGAGATCATGTTCAGAGAGGAATAGCCGGTGCCGAAATCATCCATCTCGATACGGAAGCCGAGATCCCGCAGGCTGTTCACAGTGCTGATGATCTGCGCCGAATCCTGCGTGTAGGCCGATTCCGTGATTTCCAGCAGCAGCTCGTCCGGCGTCAGGCCGTATTGGCTGAGAAGCTGCTGGAAGGTGTCGATCAGGTTGGGATCGTACATATCGATACGGGAAACGTTGACGGAGACGGGCACGGAGATGCCCAGCCGGTTTTTCCAATCCCGAATTTGGCGGGAGGCTTCCCGCCAGACATACAGGTCCAGCTGCTGGATCAGGCCGTTTTCCTCAAACAGCGGGATAAAAACCCCGGGGCTGATCAAGCCGAGCGTGGGGTGCTGCCAGCGCACAAGGGCCTCCGCGCTGGCAAGGACGGGGATTTCGGGCCGGATATCGAACTTCGGCTGATAGTGCACCGTAAACTGCCGCTGTGTGAGCGCGTTTTGAAAATCCTCCAGGAGCTGCTCGGCATAGATTTCCGATTCATGCAGCTTGTTGTCATACAGGGCGACCCCTTTCAGGTAATTGCTGCGCACCGTATCGGCGGCCATTTTTGCCCGGTCGAAGCGCCGCTCCATTTCAATATTCTTATCCACATGCGCATAAACGCCCATGCGCAGACGCACACGGTTTGCAGAGACGTTATCCCCCGAGAGCCCGATCGAGGCGTTTTCCAAAATCGTCTCGTAGTCCTCTCTGTGCGGGCAGTAGACGTGGAACGTGTCTGCTTCCCGACGGCACACAATGCCGCCGGAATCCCGCACCATTGCGCGAACCTTTTCGCCGATCCGGCGCAGAACGTCGTCGCCGTAGGCCTTTCCGTAGCGCTCGTTGATCATACGGAAATGGGATACGTCGATCACGATGGCGTCCATATCCATGTCCTTGTGATGTTGGTCAAACTGCTGCGCGTAGCGATAGAAGTATTCCCGGTTATACAGGCCGGTCAGACTGTCGCGCTCGGTGGACTGGATGATATCCCGATCCTCGGAAAGCTCGATGGCACGCACCACGCGGGTGAGGATCACTTCCTTTTTGGGATACGGCTTTGGAATAAAATCCGACGCCCCCAGCCGCAGGCTTGTTACCTCCGCCTCCTGATCAGCCGTCAGCACGATGACCGGAATGTTTTTCAGCTCCTGATCGTTTTTCAGGATCCGGATGACGTCCAGCCCGTGCATCCCCGGCATCAGCAGATCCAGCAGGATCAGAGACAGCATCTCGCGCTTTTCCATGATGATCCTCAGCGCGCTTTCCCCGTCAGAAGCCGAAAGCGTTTCATACTCCTCCTGAAGCACCATATTGAGCAGTTCGCGGTTGATCTCCTCGTCGTCAACGATCAGGATGAGGCGCTTGCCGTTGGACGAATGAAATTTCTTGTGAGATTCCAGCATCTTTTCAACTTCTTTCTCGTCGTTACTTCGTTCGCGGACGGGCCGAAAGCGCGGCGCCGGAGGAGAGCCTCCTGCGCCGGTTACGCGCGTCGCGGGAAGCGTCCGGATTTTCAGGCCTGCCGCCTCGCGGGAAGGCAGCCTTTTCCTACTAACATTATACTCATCTTTTTTGGAGGAGACAATACGTTTGTGCACTTCTGTTTTTCCGCGGGGCCTGCCTCCGCCGCTTTGCCGGCGGCGGGAGCCGCTTTGCAAAGAAAAACGCCCCGTACCGGCCGGTACGGGGCGTTTTCGTCATTTTGGAACGCAAACGGCATTGCGCCGCGGGAAAGCCGAACGCCTTACTTGTTGTTTGCGAAAAATTCCTTTGTCAGGCTGATTACCACGCCGGACAGGCCGAGCAGCGCGATCAGGTTCGGGATCGCCATCAGGCCGTTGAGCGTATCTGCGATATCCCAGACGATGCTGAGCTTCAGCGTTGCGCCGATGACGACCACGATCACGAAAATGATCTTATAGGCCATGGACGCCTTGACGCCGAAGAGGTACTCGAAGCAGCGCGTGCCGTAGAGCGACCAGCTCAGGAGCGTGGAAAGGGCGAACAGGGTGATGCCGACCGCAACGATCAGCGCGCCGAGCCTTCCGCCCAGAACGCCGCCGAAGGAGGCGGAAACCAGATCCGTGCCGCCGGAGCCGCCCCATTCGGGGGCGATCGAGCCGTTGCAGAAGCCCAGCAGGACGACGAGAGAAGTCAGCGTGCAGATCACGATCGTATCCATAAAGACCTCGAAAATGCCGTAGACGCCCTGCCGGATCGGATCGGTCTCGGAGGTGGCGGCGTGGGCGATGGGCGCGGAGCCGAGACCGGCCTCATTGGAGAAAACGCCGCGGGCGACGCCCTTCTGCACGATGGTCTTGAACGCGATGCCGACCGCGCCGCCGAAGGCCGCCTGCACCGAGAAGGCGTTGGCAAAGACCAGACCGAAGGCCCGGCCGATGAAGCGGATGTTCGAGAAGATCACGATCAGAGCCGCGATGATGTAGATGATCGCCATGACCGGGACAAGCTTTTCGGTGACCTGGCCGATGCGCTTCATGCCGCCGATGAGGACCAGCGCCACGATGATCGCCACGATCGCGCCGATCACGATGCTGGAAATGGGAACAAGCTGGCCGAACATCTGGACCGAGGAGGCCTCCACGTTGCCGCCGAAGGCGTCAATGGCCGTGTTGATGGAGGAAGCGATGGTGTTGATCTGCGTCATGTTGCCGATGCCGAAGGCCGCCAGAAAGCCGAAGACGCAGAAGATGCCGCCCAGCCATTTCCAGCCGGAGCCCAGACCGTTTTTGATATAGTACATCGGTCCGCCGACCCAGTCGCCGGCCTCGTTGCGCTCACGGTACTTGACGGCCAGAACAACCTCGGAATACTTGGTGACCATGCCGAACAAGGCGGACAGCCACATCCAGAAGACCGCGCCCGGGCCGCCGGCGACGATCGCGCCGGTGACGCCGGCGATGTTGCCGGTACCGACGGTCGCCGCAAGGGCCGTCGTCACCGCCTGCAGCGGCGTGACCTCGCCCTCGCCCGCGCTCTGCTTCTTAAAGATCTTACCGAAGGTGTTTCTCATCCAGAAACCGATTCTGGTAAACTGGATGAACCCGACGCGGATGCTCAGATAGACGCCCGTGCCGACCAGCAGGATCAGCATGATGGGACCCCAAGCAAAGCTGTTTACCTTTCCGACAATGTCTGCAAAACTCATGTCAATGTCCTCCCTTATGATTCCTTTATCAAAGCCCGGACGGCATTGCCGTCCGTTAGGAAACAAAAAATGAGCGTACCGAAACAGGTATGCTCAGGCGAAATGAAGCGCCGCCGCAAAGGCGGAAGGATCTTTGACTCTGTCCTTTGCCTGAGAGATCGGCGACCCCGCCGCCCTGCGCCTTCGGCTCCCGCGCGGCGGCCGCCTTCCGTGCGCCGTACGCACGTTCGTCCTCGCCTGCCCTTGCAGGCAACCTGAGAGTCCCGCTCTTTCGGCGGACGGCCGGACGCGCCGCTTTTCCGCGCGCCGACAAGCTGTTTGGGAAATCATACCACAGAATCTTGCGCATTTGCAAGCGCGCGCGTGCGGTTTCTCCGTAATGCTGTGATAGTTCCCCATTTCCTCCCGCTTTTTTGTGTTTTTGAATAAATTCGTCTATACACTTGCAGATTCTACGAAATAAAAACACCTGTATTCCGAGCAAAAACAAAATGGCGGCCGCCCCGCCGGACACAGAAGCGCCCGCAGAGGAAAGCTCCCGCAGGAGATCGGTTCTGCGGGAGCGATTTCTGCGTTTGCGTTCCGATTATTTCGCGTACTCGACGGCGCGGGTTTCGCGGATTACGTTGACCTTGATCTGGCCGGGGTATTCGAGCTCCTCCTCGATCTTTTTGACGATGTCGCGGGCGATGATGACCATGCCGTCGTCGTTCACCTGGTCGGGCCGAAGCATCACGCGGATCTCGCGGCCGGCCTGCACGGCGTAGCAGCTCTCGACGCCGCTGAAGGAATTGGCGATTTCCTCAAGCTTTTCAAGACGCTTGACATAATTCTCGAGGTTTTCCCTGCGGGCGCCGGGGCGCGCGGCGGAGATGGCGTCGGCGGCCTGCACGATGCAGGCGACGGCGCTGTGCGGCTCCACATCGTTGTGATGCGCCTCGATCGCATGGACGACCTCCGCGGATTCCTTATACTTCTTTGCGAGATCGACGCCGATCGCGACATGCGAGCCCTCGATCTCGTGCGTCATGGATTTGCCGATATCATGCAGCAGGCCGGCTCGTCGGGCCAGCGTTTCATCGGCGCCGATTTCGGCGGCGATCATGCCGGCGATGTACGCGACCTCGGTGGAATGAACAAGCACATTCTGCCCGTAGCTGGTGCGGTAGCGCATGCGGCCGAGCAGGCGCACCAGCTCGGGATGGATGTTTGCGATGCCCATTTCGAGCACGACGCGCTCGCCGTCCTGCTTGATCTTGCCCTCGACCTCGCGGCGGGCTTTCTCAACGGTTTCCTCGATGCGGGCGGGATGGATGCGCCCGTCGTTGATGAGGCGCTCAAGCGCGATGCGCGCGATCTCGCGCTTGACGGGATCATGGGAAGAGAGCGTGATGGCCTCGGGCGTGTCGTCGATGATGAGATCGACGCCCGTCAGCGTTTCGAGCGCGCGGATGTTGCGGCCTTCGCGGCCGATGATGCGGCCTTTCATGTCGTCGTTGGGCAGGGGAACGACGGAGACGGTCATCTCCGCGACCTGATCCGCCGCACAGCGCTGGATCGCGAGCGAGATGATGTTGCGGGCCTTTTGGTCGGCCTCCTCCTTCATGCGGATCTCCATCTGGGAGATGCGCAGGGCCTTCTCGTGGGTGAGCTCGTCGTCGAGACTCGTGAGCAGGTAATCCTTCGCCTGCTCGGTGGTAAAGCCGGAAATCTTCTCCAGGACCTCAAACTGGCTCTTTTTGACAGCCTCCGCCTCGGCGAGGCGCTCATCGACCTGTCTGAGCTTGCTCTGCAGCTGCTCGTCCTTTTTATCGAGCCCGTCGAGCTTTTTATCGAGCGTTTCCTCCTTGTGTTGGAGCCGGCGTTCCTGCCGGGAAACTTCGGCGCGGCGCTCCTTGACCTCTCGATCGGCGTCCGCCTTGATCTTGTAGATTTCATCCTTTGCTTCGACCAGCGCTTCCTTGCGTTTGCTTTCCGCGTCTTTAATGGCGTCGCTCAGGATTCGTTTTGCCTCATTTTCGGCTGCGCCAAGTTCTTTTTCTGCCACGTTTTTTCTATATTTAACGCCCAAGAAAAAGGCGATAACACCGACGATAAGTACAATGATAGTGGTGATCACAGCATTCATTGATTGTAATTCCTCCTTTCTTTGGTTTTCGTTGAACCGCTGTGGTTGCGGGGAAAATGATCGTTGGGCGATCAAAAATATTTTACATTTTTACTGTGTATCTGTCAAGAAAATTCGCGGAGCGCCGAAAAATAGGATAAAAACGGTTCTAAACGCCCCGCCCCGCCGGGGGCGGCGAAATTCCCGGGCAAATTCCGGCGCCGCCCGCCTACCGCAGCCGCAGCCCGACGGTGCTTTTCGCAAAGAAGCGCGAGGAGAAGCGGTCCTTGAGGCGCCGCGCAAAAAACGCGCGCAGCTCGCCGATTTGCCGGTCTGTCATCCCGCTCTTCGGGAGAAGGAAAAGCTGTTCGGCGTTCATATAGATCATAAAGACCCGCGACGGCTCGTAGACGCAGACGATCTCCGCGGGGTCGAAGCGCTGCGTCTCGCCGCGGCTTTCGATCTCGACCGTGCATACGGTATCCGAAAAGGTATAGGCGATCGGCACGTCGAGCAGATTTCCTTCGGCGCGCACATAGCGCAGAACCTGCCGCTCCGTGCCGCCGAGGCAAAGCAGCATCCAGATGCAGTATGCCGCGCCGAGATAAATCGGCAGCGGCGACGCCGGCACAACGCCGAACGAGGCGGCAAGGCAGTATCCGGCCGAAACGGCAAGCACGGCGATCGCGGCGAGCCATGCGCGCCGCGTGCGCAGAAACATCCCGTAATACGAGGCGGAGCGATAATCGGGCAGTGTGATCGTCGCGGTGATCTGCAGCATGGCGTGCCGTCCTCCCCTTTTTTTCGGTGAAATTGTCAGCGGCTCCAATATTTGCGGTCGAGCGTGCGGTACTGCACGGCCTCGGAAAGGTGCGCGTCGGTGATCACGTCGGCGCCCTCGAGATCGGCGATCGTGCGCGCTACGCGCAGGATGCGGTCGTACCCTCTGGCCGAGAGGCCGAGGCGGTCAAAGGCGGCGGCGAGCAGCTTTTCTCCCGCCGGCGTCATCGGGCACCAGCGGTCGAGCAGCGCGCGGGGCAGAAAGGCGTTCGCCGTGATTCCCGTGCCGCGGTAACGTTCGTTCTGGATCTGCCGCGCCGCCTCGACGCGCGCGCGCACCGCGGCGGAGGGCTCCTCCTTCGAGGCGCCCATCAGCGGCTCGAGCGGGACGGGCGGCACCTCGACGTGCAGGTCAATGCGGTCGAGCAGCGGCCCGCTCACGCGGGAAAGGTAACGGCCGATCGCCTCCTGCCGGCAGGTACAGGGCCTGCTCGGGTGGCCGTAGTAGCCGCAGGGGCAGGGGTTCATCGCGGCGACGAGCATCGAGCGGCAGGGATACGTCACGCGCGCGGCGGAGCGGGCGATCGTGACGACGCCGTCCTCCAGCGGCTGGCGCATGCTCTCGGTCGCGATGCGGGAAAATTCCGGCAGCTCGTCGAGAAAAAGCACGCCGTTATGGGCGAGCGAGACCTCGCCCGGGCGCGGGATACTGCCGCCGCCGGTGAGCGCGGCGGGCGAGATGCTGTGGTGCGGCGATCGGAAGGGGCGCTCGCCGATCAGGCCGACGCCCTCCGGCAGCAGACCCGCCGCGGAAAAGATTTTGGTCGTTTCGATCCGCTCCGCGCGCGTCATCGAGGGCAGAATCGAGGGCAGGCGCTTCGCGAGCATGCTTTTGCCGGAGCCGGGCGGGCCGATCAGCAGCAGGTTGTGCATCCCCGCGGCGGCGACGGTGAGTGCGCGCTTGGCCGCATGCTGCCCGCGCACGTCCGCGAGATCGAGCGAAAACGGCGCGGCCTCCGCCGCGGGCGGCGCCGCATCCCTGCAAAGGGGCAGGCGCTTTTGGCCGTTGAGATGCAGGATCACGTCGGTGAGCGTCTCGGCGGCGTAGACGGCGGCGTCCTCGACGATCGCGCCCTCTGCGGCGTTGGCGCGCGGGATGACGATCTCCGTTATGCCGAGCGCGGCGGCCTCGAGGATCATCGGCAGCACGCCGTTGACGGGGCGGATCGCGCCGTCGAGCGAGAGCTCGCCCAAAAAGCCGATCTCCGCCGTATCCCGCAGGATGACGCCCTGCGCCCGCAAAACGGCGCAGGTGATCGCGAGATCGTAGAGCGAGCCGGCCTTTTTGCGGTCGGCCGGCGCGAGGTTGACGACGATCCGCCCGCCGAAAAGCGGCGTGCTGCTGTTATTGGCGGCGGCGCGCACGCGGTCCCTCGCCTCGCGTACGGCGGCGTCGGGCAGGCCGACGATCTCAAAGGCGGGCAGCCCGCGCGAAAGGTCGGCCTCGGCGCTGACGCGCCCCGGTTCGATTCCCGTCAGGCCGAAGCTGGCGGCGCTGGCAAACATCGCGGTTCCCCCTTCTCATGGCTTCTGCGCTCTATTATATCGGTTTTCACAAAAAAGCACAACAACGGAAAGCCGGTTTTCTTCGCGCTTTGGCCGCTCCCAGGGCAAAAAGGCGGGGCGCGCGGCTTGAAGCCGCGCGGGGTTTTGTGGTACCATAACCGAAAAAGGCGGCCCGGCGGCGGCCGAGAGAAAACGCGGGGGACGGAAGATGAGGATCAGACATGCCGCGGAAGCGGATTTGGACCGGATGCTGGAGATATACGGCTTTGCGCGGGACTATATGGCGGCGCACGGCAACCCGAACCAATGGGGGGCGACCCGCTGGCCGCCGGAGGAACTGCTGCGCGGCGATATCCGCAGCGGCCGCAGCTATGTCTGCGTCAATGAGGCGGGGCGCGTGATCGGAACGTTTTTCTTCGCCCATGGGCAGGACGTCGAGCCGACATACCGGGCGATCACAGACGGGGCGTGGCTTGACGAAAGCCCCTACGGCGTTGTGCACAGGCTGGCCGGAGACGGCTCGGAAAAAGGGATCGGGGCGTTTTGCCTGGATTGGGCGTTTGCGCAATGCGGGCATCTCCGCATCGACACCCACGGGGACAATACCGTTATGCAGAGCCTCGCCGCAAAGCTGGGATTTCTCCATTGCGGGACGATTTATGTCGAGGAGGACGACGACCCGCGGCTGGCGTATGAAAAATCCGACGCGGCCGCGAAAAGGGCCGGAGAGAAACCGCAGGCGCGCTGACCGGCCGGGCCGAAAAAGGCTTCCCCGGCGGCCTTGCGCCGCGCATCACGCCGCGAAAAGAAGAAAAAGGGCGACACGGAAAAGCCGTCCCGCGCATTGCTGCGCGGGACGGCTTTTTTCTGCGCGTTCCTTTGTCAGAGCCCGAAAAGCGGCCGCGGGCGTCTCATTCCTGCGGACCCATTGTGTCGATCAGACAAAACAGCGCTTCCTGCTGCTTCGCGCTCAGGCGCGACCAGCGATCCAGAAGACGCTTCTGCGAGGGAGTCAGCGTCACGGCGTCGGTCTCCCGGGCGAAGAGCTGCGGCAGCGTGATATTGAACGCGGCGCAGATCTTCAGCAGCGACGGGATGGTGGGGACCATGTCCTTCCGGTACCAGGAGGAAATCGTTGATTGCGGCAGGCCGGATCGTTCGGCAAGCTGATACTCCGTCCAGCCGCGCGCCTGCCGGTATTCTGTAATGAGGGACAGGATTTCCTTCACGGAGCATCACCTCCTGCTTCGATTCATCGTATATTATACTTTTATGAAGCGTTGCACTTTAATTATTTATATCGTATAATTTTAACGATATACAAAAGTGAGGTGTGCGGCATGCTCTGTGTCTTCATCGGGCACCGCGACGCGCCGGAGGAGCTGCGCCCCCGTCTGGCGGAGGCCGTGGAGCGCCACATTACGCAATACGGCGTCACCGAGTTCGCGGTCGGGAGCCGCGGCCGGTTCGACGATTTGGCGGCGCGGGCCGTGCGGGACGCAAAAAAGCGCCACCCGAGGGTGACGCTCCTGCTTTTGCTTTTTTATTTGCCGGACCGCGCAGACCGAATCCCCGAGGGGTTTGACGGGACGGTCTACCCGCCGGGGATGGAAACGGTCCCGCGGCGGTACGCGATTGCGCGGGCCAACCGGTATCTGGCGTCGCGCTGCGATTTCCTGATCTGCTGGGATACGGGGCAGGCGGGAAATACGCACGGGATTGCAAGGGCCGCGCGGCGATGCGGCGCGCGAGTGACAAATCTGGCGGACCTCCGTCCGGAAGGAACCGGAACGGCGCCGCTTATGAGAACGACGGAGGGTTTGCGGCGATTTCCGTAAAGCGGCTGTTTTCCGGCGACGGCTGCGACAGGCTGAAATACATTTTCGCCGCCTTCGTCGTGCCGAAATCCCGGTTGGAGCCGCTGCTCTGCACCTTGTTGAACGCCTCGCGGAACATGGCGTTATGCGCCTCCTCCCGGTTCAAAAGGAAATCGATGGTCTTGCGGACCTTTTTGTCGGCGATCTGGCGGTAAAGATATTCGTAAACCACCTTTGCCCGCTGCTCCGACGCGATATTGGAGAGCAGATCCGCGCAGAGGTCGCCGGTCACGGTCACGTAATCGGCGGTCCACGAATAGCCGGAGGCGTTGAGCAGGCCGGGGTTCAGCCCCAGGAGCACATGGGTCTGGATCTCGCCCGCGGGGACCGCCGCGGCATCCACGTCGTGCCCGTTCAGGAGGTTGATGGTCTGCGCCACCATCTCCATGTGGCCGAGCTCCTCCGCCGCGATATCCAGGAACAGGTCCTTGATTTCCGGATCCTTGATGCGAAAGCTCTGGGACAGGTACTGCACGGCGGCCTTCAGCTCGCCGTTGCCGCCGCCGAGCTGTTCCTGGAGCAGCGCGGCATACTGCGGGTTGGGCTTTTCGATCTCCACCGGGTGAAACAGCATTTTTTCGTGTTTGAACATCTCGGGAACGCTCCTTTTCGCTTTTTGCATAGCGTTCCCGGTTTTTGCCATTTTATTCTCCGAAGGCCGCGGCGGGATCGTTTACCACGCCACGGGCAGATAGGCCGCCAGAACGGCGAGCGCCGTCGCGGGCAGCAGGTTTGCGACCCGCACCCGTTTTCCCCAGACGAGGTTGACGCCCACGCAGAAGATCAGGATCGACCCCACCAGCGACAGGTAGGCGATCGCCGCCTCCGTCATTACGGGCGCGATCAGGCGCGCGAGCAGCGTGACGCTTCCCTCGAATACGAAGACGGGGATCGCCGAGAAGACGCAGCCCTTGCCCATCGAGGACGTCATCACCGCGATAATGATAAAGTCCAGCACAGCCTTGACGGCGAGCACCGAGGCGTCGCCGAGCATCCCGTCGCGGATGGCGCCGACGATGGCCATCGCGCCGATGCAGACCGTCAGAGAGGCGGTCACAAAGGCGTTGACGAAGCCGGCGTCGCGGCTGTTGCCGGTCTTGTTGCGCAGCCATATGCCGAAGCGCTCAAAGCCCTCCTCGATGCCGAGCAGCTCGCCGATGACGCAGCCGAGCGCGAGGCACAGCACCACGAGCATCGACCGGCCGCCCGAGAGCGCGCCGCCGGCGATTCGCAGCATGCCCTCCATCGCGCCCGCAATGCCGATAAACAGCACGCTGACGCCGCAGGCCACGTTCAGCGAGGCCTGCTGCTCCTCACGGAAAACTTTGCCGATAAAATGCCCGATCAGCCCGCCTGCCGCGATCCCGGCGGTGTTGAGGAGCGTTCCGAAGCCGATCACGGCGCCGCCTCCTCTGCAGCCTGCGCCGCTGCGGGCGCTTCGGCGTGGAGATATTTGATCGGGATGCCCAGGTCGCGAAACATCCGCTCATGCTCCGTGACGATCGCATCCGCCGGATGGTCGGGCGGCAGATCGCGCGTCTGCTCCAAAACGGCGAAGCCTGCCTCCGCGAGATAGGCAAGCGTCGCGTCAAACAGCGTGTCGTCGTCCGTGCGGAAATACAGGTCGGCCCCCGGCACGAGAAACGTCTTGTATTTTTCGAGCTGGCGGGCGTGCGTCAGGCGGTGCTTCCAGCTGCGCTTTTTCGGGCAGGGGTTGCAGAAATTGATATATAGGCGCTCGATGCGATCCTGCGGCGAGAGTATATCGGTGATGCACTCGATCTCCTGGCTCATCAGGAACAGGTTATCGACCGGCCGGTCTGCCGCGGCGAACGCCGCCTCGCTCTTGCGCTTGGCGAGCGCCAATACCTCGCTTTTGATATCCACGGCGATAAAGTTGCGCTCCGGCGTTTGGCTCGCCAAAACGGAAATAAACCCGCCCTTGCCGCAGCCGAGCTCCAGATCCATCGGCTGCTCGGGGCGGGCAAAGTGCTTTGCCCATTCGCCGCGCCGCTCGGCCGGATGATCGACGAAGAACGGGCACGCCGCCAGCTCCGGCCTCGCCCACGGCTTTCTCCTCATTCGCATGGCGTTTTCTCCTCACAGCGCGGAAAGGTCGCGCAAAAACTCATAATACGGCAGCAGCAGGACAAAGTCCCGCGCCAGCAGCGCGGGCAGCTCGGCGGAAAGCGCCTCCCCGCCGAACGGCCGCCGATACCCGACGCCCGGATGCTTGCAATTGTACCACGGATTCAGAAATTCGCCCACGTCGCGTTTGGGGCGGCGGTAGAGCTCGCCCATCGGCGAAAAACGGCCGTCGGCCGTCACCGCGCGGACAACGGCCTCAAAGCGGGCGGGGTCGGCGTCGATGCGGCGGCGGTAAGCGGCCGCCTGCGCCGCCGATACGTCCCACCAGCCCATGCCGCGGCCGAAATCGCCCGCGCCGAGCTCAAACCAGAACGACGGCACGCCGCCCCAGTCGCGCCCCTCCTGGATCGAGAACCAGAGATGATCCTTATAGGGCCCCCTGCCGAAAAGCCTGCGCGCGTCGCGGTAGATGCGCGAGATGTGCAGCGTCCATTCGCGCTGCGGCGCAAGCGCCGCAAACCGATCGAAGGTCTCGTTTGCCAGCGCGGCGAAGGGCTCCTGCAGCGCGCGGCGGTAGGAATCGCGGTGCGCCTCAAACCATGGGCGCTCGTTGTGAAATTGCAGCTCCCAGAAAAAATCGCTCGTTTCCTGCGTGAATCCGTGAAACATCTGTCGCTCCGTTTCGTTTCGGCAGACGGCGCCGCCCGCCGACGGCAAAGAGAACCGAAACCCCGCCGCGCGCAAAAACGGCTGGGTTTCGGCCCTGATCCGCTTGGCAACGGGTTTTTTCCGCCCGCGCCCGTGAATAAGCGTAATTCCCTGTTGAAAAATCACCGTCCGTATCGGCTTTTGCGCGGCCGCACAGGTTGCGGCGGCGCACCGATCACTTCTTCTTCTGCGGCGGGCGCTCCTGCCCGAAGAAGGCAAAGACGACCAGCCCGGGGCCGGTATGGCTGCCGATCAGGCTGCCGATGTAGGAAACGGACGGCTCGAGGAACCCGCAGCGCTCCTGCAGCACCGCGGCCAGCTGTTCGGCGTCTTCCCTGCAGTCGCTGTGGCAGACGTAGAGCTTCTGGAATTCGGGCGCTTCCGCCGTCGCGGCCGTGATTTCCGCCATGCGGGCGTAGACCTGCTTTTTGCCGCGTACCTTTTCACGGGCGTAGAGCTTGCCCGCCTCGTCGAGCGTCATCAGCGGCCAGATGTTGATCGCGCGGGCGATCGTCGCGGCGGCGCGGCTCACGCGGCCGCCGTACACCAGCCACTTCATCTCGCCGGTGGTGTAGTAGACGTTGCAGCACAGGCGGTTCCGCTCGAGCCAGGCGACGGCCTCCGCGGCCGTTTTTCCCTCGTCGCGCAGGTCGGCCGCCGCCAGCGTCAGAATGCCGTAGCTGATCGAGGCGCCGAGGGAATCGACCACGTGGATCTCGGCGTTCGGGTGCTCCTGCAGGAACAGCTCGCGGGCGGCTACGCCGTTTTGATAGGTGGAGGAGATCCCGCTGCCCAGCGTGACGTGCACCAGCGGCAGGTCGTTTTCGGCAAAGAGCTCCTCCCAGAACTGCAGATAATCCTCAATGTTGGCAGCGCTGGTCTGGGGAAACGCGCCGTCGCGCATCTTCTGAAAAAAGACGTGCATGTCCGCCTCGCGCAGGGTATCGCGATAGGCGACGCCGTCGATCGTGTAATGCATCATCAGCGGATAAACGCCGCGGCTCATACAGACCTCGTAAGGCAGATCGCAGCCGGAATCCGTACAGACACGAAACAGGGCCATCATCCTCATCCTTTCCAAAAGTTCAATGTGAAACCAGTATACCGAATCCGCGCCGAAAAATCAACACAATCCTCAGCGGCGCCCGTTCGTTTGAAAAAGCGATCCCCGGCCGGGCGGGTCGGGGATCGCTTCGGGTTTGAAAACCGCCCGCCTTCTTACTCAGCGCACACTGAAAAGCAGATCGCCGTAGGAGGGGTAGGGCCAGTATTTGGAGGAAGTAAGCGTTTCCATCTCATCGACGACCTCGCGCAGGCGGCGCTGCGCTTTAAAGACGCGATCCCGGAAATAGACGGCGCGCTCGAGAGCCGTGGCGCCGCGTCTTGCGCCGTTCAGCGCATGTTCCAGATCGCCCACGCATTCCATCGCGAGCGCCATCAGCGCGGAGAGGCGCGTGCAAAGCTCCATTTCGTAGCCGACGCCGACGCCGATCGTCTTTTTGGAGGCGGCGGTGTAGGAAAGATTGCGCGTGTAGCTGCAAACGGCGGGCAGCACGTCGCGGCGCACGATCTCGCTCATTGTATTGGCCTCGATCGAGAGCACCTTGCAGTATTTTTCGGCCATGACCTCCGCGCGGGATTCGACCTCCACGCGGGAGTAAACGCGGTGCCGCTCCAGCATTTCGATGTTCTTCTCGCTCGAGAAATACGGGATGGCGTCCGGCGTCGTCGCCAGATTGAGCAGCCCGCGGCGCGCAGCCTCCTCGACCCACGCGGCGTCGTAGCCGTTGCCGTTGAAGATGATGCGCTTATGCGCGGCGATCGTGCGGCGGATCAGCTCATGCAGGGCAGGCTCAAAGTCCTCGGCGGCCTCAAGCTCGTCGGCAAACCGCCGCAGGGATTCGGCCACGGCGACGTTGATGATCGTATTGGCGCCGGAAATCGACATGCCGGCGCCCGGCATGCGGAACTCGAATTTATTGCCCGTAAAGGCGAAGGGGGAGGTGCGGTTGCGGTCTGTGGTATCGCGGGCGAAGCGCGGCAGCACGTGCACGCCGACCTTGAGCACGGTCTTTTCGCGCGTGCCGTAGGGCGCGCCGGTCTCGATCGCCTGCAGGATCTCGGTCAGCTCCGTGCCGAGGAAAATCGAAATGATGGCGGGCGGCGCTTCGAAGCCGCCGAGGCGGTGATCGTTGCCCGCCGTGGCGACGGAGATGCGCAGCAGATCCTGATAGTCGTCCACCGCCTGGATCACCGCGCACAAAAACAGCAGGAAGCGCGCGTTTTCCGCGGGCGTGTCGCCGGGATCAAGCAGGTTTTCGCCGCCGTCGGTCTCAAGGGACCAGTTGTTGTGCTTGCCGGAGCCGTTGATCCCCGCGAAGGGCTTTTCGTGCAGCAGGCACATCATGCCGTGGCGGCGCGCGATCTTCTGCATCAGCTCCATCGTGAGCTGGTTCTGATCGGCGGCGAGGTTGACGGTCGTATAAACGGGCGCGAGCTCATGCTGGGCGGGCGCGGCCTCGTTGTGCTCGGTCTTGGCGGGGATGCCGAGCGCCCACAGCTCCGCATCGAGCTCCTCCATAAAGGCCTTGACGCGGGATTTGATCGAGCCGAAGTAGTGGTCGGACATCTCCTGCCCCTTGGGCGGGCGGGCGCCGAAGAGCGTGCGTCCGGTATAGACGAGGTCCTTGCGGCGGGCGGCAACCTGCTCATCCACAAGGAAATATTCCTGCTCTGCGCCGACGTTCGCGTGGACGCAGCGGGTCTCGGTATCGCCGAAGAGGCGCAGCACGCGCATCGTCTGGCGGTTGAGCGCCTCCATCGAGCGCAGCAACGGCGTCTTTTTATCGAGCGCCTCGCCGCCGTAGGAGTAAAACGCCGTCGGGATATAGAGCACCCGGTCCTTGACAAAGGCGTAGGAGGTCGGGTCCCACGCGGTGTAGCCGCGCGCCTCAAACGTGGCGCGCAGGCCGCCCGAGGGGAAGGAGGAAGCGTCCGGCTCGCCCTGGATGAGCTCCTTGCCGGAAAATTCCATAATCGCCGCGCCCGCGCCGATCGGCGTCAAAAAGCTGTCGTGCTTTTCGGCGGTGATGCCCGTCATCGGCTGGAACCAATGCGTATAATGCGTCGCGCCGCGCTCGATGGCCCAATCCTTCATCGAGTTGGCCACGACGGCGGCCGTTTCGGCGTCGAGGCGCTTATTCTCGCCGATCGAGCGGCGCAGGCTCCTGTAGGCGTCCTTGGGCAGGCGCTCGCGCATCACGGCTTCGTGAAAGACGTTTTCGCCGAACTTTTCTGCTGCGGTGGTCATGGCCCCGTCCCCTTCCGTTCTTGAATTTCTGTGGATAGAAGAAAAAGCGGCAGCCGCCAAGCTGCATCAGCAGCGTGCTTTCCGCTTTGATACCGGTGGGAAAAATATAGCGCATTTTTTCTGCCTTGTCAACCGGCGGGGACGGCAAAATCCCGCGTGGGGCTTGACTTTTTCGCGCTTTGGAAGGAAAATGGAACCAATCTGACGAAGGACAAAAAGGAGTGACTGCAATGCGGAATTATCAGGAGGAATTTGAAGCGCGCGTCGGCTTTATCCGCGAGCTGGCCGAAAAGGCGGGCGTGCGTGGGATCGTCTTCGGCAACTCCGGCGGCAAGGACAGCGCGCTCGTCGGCATTCTCTGCAAGGCCGCGTGTCCCGATACGGTCGGCGTGCTGCTGCCCTGCAGCTCCAAGCAGAATTACGGCCGCGACATGGACGACGCCAGGGCGCTCGCCGCGCAGTTTGAAATCGAGACGCGCGTCGTCGATCTGACGGCCGTGCGCGAGGCGATGATCGCTTCTGTCGGCGGAGACGACACGCTCAACGCCGCCGCGCGCAACAATATCGCGCCCCGTCTGCGCATGACGGCGCTTTATACGATCGCCGCGGCGGAGGGCCGCCTTGTCGCCGGCACCGGCAACCGCAGCGAGCGGTATATGGGCTACTTTACCAAATGGGGCGACGGCGCGTGCGATTTCAACCCGATCGCCGATCTTACGGTCACCGAGGTATTTGAATTTTTGCGGTATCTCAACGCGCCCGCTTCCATCATCGGGAAAGCGCCCTCCGCCGGACTTTTTGAAGGGCAGACCGACGAGAACGAGATGGGCGTCAGCTACGCCGCGATCGACCGGTGGATCTTTACCGGCGAGGCGGAGGAGCACGACCGCGCGATCATCGAGCGCTACCACGCCGCCAGCGAGCATAAGCGCAGGGGCACCGCGTTTTACAGGAGATTGGAATAAGCGAAGCGCCGGGGAGGACGATTCCCGAAAAACGAAACGGAAAACGGAAGCGTCGCTGCGAAAGGAGGTCCTTCTCATGCCGAACTGCGCCGATTGTTCCGCCAAGCCCTGCCGGACAAGGGGCGACCTTGCCGCAGCCCCCGCGGGCTGCCCCACCCGGGAATGCGCGGCCGATCCCCTCTGCCGCTACGACGGGGAGGAGCTTGCCATGGCCCGGGCCGCCGCCGCCGTGGAGGGCCGCGGCTACGGCCGTCTCACCCGCGTGGAGGAGATTATGGATTTTGCCGTGCGGCAGGGGTACCGAAAGCTCGGGCTCGCCTTCTGCGCGGGCTTTTCCGGTGAAGCGGCGATTCTGGCGAAGATTCTGCGGAAAAACGGCTTTGCCGTAGAATCCGTCTGCTGCAAAAACGGCGGCGTCGCCAAGGAGGCCGCAGGGATCCCCCGCGCCGACCAGATCAACCCCGCGGCGCCGTTTGAGGTGATGTGCAACCCGGCGGGGCAGGCGGCGTTCCTCGATGCGGCGGGCGTCGATCTGGCGCTGGTGCTGGGGCTCTGCGTGGGCCACGACACGATCTTCCTGCGCCGGATCAAGGCGCCGACGACCTACGTCGCCGTAAAGGACCGCGCCACGGGCCACAACCCTCTCGCCGCCGTTTACTGCGCCGACGGTTATCTGCGCCGCGTGTATTCCTTCGTCAAAGACAATTGGCCCGGCCGGTGATTGTGTGACCATGTCACAGATAAAGGGGAAAAATTCGGGTATGCTAATGCCGAACCGGCAGGCAAAAGCGCCGGCAAGGCGCTTTGACCGGCGGGCGTACAGGGGGAGCCCCCGCGCCGTATCAAACAAAACAACTGAAAAAGGAGGGTCTGTTTTATGAGTAAGAATCCCTATGCAGGAACCCAGACCGAAAAGAACCTGATGGCCGCCTTTGCGGGCGAGAGCGAGGCCCGCAACAAATACACTTATTTCGCCTCCAAGGCAAAAAAAGAGGGCTTTGAGCAGATTTCCGCGCTCTTCCTCAAGACGGCGGAGAACGAGAAGGAGCACGCCAAGCTGTGGTTCAAGGAGCTGGGCGGCATCGGCAGCACCGCCGAGAACCTGCTGGCCGCCGCCGAGGGCGAGAACTACGAGTGGACGGACATGTACGAGGGCTTTGCCAAGACGGCGGAGGAAGAGGGCTTTGCCGAGCTGGCGCAGAAATTCCGCGGGGTCGCCGCGATCGAAAAGCACCACGAGGAGCGCTACCGCGCGCTGCTGCAAAACGTCGAGACGGCCGAGGTCTTCAAAAAGAGCTCCGTCAAGGTATGGGAGTGCCGCAACTGCGGCCATATCGTCGTCGGCGAGGCAGCGCCCGAGGTCTGTCCCGTCTGCGCGCATCCGCAGGCTTATTTCGAGATCAACGCCGAAAACTACTGATCGGCGAAAGGCCGGAGCGATACCGGAAAGACGCTTCGCTGCACAAAAAGCGGGACGGGCAGGGGAAGATTCCCTGCCCGTCCCGTTTTGCTTTTTCCAAAGAGGCACCTGTTTCCGAAGGACTGCAATGATTTTATTTATTGGGGAATCGTCTTATGCGCCGTCGTTCAGGATATCCGCCAGAATGTACTCCCCCCAAGAATATTCGGAGAGGAATTCCCCCTCGAAGCGGTCCCGCTGTTCCATGTTTTTATCCTTCCACGCATAGTAGTCGCAGTCAAACAGCGAGGTATCCACCATCTGCCCGCGGGAGGTGGAGATCAAAAGCTTTTCCAGCGACGCTTTTTTCAGCGACGCTTTCAGCCGCGCGAGCGCATTGTAAAAAACGCCCATATTGACGTTGTTGTACGTGCGCCCCTCCCAGATGACGCTGTAGATCTCCTCGTTGCTGATCTCGCGGCCGCGCTTTGTCACCACGAGGGCGAGGATTTCCTTCGCCTTGCCGGTCAGCGGAACGACCTCGCCGTTGCGCAGAACCACGAAGCGCCCGAACGTCTGGATATACAGCTCCTTTCGCTGGCGGTGCGAAAGCAGCCGCAGGCGGTCCAGCACCATTTCGAGCGTCTCGCGGTTATACGGCTTGAGGATATAGTAATCCCCGCCGATCTGATTGAAATCCCAGACATACTCCTCGTATGCCGAGACAAAGACGATCAGGATATCTTTCCGGATTTCCCGCAGCCGCTTAGCCAGCTCGATCCCGTTCATTTCCGGCATGGCCACATCCAGAAACGCCAGCTCTACCGGATTTTTCTGCGCGTATGCCAGCGCTTCCCGCGCGGTCTCAAACCGCCCCACGAGATGCAGATCCGGCAAATTCTCGCTGAGGCGCGCAAAACGCTTGAGCATCAGGGGCTCGTCATCTACAATAATCGCTCTCACTGGATTCTCCTTTCGGAATGGTGATTTTCACCTTTGTCCCGCTTTCCGGCACGCTTTGGATCGCTACGCTTGCGCGCATCACCTTTTCCAGCCGGAAGCGGATGTTTTTCAAACCCGCAGAGCCCTTTTTACCGGCCTCCGCGCCGTTTTGGAGCACGGATACGTCAAAGCCCACGCCGTCGTCCTCCACCTCGACGAACCAGCAGTCCGGGATTTCCCGGGTGCGTACGGTCACGCTCCCGCCTCTTGCGCCCCGCTCGTAGATGCCGTGGCGGATCGCGTTTTCCACCAGCGGCTGTACACTGAGCGGAAGAACGGGGAAATCCGTGACCGGAACGTCGTACCGGATCTCCAGCTTTTTCCCGAAGCGCATTTTCTCAATGGCGGCGTACGCCTTGATATTTGCGAGCTCCTCCGAAAAAGGGATGGGCGAGTCGTCCGCCATCGCGTGGATACAGCTGCGCAGATGCGTCGTAAAATCGCCGATCAGCGCCGAGGCGTATACCGGATCGTCCAGCACGATCTCCTGGATGGAGGCGAGGGCGTTGTAAAGGAAATGCGGCTGCATCTGGCTCGTGAAATTCCGGATCCGGCTCATCTGCAGCGCGCTTTCCAGATCCCGCAGTTCCTTTTCCCTGCGCTGCCGCTCCGTCAGGTCATAGATCACGCAGAAGGACATGACATCTCCGGAGGCTTCATCCCGGTAGAGGTAAAAGACCTCCTTGCAGGGCTGCTCGCCCCCGTCGGCGCTGCGGGTGGAGTAGGAGACGGACGCGCGCTTTTCCCCTTTTGCAAAACAGGAGAGCAGGTAATCCCTGCCGCCGATCGCCGCGTACCGCTCCCGGTTTTTTATGACCTGGTTTTCGCTTCGCCAGCGGATCAGGTCGCTGTAGCAGGGCATATCCGCAATAGCCGGAAACGGCGCGGCCAAAGTGCTGCCCTCCGAGGCGGAGGGGCGGGAGCGCTCCAGGATGAGATTCTGCGTCAGATTGACCTCCATATATCCCGCCGCACTGGCGAGGATCGCCTCCAGATGGTTCTTCTCCTTCTGATACATGGAAGCCAGCGCCTTTTCGTGCGCCCGCTCGTGGCGGATCGTCTCATCCACATCGCGCACGCCGAGCAGAATATGCAGACGGCCGCCCGCCATGCTCGCCGTCGCGCGGGCCTTATAATAAAAGGACTTGTCTGCAATCAGGAGGCGGTAGACGAGGGTGTAATACCGCTCGCTTTCCAGCGCGCGCAGCAGCGTCTGACGGTCAAGCTTTTCCAGCACATACCGGCAGTCCTCCGGATGGATCACCCGCGGGACCTGCGCGGCGAGTTCCTTGAAAAAATCCTTGCCGCTGCCCGTGATTTTGAGCGTGCTGTAAGAATCGCTTTCATAGTAACATTGATAGCAGGAGGTTTCCGCATCGATATCGTAGATGCATTCGTAGGTTTCAAAGAGAGCGCTGGCGATCGCATCGTAAGACGAATCGTCCCCGCGGCGCCGCTCTGCTGCAGCGCAAATCTGATCAGCGGTCATCTTATTCCGCTCCTTTTGCAAAAATCTGCCGGCCCGCCGCACGAACGCGGCGCGGCAGGCGGTCACCCATTGGAAACATACCACAAAAAGCGCCTTGCCCGCAACAGCGGCGCTCCGGGGAACCGCCCGAGAAGAAAAGGGATTATATATTATATTTTACAGCGCGGCGTTCACGCCGCACTAACGGGCCCGCCGGTTTTTGCCGGCGGCCCCCCGGCGGGCCCCGCCTTTTGTTCAGCGGCTTTCGGCGATTTTCGCGCCGCGGACGGCAAGAGCGTCGCCGCGCCGCTTTCCCGTTGGTGTGCCGTTGGTCACGGTGTGCTATAAATAAATTGGCAAAAAAGTCGAGGCTCACGGCCTTTCTGTTCTTCCAAAATCCCCATATATAAAAGGAGGAATCGACGATGCAGGAAGCGAAGACGAAGACTTCAAACAAGTACACGGAAATCATCTATTTGCAGTTTCAGGGGCAGGAAGTCTCGATCGATACGGTGAAAGCGGCCGTAAAAGAAAATTATGAGAGTGTGAAAAAAGGCGAGGACGCCGCTCAAGATGTAAAAATCTATCTGAAACCCGAAGATAGAAAGGCTTATTACGTCATCAACGACGACTATGCCGGCGAAGTGCCGCTGATCGCAGAGTAAAACATCCTTTCGCTCATCTCAGAGTAGCACTCCTTCTCTGGTTGTATCCTTTCTGTTAGGCAAAACGGCGTCTGCCACGCGCGGCAGGCGCCGTTTTGCTTTGCCTGCCGGTATTTGTAAGCCGTGCGGCAGAATCTGGTACAGTATTTTTATATAGGGACAGAGTTTGCCGTGATACGGGAACGAAAAGGGGTGAGGCCGCTCGTCTTGATACGGTCAAGGTCAACGACTCCGACAGGCTTCTATGAGAGGGAGTGAAGAAATGACGGTATATGACGTTCTGGTTGACTTCACCATCGCATCGGCTCTGATTCTGATCGGTCAGTTCCTGCGCGCAAAGATCAAATTTTTTCAGGAGTTTTTCATGCCGGCAAGCATGATCGCGGGCTTTTTGGGTCTGCTGCTCGGAAAACAGTTTTTGAATGTGCTGCCGTTTTCGGCGAGCGCGGGATCCTATTCGGGCATTTTGATCATCCTGATTTTCGGCGTTGTCGGTCTCAACGGGTTTTCCGGCGCCAAAGGCGGGATGGGAAAGAGGCTTCTGGGCTTTACCATGTTCCGCAATGTGGCGTACTTTATTCAGTTTGCGCTCGGTATTGCGGTTTGCCTCACGCTGATTGAAGCCCTGATCCCCGATATCAATCCCGCATTCGGCATGCTGATGGCGTCCGGCTTTACGGGCGGGCACGGCACGGCGGCGGCAGTCGGCAAGACGCTTGCGGATCTCGGATGGGCTGAAGCGGGCGACCTCGGAATGACGTTTGCAACGGTTGGGATTCTTGCGGGAATCTTCGGCGGGCTCGCCTTTATCAAGGTGGGCACAAAGAGGGGCTGGACCGCATATATCAGCGATTTTAAATTTATTTCCGGGGATATGAAAACCGGCATGGTCCCTGAGGGGAACCGTGCGTCGATGGGGGAGGAGACCACTTCGTCCGTCAGTCTTGAGAGCCTTGCGTTCCATCTGGCGCTTGTTCTGGCCGCCTCCGGCGGAGGGTATCTGCTCAATCAAAAAATAATCGCACCGTATCTCGTCAAGGGTGCGCCGGATTTTACAGTAGCGTTCATTGTGGGCCTGCTGTTCTTTTTTATCTTCCGGAAAACACCGGTCTACCGATATATGGATAAACGCGTGACAAGCCGAATCTCCGGCACGGCGACGGATTACCTTGTCTTCTTCGGCATCGCCATGATCAACGTCCGGGTGATCATTGATTATGCCCTGCCGCTGCTGATTGAGGTGCTCGTCGGGTTCGTCTGCGTGTTTGCGACCATGATCCCGTTCGGATCCAGTATGAACGACAAAAGCTGGTTTGAGCGTTCGATTTTCTGCTACGGCTACGCGACCGGCGTGTTTGCGATCGGCTTCGTGCTTCTGCGGATCGTCGATCCGGAGAATCGGTCTTTCACCGTAGACGATATTGCGCTTTCCCCCTGGATCAGTCTTGCGGAAGTGGTCGTGTGGTCGATCGTCCCGACGATGCTCGTTACGGGGCGCGGCTGGGCGGTGGTCGGCGTCTGCGCCGCGATTTGCGTGATATCCGTCCTTGTGTCCGTTGTCTCCAAGGCATGGTGGGGCGGAAAACCTCTTGCGGGCCGGGGCGGATACGGCCTGGAGGAATGACGCGCGGCCCGGCGATTGTGTGATTCGTTATTCGTCATCCGCATTGAATCGGAACCGGATAGGAGGTAAGAGAAATGAGCTATCCCAAGATCGATTTTCTGTACCTTGACGAGCCCTCCATGCTGAAAGCCGGCGTCTGCGACATGCCGGCCTGCATGAACGTGGTCGAAGAGTGCTACAGGCTCCTCGGCAGCGGCGATTATGTCATGGGAGGAAAAAACCACGACTCGCACGGCGTAAAGATCGTATTTCCCAAGGAATCTCCGTTTCCCAACATGCCGCTCGAAGGGCCGGATCGCCGTTTTATGGCGATGGTCGCCTATGTCGGCGGCCGCTTCAACATCGCGGGCGAAAAGTGGTACGGCTCCAATACCGCCAATAAGGCGAAGGGGCTGCCCCGTTCCATCCTGATGGTGATGCTCAACGATCCGGATACCGGCGCGCCCGTCGTACTGATGTCGGGCAACCAGATCAGCGGGATGCGCACCGGCGCGGTGCCGGGCGTCGGCGCCCGCTATCTGGCGAGAAAGGACGCCAGAATCTGCGGGCTGATCGGCGCCGGCCCCATCAGCCGCAGCTGCTTTATGTCCCTGGCTGAGGCATGCGGGAATCTCGAAGAAGTCAAAATCTTTGACGTGGTGACCAAAAACGCAGAGGCGCTCGCAAAATGGATCATGGAGACGTATCCGCAGATCAAAAAAGCGCACGCCGTTTCCGCCTGCGAAGAGAGCGTGCGCGGCTCTGACATTGTCAATTCGGCGACCTCCGGCGCCTCCCTGCCGTATATCAACGGCGAATGGATCAAAAAGGGTGCCTATGTCTCCCTGCCCGCGGGGATCGTGATGGATCAGGCCTACGTCCTGCGCGACGACATCCTGCGCGTCGTGGATAACTGGGGGATGTATGAGGCGTGGTCTGAGGAGCTGACGTATCCGTGGCACGACTCCATTGAGCTGATCGGAGCGTATTACCTTGACTGGATCAAGGAAGGAAAGATGAGGCGCGAGCAGCTGTGCAACCTCGGCGAGATTGTCAACGGGCTGCGCCCCGGACGGGTCAGCGACGACCAGATCATCCTGTTCGGACAGGGAGGGCTGCCCATTTACGACGTTGCCTGGGGCAAAGAATGCTATGATAAGGCGGTCAGGATGGGCCTCGGCGTCAAATTGAATCTGTGGGAGAAACCGTACATGGCGTGATCCTCTCCCAAAAGGAAAAGAAGCGCCGCCCGTCAGACAAATGACGGGCGGCGCTTCGCTGTCTGCCGAAAAAGTCCTTTCGCCTCGCCGGGAGCCGCGAGATGACTTTTGATGCGAAGCATAAAAAGTCGCCGCAAGCGATAGGGAGCTTGCGACGACGTGGTGCGGGCAACAGGGGTCGAACCTGCACACCGGAGGTACCGGCTCCTAAGACCGGCGCGTCTGCCAATTCCGCCATGCCCGCGCAGCTTTTGCGCGTCGTCTCGGAGAGGCGACCCGCGCAGATGGAATCGCGCAGTCATTTTATCATGGCGCGTCGGCGCGCGTCAAGAGCGCGAGGGCGCCGCGGCGGGTAAAGCCGATCCGCTCATACCAACCCGCAAGGCGTTCGCCTGCGGCGGCGGTGACGGGCGTGAGCCCCTTTGCGGCGAGCGAAGCGGCGACCTCCGCGACAAGCGATGCGGCGAGGCCCTGCCCGCGCTGCCTGCGGCGGCAGGCAACGGCGCCGATCACGGCGAGCCGGTCGGTCTGCGCCGTGACAAAGACGGCGGCGCCGTCCCGGAGGTAGACGTGTGCGCGGCCGCGCCCCGTCCGGCGGCGCAGGTCGGAAAGCCATTCCAGGCGGTCGCTGCCGCGGCGAAAGCCGTCGTCTGCGTCGCAGAGGATTTCATACCCCGCCGAAAGATCGTCCGTCTCCGGCGGGGAGGATGCATGCGGCTGCCCGGTAAAGGCAAGCAGCGGGTGCGCCGCGCGGCGAAAGCCGGCGAGCGCGGGAAGGGACTCCCCTTCGATCTCCCGCGCGCCGAGAAAGCCGGCGAAGGCTGCAAGCTCCTGCGCATCGGGCGCGCCGCAGACGGTGAGCCGCCCCGCGAACGCCGCGCAGCAAAAGCCCTCGCCCCCGTAAAAGGACGCGAGCGAGGGGATTTCGCGATAGCAGTCGTAGAGCGTCTCGATTTTGGCGCCGCAATAGCCCTCCGGCGGCGGCAGCGCCGAAAGCGCGCGGATCACAGCGCCGCGAAGCGCTCGGCCAGCAGGCGGATGAGCCGCGCCGAGGCCTCGATATCGCTCCATTTTGCAACGACGGAGGCGCTGTGCAGATAGCGGCACGGCACGCTCACGGCGCAGACCTGCGCGCCGCTGCCCGCGCGGTTGACGACGCGGCCCTCGTTGCCGCCGAAGATCCCTTCCTTCGTCTGGACGGGGAGGCCGTTTTCCCGCGCCGTTTCAAACGCGATTGCAAACAGCTCGCGGTCAAAGAGCGTGCCGCGGTCGGCGAACGAGACGACGGGCCCTTTGCCCAGCGCGCAGACGATCTGATCGGCGGGCGCGCCGTCGATATCGCCGGCGGTCGTCGTTTCCAGCACGACGGCGATCTCGGGCGCGGTCGTATTGGCGGCGGCCGCCGCGCCGAAGAGCGAGGATTCCTCGCCGCAGGTAAAAACCCCCGTGAACGCAAAGGGGCAGTCGGATTTTAAAAGCGTGACGAGCTGCGCGCAGCCGAGGCGGTTATCGAGCGCGCGGGAGGCGACATAGCCGTCGCCGAGCATCCCGCAATACGGGTCGTCGAATGTGACGGGGTCGCCCGGGGAAACATGCGCCTGCGCCTGCTCGCGCGTTTCGGCGCCGATATCGATGAAAAGCGCCTCCGCCTTGGGCGCGCGCTTTTTTTCCTCCTCCTCCAGATGGTGGACCGCCTTGGCGCCGATGACGCCGGGCAGGTCCTCTTTGCCGACGCGCACGCGCCGGCCCGTCAGGACCGCGGGATCGATGCCGATCGGCGAAAAGCGCAGCAGGCCCTCCTCCGTGATGCGCGTAACGAGCATGCCGACCTCGTCCATGTGGGCGAAAAAGACGATGCGCTTTCGGGCGGGCTGTCCGTCCTTTTCGGCGATCAGGTTGCCGAGGGGATCCGTGCGAAGGCGGCAGAAGCCCGCAAGCTCCCGCTCGATCACGCCGCGCACGGCGCTCTCGCAGCCCGAGATGCCGCGCGCTTCGCACAGCGCCTGAATCAGTTTTTTCACAGCAGACCGCCTCCGATCGTCAATGCAATCAGCCTCGCCGTATTTTCGATATCCGCGAGGCAGGCGACCTCGCTCGCCGTGTGCATATACCGTTCGGGGATCGAGACGAGCGCCGTGCGCACGCCGCGTCCCGCGCAGGAGATCGGGTCGGCGTCTGTGCCGGTGCGCCCCGCCATGATCTCCCACTGGTACGGGATGCCGTTGGCCTCGGCCGCTGCGGCAAGCGCGTCGCCCAGCCGCCGGTCGAGACAGGGGGAGACGCCGATCGCGGGGCCGCCTCCCATTTTCAGCACGTCGTTGGGGTCGCTGTCGGGCGTCTCGCCGAAGGTGACGTCCGAAGCGAAGCAGAAATCCGGCGCGACGGCGTTGGCCGCCGTCACGGCGCCGCCGCCGCCCGTTTCCTCCTGCACGGAGAGCGCCACGACGATCTGCGCCGTTTTGCAGTTTTCCAGCATGCGCGCGGCGCCGATGACGGCGGCGCAGCCCGCGCGGTCGTCGAGCGCGGGCGATACGATGCGGCCGCCGAGCAGCGCGGCGAACGCCCCGTCAAGCGTCACGCGGTCGCCGCAGACGACGAGCTCTTTTGCGCGCTCGGCCGTCATGCCGATATCAATCGCGACATCGGAGGTCTTCTGCAGCGCGCCGTCGCCGTTCGACAGGTGCGGCGGCACGGCGCAGACCACGCCCGGCACCGCGCCGGCCTTGGAATGGATCGTGACGCGCGCGGCGGCGAGCGTGCGCGGATCGACGCCGCCGACCGCGGCGGCATGCACAAAGCCCTTTTCGCTTACGCGCGTGACCATCAGCCCGACGCGGTCCAGATGCGCCTCCAGCAGAACGACGGGAAGACGGTCGGATTCGGCGGGAAGGCGGCACAGCGCCGTGCCCGACGGGAGGAAGGAAACCTCGCCCAGCGGGGCGAGCAGCGCCGTCATCTCGGCGCGGAAAGCGGGCTCGTCGCCCGATACGATCGGCAGCGCGCAGAGCGCCTGCAGCAGGTCCTTCATCAAAACACCACCTTTGCGCTCACAGCGCGTTGACGAGATCTTTGTAATAGTTGCCGCGCGCCTCGAAATTCGGGAAGGCGTCGAAGCTGGCGCAGGCGGGAGAGAGCGTGACGATGTCGCCCTCTTTTGCAGCCGAATCGGCGAGGCGCACCGCCTCGGCGAGATCGGCGGCGCGCAGGATGCGCAGCCCGCTCGCGGAAAATTCCTCATCGGCCCGCAGAACGGCCTCGATTTTATCGGCGGTCGCGCCGGTGAGCACGATTGTTTTGACATGCCGGAGCACCGGCTTTGCCAGCGGCTCAAACGGGATATGCTTATCGTAGCCGCCCGCGATCACGATCAGCTTCTGCTCGAAGCTGTTGAGCCCCGCGATCATGCGCGTGGGAGAGGTCGCGATCGAATCGTTGTACCACCAAACGCCGTTGCGCAGGCGGACCGGCTCGATGCGGTGCTCGACGCCCGTGAACGTGCGCCCGACCTCCGCGATCTGCTCGGGGGAAACGAAGCCCCACACAGCGGCGGCCGCGGCCAGCAGGTTTTCGACGTTGTGCAGGCCGCGCAGCTTCATTTCCGAGCGGTTCAAAATGAGCGCCGTCTCGCCGCCGAAGGAATGGAGCAGGTCGCCGTTTTCATCGAGCCACGCGCCGGCTTCCGTTTTGCGCAGGCGGGAGAAGCGGCGAAGCGCGCCGCGCACACGCGGGCAGAGCGCGGCCGCCGCTTCATTATCCGCGGAGACGACGGCGCGCGAAAAGGCGTTCTGATGCTCGAGGATGTTGCGCTTGCAGGCGATGTATTCCTCCATCGTGCCGTGTACGTCGAGGTGGTTGGGCGTGATGTTCGTCACGACCGCCACATCCGGCGACACGCGCATCGACATGAGCTGAAAGCTCGACAGCTCCGCGACGCAGAAGTCGTCTGCCCCGATCCGATCGACGATCGGCAGCAGCGCGCGGCCGATATTGCCGCCGAGATGGACCGTTTTGCCGGTGCGGCGCAGCATTTCGGAAATCAGCGTCGCCGTGGTCGTTTTGCCGTCGGAGCCCGTCACGCCGAAAACGGGACACGGGCAGATTTCCAGAAAGACCTCAAGCTCGCTGGTAACGGCCTGCCCGCGCGCGCGCGCGGCGACCAGCGCGGGGTGGTTATAATACATGCCCGGCGTGCGAAAGACGATCTCCCCGTCGAGATCGTCAAGATATCCCTCGCCGAGCGAGAGCGAAACCCCCGCTGCGCGCAGCCGTTCGGCCAGCGCGGCGGGCAGTTCGCCCAAAGAGCGCCTGTCGTGCAGCGTCACGCGCGCGCCGGCCTGTGCGAGGCGGAAGATGAGATCGGTGTTGCTTACGCCGACGCCGATCACATCAATATCCCGCGCGGCCATCGCGGGATAAAACGTTTTGGATGTGAAGTACATACATCTGTCTCCTGTTTCGCGCAGCGGCGGCGGGAGCTCCCGCCATGTGTCAAAAAACCGCTGCCCAATCGGTATCACAAGCGTGCGGTCCCGCCGCTTTGCGGCGGGATGCACAGGCTTACAGCCAATATTATAGCACGTTTTCCGGCGCCGCAACAGCCCCGTGCGTCGCGGCGCCGGAAAACCGGGCAAAATAAAGAGCCGGAGCGGCAAATGCCGCTTCCGGCCCCCATTGTCTTATACGCGCCGCGGCGCATCAGATGCCGAGCTTCTGCCGGAACCGTTCCAGCGCCGTCGGCTCGGAAACCTCGGGAGGCTCCTGCTCGAGCACGATCTCCGCCTCGGGGAAATCCGCATCGGGGTATGCCTGCCGCACCGCCTCGGCGATTGCGAGCAGCGAGCGCGGCGTCTGCGCTTCGAGCAGGTTGCCGTCGATGGGGATCAGCCGGTCGTTTTGCACGGCGGCGGCGTTTTGCCATACGCTTGCGCGAACGGCGTCGGCGCCGATGGATTCCTCGTAAAAAATGATGTCGGCGTCGCAGCCTTCGCCCTCCGCGGGCGAGTAGAGCCAGTTTTCGCCGTCGGCGGCGGCGTTCGTGAGGCCGATGCGGATCAAAACCTGATCGAGCCATGTGTCGCCGGTTGCGCATACGTTCGGCAGCCGCATCAGAAAGACGGCGGATTCCTCCTCCGCAATGCCGTCGCCGATCGCATTGAGCGTGCCGCTCACATAGCGCTCAAGCTGATCGGCCATCTTCTCGCCGCTTGCGTCGCCCATCATCAGCGTACAGACCGCGGCCCAGTTTTCGGCGGCCTCGTTCAGCGTGGCGGCATAGGGCAGCACCACGACGGCGCAGCCCCGCGCCGCCAGTGCGTCTGCCGTTTCCGCCGGCAGCGCTGCGGGCGTGAGCACCAGATCGGGGGCAAGGGCGAGCAACCGTTCGGTATCGGGCGTCAGCACTGCGCCGACCGTCGGCAGTTCCTCGGCGTAGGCCGGCGCGTTTGCGCTGTCTGCGACGCCGACGAGCCTGCCCGCGAAGCCGAGGGCGCAGACGCTTTCCGTCAGCGCGCGGCTCATCGTCACCGTGCGGCGCGGCATTTCGGTCAGCTCAACGCCGTTCACTGCTGCGTGAAAGGCCTCCCGTTTTTGTATTTTCGTTTGCGTGCACGCGGTCAGCGTCAGCAGCAAAAGCGCCGCGAGCGTGGCGCAAAGCCGTCGTTTCATCCGTTTTCCTCCATGCGCCGCATGCGGCGCCGATTTTCCGCTTCCTGCCGGATCCGTTCTTTTTTCCAGTGCCTGAAAGACGGCGAAAAGCTGCCTCTATTTTATCCGCATGAAGGCGCTTTGTCAATCGCCGCAGAGGGGCGGCAGCGTGCCGGGCTGCCAAAGCCGGGCAAACTTGAGGCAGTAGATATCGCAGATTGTATAGCTGTCGTCGCTCTCCGCAGATGCGGGATCGGCGAGGCACAGCCACGAGGCGCCTACGGCGTGCAGTACGCCTTCGAGATGCCGCAGCTCGCTTGTGCCGATCAGAAAGTCGCATGCGGCATAGCAGCCGAGATTCTGTGCGAGCAGGCGCTGCATGGAGCCGTCGTAGCCGACCGGGCTTTCCCCGCAGACGGATTGGGTTTGTTCTTCATTCATGTTGAAAATCTCCTTTCAGCCGGTCACCGGCGGGATATCGATTTTTCGGCGGCGCGTCCGCCTATGTTTCCAGATACGCCGCCGTCGGCACATAAAAGCAGTGGTCGCCGATCCTCGCGGCAAAGCGCCCGACCTTTCCGGGGAAATTGCCGGGGCACGACGGCGAGAACGGATTGAAGAACCACAAAGCCTCGCCGAGATCGGTGAGGCGGTTGCCCGCAAACGCCCACTCGGCGATCTCGTAGTGCACGCCCGTCGGCGTCATATTGTAGATGCTTTGCGCCGCATAGTCGTTGACGCATTGAAACTGCCCCTTTTGAAAGACAATGTTGCGCAGGCTGCCGCGGCCGACGCGCGCGTATTCGCCTACCTGTGTGCGCACGCGGTTCATGACGACGCCGGCGACGGCCTTCATGCCGTCGGTCCCTTCGCCGCCCGCCTCGCACTGGATGAGCCGCGCCAGCAGCTCGAGATCGTTGTAAGCCATGCCGATCCCTCCGTTCGGTCATTTCTATTCGCGGCAGCGGCGGCATATGCATGGGAAAAGACCGTCACAGAAGGAGGAACAGCCATGCAGACCGACAGACCCGTCACCGAAACACAGTTTGAAGCTATGGCGGAGCGTTACCGGCAGGAGCTGCTGCGCATGCAGCGCGCGACCGCCCCGGGACGCACCGCGCGGGAGCTGATCCGCCCGATACCGCGCAGCGCGGAGCCCGACGCCCCGACGGAGGAAGCCACAGGGGAACCGGCTACGCCGTCCGCGCAGAGCGGAGCAGGGGAGGCGCCGGTCCCGCCGCCGGCGCAGGAGCCGCCGGAGCGGAAACCGGATTTGCCTGAGGAACCGCGGGAAACCCCGCCTGCAGAAGCACAGGGGGATTTCACCGCGGCCGAAGAGCCGCCCGAACAAAGCGGGTCCTTCGCGCCAAAGGCCGCCCATGCGCCCGAAAAGGAACCGCCGCCCGCCCCGAAGGAACGAAAACCCGCCGGAAAGGGCGCCGCGCCGAAATGGGAGCCGCAGATCATGCCCGGGGCCGCCCGTGCGCCCGCAAAGGAGCCGCCGCCCGCCCTGCCGGATACGGGGCTGCTGCCGCTGGTGCAGAGTGCCGTGGAGGATGCTGCGCGCCAGGCGCTGCATGAGCCGTGGCAGGGGGAGACGGTCGCTTTCCCGCCGTTTGCGCGCGTCTGCGGCGGCGCCGGCGTCTTTACGCCGGGCGAAGCGTATGCGGCGCTGCTGCCCGGGGAGGCGTCGCCCCGCGGCGTGCGGATGCGATTTTCCGCGATGCTGCCCGAGGGCGCGCCCGACGCCGCCCGCTGCCAGCGCAGCGCCGCCCTGCTGATTCAAGACGGCCCTTGCATCCCGTTTTTGCTGACGGACGCCGATTTTTCCGCCGATCCCGCCGTGCGCGGGCGTTTCGCCGCGAGCGTGGAGCCGGAAAAGGAAACGGGCCTGCGCTCGCCGGAGCGTTTTTGGCGGGAGGTCCTCGCGGCGCCGGAGTCGCTTGCGGCGGTGCGGGAGCTCTACAGCGACCGCGGCACGCCGCCGAGCTGGCGGTCGGTCGCGTTTGCGTCGCCGCCGCTGCTTTGGGAGACCAAGCAGGGGCAGCGGGTCGTGCGCTGCCGGCTCGCTCCGCGGGAACACGCGCCCGATCTCACGGCGCGGCAGGCCGAGGCCCTCGGCGCCGCGGACGGCGACGCGCTGGCACGCGATCTGTGGCTCGCCCTGCAGAGCGGCGAGGAGGCCGTGTGGGAGCTTTCGGCGCAGACGGCAGAGCCCGACGGCGCGCTCTGCGACCCGGCCCGCCGCTGGGATGAAAAGGCTCCCGCGAAAATCCTGCTCGGGGAAGTCGCATTGACGCACAACGCCGCGCCCTGGGTCGTACGCGAATGGAAATGCGAGGCCGTGGTCCCCGTCTGCCGCGCGGCGGCGCGCGCGCCCGCTTTTGACGGCATGGCGGAGGAAGAGGCGCAGACTGTGGCGAAAAACCTTTCCGCGGAGCTGCTGCGCCTCCCCGAAGAGCTCTCGGCGCGCCTCCTCGCGCTGCTTGCGCAGGAGAATCCCGCCTTTGCCCGTGCGCTGGAGGCGTCTCTCGACGGATGAGGGCGTTCTGCCGCTGTATTGTCTGCAGAAAGCGGGTCGCCTTCTGCGCGGCGGGCGCCGCGCTCTGTGCGCTGCTCGCGCTGGCGGGGACCGTGCGCGCCGCGCTGCGCCCCGCGTCCCCGCTGCCCGTGATCATGTATCACAGCGTGGTGACGGATCCCGCCGGGGCGGGGATGTACGCCGTTACGGCGCAGACGCTCGAGGAGGATTTCCGCTTTCTGCGGCGGGCGGGGTGCGTTTCCCTCACGGCGGGCGAGGCGGCGGCGCTCGCCGAAAAAGGCGAGCCCCTGCCGGAAAACAGCGTCGTCATCACATTTGACGACGGGTACCTCAACTGCCTGACCGAGGCGCTGCCGCTATTGGAGCGTTACGATCTCAAGGCGACGGTCGCCGTGATCGGCTCCTGCTGCGAAACGTACGCCGAAACCCCCGACCCCAACCCCGCCTACGCCTGCCTCGACTGGGAGCAGATCGGCGCGCTGGCGCAATCGGGCCGCATCGAGATCGCGGCGCATTCCTATGCGATGCACAGCCTGTGGCCGCGCAAGGGGGCGAGCCGCCGAAAAGGAGAGAGTGAAGCGGCATACAGGGAGGCTTTGCGCGCGGATACAGAAAAAGTGCTGACGCTGCTGGAGGAAAACTGCGGGCTCAGACCGACCACCTATGTTTACCCCTACGGCGCGGTCAGCGGGGAATCGTTTCCCGTTCTGCGGGCAGCGGGCTTTACGGCGGCGCTGACCTGCCGCGAGGAGGTAAACCGCGTGGCGGGCACCGACGGCCTGCTCGTGCTCGGGCGTTTTAACCGGCCGAGCGGCGTCTCGACCGCCGCCTTTATGGAAAAAATCGGAATTTGCGGATAACGTTCACATTTTAGCCGTGCATTTTTCTCAAATCTATGCTATACTGCAAAAAAAAACGGACAAAATGAAGAAGAGCAGAAGGATCGGACAGAATCAAAAAGGAGGAGCAACGATATGGCTTTTGAAAATCTGGTAAAGATCGCGCGGAATTTTACCGATACCACCGTTAAGAAGACCGGCGAGCAGGTGCGGATCACCAAGCTGTCGATGGAGAAAGCCGGACTTGAGAAGGAAGCGGACGCGCTCTATGCCAAGATCGGCCGCCATTGCTTTGAGCTGCATCAGCGCGGAGAATCGCTCGACGAGACGATCGACGCTTTCTGCATCGAGCTTTCGACCCTTGCGGATAAAGTCGCCGAGATCGAAACCCGCATCGATGCGCACAAGGTTGAGCGCGACGGCGCGCGTTATCGCGTCCGATTTGAGGAGGAGAGCGCATCGGAACCCGAGATCGAGATCGAAATCGAGGAGGAAGACGAGGGCTGCGCCGAAATTGCAGACGCCGTGAAAAACGCGATCGACACCGCCGAAGAAACGGCGGAGGAAGTCGCCGGGGCCGCTGCCGAGGCCGTGGAAGAGGCTGCCGAGGCCGCGGAAAACGTCGTTTCCGACGCCGCCGAAAAGGTTGCCGGCGCCGCCCAGGATATTCTCGGGGAATAACAAAACCACTTGTCGCTGAAAAACGGCGGAGCGGGAACGGCCTGCTCCGCCGCTTTTGCGTGCGCCTCGAAAGCGGGCGGCGGCGCGCTGCGCGCGCAAAGACGCGGCTTTGCCGCGCCGCCGCAAAATCGCGCGGCGATTTTGACGCCGCCCGTGCGGAGAGGCGCGGCGCACCGAAAACCATCCGTTGAAAGGGAGAGACCTATGCGCACGTTTTTTGCGGAAAGCTACGATGTCGCCGTGATCGGCGCGGGCCACGCGGGCTGCGAGGCGGCGCTGGCCGCCGCGCGCCTCGGCTGCAAAACCGCCCTGTTTACCCTGTCGCTGGACGGCGTCGCCAATATGCCCTGCAATCCCGCGATCGGCGGTACGGCCAAGGGCCACATCGTGCGCGAGATCGACGCGCTCGGCGGCGAGATGGGCCGCGCGGCGGACGCGACGATGCTCCAGTCGCGTATGCTCAACCGCGGCAAGGGCCCGGCGGTCCATTCGCTGCGCGTGCAGTCTGACCGCATCGCCTACCACAACCGGATGAAGCGAACCGTGGAGGAAACGCCGGGGCTCGACCTGATCCAGGGGGAGGTCGTCGCCATTGACGCGGATGAAACGGGCGTGCGCTCGCTGACGACCGCCGTCGGCGCGGTGTACCCCGCGAAAAAGATCATCCTCGCGACGGGGACTTATCTGAAGGGCCGCATCTTCATCGGGGAGTTTTCGCAGGAATCCGGCCCCGACGGCTGCCACCCCGCGAACCCGCTGGGCGACTGCCTGCGCACGCTTGGCCTGCCGATGCGCCGCTTCAAGACCGGAACGCCCGCGCGCGTCCACCGCGATTCCATCGATTTTTCGCAGATGGAGATCCAGCCCGGCGACGAGCGCATCATCCCCTTTTCCGCCGATACCGACGAGGCGGCGCTCAAAAACCGCGCCGTCTGCTATATCGCCTATACCAATGAGGCGACCCACGACGTGATCCGCGCGAACATCGGCCGCTCGCCGCTGTTTGCCGGCGTGATCGAGGGGATCGGGCCGCGGTATTGCCCGTCCATCGAGGATAAGGTCGTGCGTTTTTCCGACCGCAGGCGCCATCAGTTTTTTATCGAGCCGATGGGGGCCGATACCCGCGAGATGTATCTGCAGGGGCTCAGCTCGTCGCTGCCCTTTGAGGTGCAGACGGCGTTTTACCGCTCGATCAGGGGATTGGAGAACGTCAAGGTGATGCGCCCCGCGTATGCGATCGAATATGACTGCATCGACCCGCTGGCGCTCTTTCACTCGCTTGAGACAAAGCAGATTCCGGGGCTCTACGGCGCAGGGCAGTTCAATGGGACCTCCGGCTACGAGGAAGCCGCCGCGCAGGGGCTTCTGGCGGGCATCAACGCCGCGCGCTCGCTGAAGGGGCTGGAGCCGGTCGTGCTGCACCGCGACGAAAGCTACATCGGCACGCTGATCGACGATCTGACCACCAAGGGGACGAACGAGCCCTACCGCATGATGACGAGCCGCTCCGAATACCGCCTGCTGCTGCGGCAGGACAACGCGGAAACGCGCCTTACGCCGATCGGGCGGGAGATCGGCCTCATCGGGGATCGGCGCTGGGAGGGCTATCTCGCCCGTGAAAAACAGCGGAAGGATGAGATCGACCGTCTGTCGCGCACGACGGTGCCGGCGTCGCCGGCGCTCAACGACCTGCTGGCCGGCCGCGGCACCGCGCCGCTGGCGGGCGGCATACGCCTCGCTGCGCTGCTGACCCGCCCGCAGATCGGCTACGCCGATCTTGCGCCCTTTGACCCCGGGCGCCCCGCGCTGCCGGCGGGCGTCGCGGATCAGGTGGAGATCGAGATCAAGTACGCGGGCTATATCGAGAAGCAGCGCGCGCAGGCGCTTCGCCTGCAAAAAACGCGCGGCAGGTCGCTCGCCGGCGTGGACTTCGCCTCGGTCCGCGGCCTGCGCACCGAGGCGCGCGAAAAGCTGCTGCGCATCCGCCCCGAGACGATCGGGCAGGCGATGCAGATTTCGGGCGTATCGCCCGCGGACGTTTCCGTGCTGCTGCTGGAGCTCGCCAAGCGCCGGCGCACGGAAGAAACAGGCGAATAGAGGCGAAAAACAACAAGAACCGGATTGAAAAACAATCCGGTTCGTTTTGTTTTCGGATAATATTACAAAAAGTTTTGGACTTTGCTTCTTTTTTCCGCCGAAGGGCGCCAACCGTCACGTCGCCTCCTCCGTTTCCGCGCGGTAGGCGCAGGTGAGGCGGCGGCCGAGGACGGGGTCGTACAGCTCGCAGCGGAACCGTTTTGCGCCGCGTATGGAGCCGATCACGGGTACGGTGCCGCAGTAGATCGCGGCGGGGTCGATGGCCCCGGCGCGGGCAAACAGCTCGGAGAGCACCTGCCCGGGCGGCAGCAGCTCGGCGAGGCTGCCCTGCTGATAGAGCGTTTCGGTTTCTCCGTCGCCGATCCATGCGGAGAGCTGCAGCTCGTCCCAGTGGCTGCGCACGCCGTCGAATGCCCACAGCGTGCCGCCGACGGGCTTGGGGCAGACCTGCTTCGCCTTGGGGACGCTTTCGCTTTCGAGCGCGCGGTCGGTGTGGTCGCTGCCGACGCCGACAAACAGCTCGCCCTCCTGCAGGAACAGCACGCATTCCGCTTCACCGCTTGTGTCGCCGCCGACAAAATGCAGGTCGCTCCGCTGTGTGAGCAGGCAGGCGTCGCAGATAAAGATCGACGGCGTTTTTGCGGGAGCGGGGATGCCGTATTGCTCCCACAGCTCCCGGATATGCGCCTGCTGGGCGGCGGTGTCGCGGCCGGCATAGCCGATCAGATAAAGGCGCCGCGGCGTCAGCTCCTTTTGAAACTGCACGCCCTGCGCGGTCAGTACGTTGAATCTCATCGCAAAGCCTCCTTTGACACGGGCGCGGCGGGCCTTAAATTTCCAGCGCCTGCCGCAGCCCCTTGACGCGGTCGCGCCCGATCGGCAGGGCGGTCTGGCTGCCGCGCATGCGCAGCGCGAAGCCGCCGTTGTTCCAGGGGAAAATATCCTGGATGTACCGCAGCTGCACAAGGCACGTCTTATGGATGCGGAAAAAACCGTGCTGCGCGAGCCGCGCCTCATACTCCGACATCGGCGCGCCGTCGGGATACGCTTTGCCCGAGAGCGTATGCACGATGCAGCCTCGCCCCGTCCCGTCGGTCTCGACAAACGTGACGTCCGCGGGATCGAGCAGCGTGGTGCGGCGATTGCTGCGCACGGCGATGCGGTTGGCGCAGGCGGCGCGGCTGCTTTCTCCGGCCTCATCCGCAAGGCGTTCCTCGAGGATGCCGCGGATGCGCGCGGGATCAAACGGCTTGAGAATGTAGTCGTCGGCACGCAGCTCAAATGCACGGATCGCATAATCGGAGTATGCGGTCGCGAAAACGATCGCCGCCTTGGGCATCAGCCGGCGGGCGAGCGCCGCGACGGTCGTGCCCTCGAGATCGCCGAGATGGATATCGATAAAAAGAATGTCAAAGGTTTCTTTTTCAATCAATTCCAGCGCCTGCACGCCGTTGCCGGCCTCGCGGATCTCCGCCTGCGGGACCGTTTGGAGGATCTGGTGGATGAGCTCCACGCGGGAGTATTTTTCGTCGTCGATGACAGCGATGCGCATGATGTTTCCCTCCTTTGCACAGAATGGACGCCTCAGGCGGCGGTTTTTTCCTCCGGCGGCGTCAACGGGATCGCAAAGGCGACCGTCGATCCGTGCGGCGAGCTTTGGATGTCGATTTTACACTGGCTGCCGTAAACGCTGCGCAGGCGCTTGCAGACGTTGAACAGGCCGGAGTAGGAAGGATCCTCCGGATCGCGGAGCTTTTCAAGCACCTCGGGCGCGAACCCCTTGCCCTGATCGGAAACGCGTACGGTGGCGCGCCCGTTTTCCTGCCGGATCTCGATGTGCGCGCGCCGGTCATCGACGGCGACGCCGCCGTGGCGGATCGCGTTTTCGACGATGGGCTGCAGGATCAGCGGCGGCAGCCGCAGCGCGGTGAGGTCGTCCGGCAGGTCCCATGTAACGTGGATTGCGCCTTCAAAGCGCGCCTCGGTGAGGACGAGGTAGTTGCGTACGTTTGAGAGCTCCTGCTCGAGCGTGACAAAGGGCTCGTTGATCGAAAGCGTCTGGCGGAAGTAGCTGGCGAGCACGAGGATCATTTCGCGCGCCTTGTCGGGATCCGTCAGGCAAAGCGCGGAGATCGTGTTGAGCGCGTTGAAGAGGAAATGCGGGTTGATCTGCGACTGCAGCGCGCGCAGCTCGGCCTGTCGGCGCAGGTTGATCTGGTGATCGAGGTCGCCGAGCTCCATCATGGTGGAAAAGAGCTGCGAAATGCTCTCCGCCATGCGGATATCGGCCTCGGTGACCTGTCCGGGCACGGCCGGCACAACGAGCATCAGCGAGCCGACGACCTTTTCGCCGCAATGCAGCGGCGCCGCGATGCGGCCGAGCGGGAAGCCGGAGGCGCCGGAGGGATCTCTGTCCGTGCAGAGGTCGTCCGTTTCCATCGCCTGCAGGGCCAATGCGGGCGGCGCGCCGCTTGCGGGCTCGATGCCGCTTGCGGCAAGCACGCCTGCGCAGTCGGTGATGATCACCTGCGCATCCGGCAGCGTATCGCGGACGATATCGGCGGCCTGCTGCAGATTTCTGCGGTTTCCCATGCCCTCGCGCAGGTAGGGCAGGCTCCTTTGCGCGATGAGCAGCGCGAGAGCCTTTTGCTCGGCAAGCTCGATCGTCGCATCGCGGTTCAGGCGGTCCATCAGCGTCATAAAGGCGACGATGCCGACAGAGTTGACAAGGATTTTCGGCAGCAGAATGGCGCGCTCGAGCGCAACCGCCGCATCGAAGGGCTTTGCGACCAGCAGGATGACGGCCGCCTGCAGCAGCTCGGCGAACACCGTGAGCCCCACGAGCACCGGATAGCGGTGCGCGCGCCGCAAAAACCATTTGCAGCTGACGCTGCCGATTAAGCCGAAGCAGAGCGTGCCGATGCCGCAGGCCAGCGAGGTGAAGCCCGCGGGATCATAGAGATAGCGGTGCACGCCGCCGAGCAGGCCCGCCAGCACGCCCGCAATCGGCCCGCCGACGAGCCCCGCGCAGAGGGTGCTGATCACGCGGGTATTGACGACCGCCCCCTGGAACGGGAGCCCCGTATAGGTGCAGGAGATCGAGAGCAGGCCGAAGAGAAACCCCAGCAGCAGCTGTATGCGCACGGGGCGCTCGTGCCGCTGCAGGACGCGGCGAAGCGGCCGCAGCTCCGTGAGCACGGCGGCGCCCATCACCAGCAGGCCGATATTGAGGACGAGATGCAGCAGCAGACTGTTATCCACGGAAGGCCCTCCCAAAAGAAATCTTCGGTTTCGGGTTGTGTTGCAAGGCGATCGGCCGCAGGTTCCGGTTTCGCCCGCGGGCGGATGCAGGGACAGAGGAAAAACCGGCATGGCAGCCGCCGGCTGCGGATTTTGCGCCATGAAACGGAATTTGCCATGCTGTCATGATACCACAGGAAAGCGGCGATGGCAAGAAAACGCCGCCGCGCGGGGTGCGGTTGACACCCCGAATGGAACGGTTTACGCACGAAAACAGGCAAAACGCGCAAATTTTCTTGACTGTGCATCACTTTTTTAATAAAATGATGCCAAAGCGGGAGCCCGTGAAAAAAGGGCGGCCGCTTTGCCGCGGCAGGCGACCGCGGCGCCATTTTGGAGATTTGAAAGAGAAAAAGGAGGAACCTGTTATGAAGAAACTGTTGGCTTTGGCGCTTGCGCTGTGCCTGGTGTTGGCGCTGGCCGCCTGCGGCGGCGGCTCGAGCACAGCCGCTCCCGCCAGCTCTGCCGCCGCCCCCTCCGAGGCGTCCGGCGAGGGAGAGGGCCCCGTCGCCGGAAAGGGCCTGACGGAGGCGGAACGCAAGAACGAATTCATCACCGTCGGCACGGGCCCGACCTCGGGAATTTACTTCCCGATCGGCGGCGCTTTTGCCACCGCCCTGCAGGACTGGGGCTACCAGACCTCTGCTGAGGCGACGAACGCGACCGGCCAGAACATTCAGAACATCCTGAACGGCGACGCGGAGATCGCGATCGCGATGCAGGATGCCGTCATGCAGGCCTACACCGCCACCGGCGCCTATGAGGGCAAGGAGCCCGCGACCGACCTGTGCGCGCTGATGCGCCTGTGGCCGAATTACGTGCAGCTCGTCACCACCTCGAATACCGGCATCAAGTCCGTGGAGGACCTGCGCGGCAAGCGCGTCGGCGTCGGCGCCTCGAACTCCGGCGTTGAGATCAACGCCCGCATGATCCTCGCCGCCTACGGCATCACCTACGACGACATTACGCCCGACTACCTTGCCTACGGCGAGGCGATCGACAACATGAAGAACGGCCAGTGCGACGCGGTGTTCGTCACCTCCGGCCTGCCGAACGCGACCGTGATGGAGCTCGGCGTGCAGTATGACATGGTGATCGTGCCGATCGACGGCGAAGGCCGTGAGAAGCTCGTCTCCGAGTACCCGTACTACGCCAAGAGCGTGATCCCCGCCAACACCTACAACAACACAGAGGACGTGGAAGGCGTTTTCGTCTACAACATCATGCTGGTGCGCAAGGATCTGAGCAACGCGATGGTCTATGATATGCTCGAAGGCATCTTCGCAAATATCTCGACCATCAAATCCTCCCACAACGCCGCCGACAAGAACATCGACATCACCTTCGGCGTTGACGACATCCAGCTGCCGCTGCATCCCGGCGCCGAGGAATTCTGGAAGGACAACGGATATCTTTGATGATTCTGAAGTGACCGAGTCAGATCGACAATCGACCGGAGCGGCGCGGAGGTTTTGCGCCTCCCGCCGCTCTTCCCTGTTTCATAAGGCTGCGTTATGAGCAAAAAGCAACGGATCGTTCTCATTGCCGCGGCGGCGGTTCTGTCGGCCGCATTCTGCCTGTGGGCGTTTTTCGTCCCTGCGGGAAAGGCTTTTCAGCTTTACGACCGTGAGAGAGAGCAGGTCGTTTTCTCCGTGCCGATCCGGGCGGGCGACCGGCTGCGGCTCGAGATCGAGCATTCGTTTGAGCATATCCCGTGGTATGAGTATTACACCGTGACACAGGATGACCGATTCAATCTCGACGCCATCGCCGTGGCGGGCTATGGCGCGGGGATCCCCGCGGAAATGGATGTGCCGACGCGGGTCGAGGGAGGGCTGGTGTGGATGGAGGACATCAACAGCGTCTTCCCGCAGTTTTCGTGGATCACCTCCGCGAAGTATATGAAGGGCCTCACACTCAACGGGGTGGAGGTATTCGACTTCCGCAGCCTGCCGGACGCCAGCAGGATCCGCGGAGAGATCGTCACCGTAAGGGGGTTTTTGCGAGATGGCTGAATTGGAAAAAACCGCAGCTCCGGCGCTGCAGGAAACGCCGATTGAGGCCGAAAAAGGCGCGGAAATCATGGAAAAGTACGAGAAGGAATCCCGTACGCGCACCTTTGAGCAGAAATGGCTCAAAAATGCGATCTATGCCCTGTGCCTCGCCTTTACGCTGTATCATCTGGCCTATGCCTCCGGCATCCGGCTGCTGCAAATGGTCAACATCAAGCACCATGCGATCCATGTGGGACTGATTCTGGTGCTGGGCTTCGCCCTTTATCCCGCCTTTAAAAAATCCGGCCGCAAAAAGATCGCATGGTATGACTGGATTCTGATCGCGCTTTCCGCGGTCATGCCGGTCTACGTTTTCATCCGCTATCCCACGTTTATCTCCACGGGCTTTCAGGGGGAGCAGATCGACATCATCATGGGCACGCTCCTCATCCTCCTCGTGCTCGAGGGCTCCCGCCGTCTCAGCGGCTGGGCGCTGCCCATTCTGTCGATTATCTTTCTGGTTTACGCGATGTACGGGCGCTCGTTCCCGGGCATTTTCAAGCATCGCGGCTATACGTGGCACCGCATCGTCACGTATCTGACGACGGATATTTACGGCATTTACGGCACCTCGATCAAGGTCGCGGCGACGTATATCGTGCTGTTCATCATTTTCGGCGAGGTGATGAACAAGTGCGGCATGGGTCAGTTCTTCAATGATATCGCAAATGCGCTTGCGGGCCACACCAAGGGCGGTCCGGCCAAGGTCGCGGTGTTGGCGTCGGGCTTTCTCGGCTCGATCAACGGCTCTGCCGTCGCCAACGTTGTGACGACCGGCACGTTTACCATCCCGCTGATGAAGAAGACCGGATACACCAAGGAATTCGCCGGCGCCGTGGAAGCGACCGCCTCCGTCGGCGGCCAGCTGCTGCCGCCCATCATGGGCGCCGCCGCCTTCGTCATGGCGGAGACGCTGGGCGTCAAGTACGGCGTGATCATCAAGGCGGCCGTGATCCCTGCGCTCATCTACTACCTCGGCATCATCATCCAGGTGCAGATGCGCGCGACCAAGGATCACCTCAACGGCCTGCCGAAGGACCAGATGCCCAAGGTCGGCCAGGTGATGAAGGACCGCGGACATCTGCTGATCCCGATCGTCTTTTTGCTCTATATGCTGATCTTCAGCGGCGTTACGGTCATCCGCGGCGCCTTCTGGACGATCATCGTTACGATCGTGATCGCCGAGCTGCGCCCGATCAGCCGCATGAGCGTCCGGGATATCGGCGATGCGTTTGTGGCGGGCGCCAAGTCCACCGTCTCGGTGGCGATGGCTTGCGCGTGCGTCGGCATCATCGTCGGTGTCTGCGGCATGACGGGCTTTGCCCTGAATGTCGCGCATGCGATCATCAGCATCGGCGAGCGCAGCCTGATGCTGACGCTGCTCTTTACGATGCTCACCTGCATGCTGCTCGGCATGGGACTGCCGTCGATCCCGTCGTATCTGATCACCGCGACGATCGCGGCGCCTGCGCTCGTCGAGCTCGGCCAGCCGGATATCGCGGCGCATATGTTCTGCTTCTACTTTGCGATGTTCGCAAACCTCACGCCGCCCGTCGCGCTCGCGTCGTTTGCGGCGGCGGGCCTGTCGGGAGGCAGCCCGATGAAAACGGGCTGGCAGTCGGTTCGCCTTGCGCTGGCAGGCTTCATCGTGCCGTTCATGTTCGTCTACAACCCGCAGCTGCTGCTGGAGGACGTTACGCTGCTCTCGGGGCTGCAGGTGGTCGTTACCGCGTGCATCGGCGTCGCGCTGATCGCCGCGGCGGTCGAGGGGTATCTCTTCGGGCGGATGAACGTCGTGCTGCGCGTGATCGCGGGCGCCGGCGCTTTGCTGCTGATCGACAGCCGCCTGATGACCGATATCGGTGGTATCGCCTGCCTTGCGGTCATCATTCTGGCGCAGAAGCTGGTTTTCAATCGGCCGAAAACCACGGCGGCGGCATAAGGCGGAAAGGAGAGCCGATCGGCGCCCCTTCATACCGCTTTTGCCCGCTGAGATTGTTTTTGCTTTTTGAAAGGCAATGCTCCGGCAAATTCTTTGCCGGAGCATTGCCTCTTTTCAAGCGGGCGAAAAACCTGTATGATAAAAGAAAACGGAAGGAATTTTTTTGAAAGGAGCGGAGACTGTATGCTGCCGTTTGATGCAACAAAATACGCCTATCCCTCCCGCAGGAGCGTCGTCTACGCCCGCCGCGCGATGGCCTGCACCTCCGTGCCGCTGGGCGCGCAGGTCGGGCTCGCCGTGATGAAGGCGGGCGGCAACGCGATGGACGCCGCAGTGGCGATGGCGGCGGCGATGCCGATCCTGGAGCCGACGGGAAACGCTCTCGGCAGCGACTGCTTCGCGCTCATCTGGGTCGAGCGGGAAAAGCGCCTCTACGGACTCAACGCGAGCGGAACGGCGCCGCTGGCGCTGTCGCCCGACATTTTCCGTGAAAAAGGGCTCTCCGCCGTCCCGCACGACGGCTGGCTGCCGACGATGGTCCCGGGCGCGGCCGCCGGCTGGGCGGAGCTCCGCCGCCGCTTCGGGACGATGCCCCTCGCCGACCTGTTTGCGCCGGCGATCGATTACGCGCGCAGCGGCTGCCCCGTGCCGGTCAACGTCGGCCAGCTCTGGGCGCCGGGCGTCGAGCGCGTTGCAGGGGCAAAGGCGGCCGATCCCGCTCCGTATGGATATTGGTGGAAGGTCTTTACGAAGCCGGACGGCTCGCCCTACCGCGCCGGCGACCTTTTTCGCTGGGAGGAGTACGCCCGCTCGCTGGAGGAGCTGGCGGCGACCGACTGCGAAAGCCTCTACCGCGGCGATCTGATGAAGAAAATCGTCGCCTTCAGCCGCGCGACGGGCGGATATTTTACCGAGGAGGACTTCACGGGCTATCGCCCCGAATGGGTGGAGCCGATCTCAACGGATTACCGCGGATACACCGTCTGCGAGATCCCGCCGAACGGCCACGGCGTCACCGTCCTGATGGCGCTCAATATTCTCAAGGGGCTCGAGCTGCCCGCCGCGCGCGAAAGCGCGGAAACATACCACCTGGTCATGGAGGCGATCAAGCTCGCCTTTGTCGATGCGAAGACCTACGTTTCCGACCCGCGGACGATGAAAACGAAGGTCGCCGATCTGCTCAGCGAGGAATACGCCGCGCGGCGCCGCGCCCTGATCGGGAAGACGGCGCTGCTGCCCGAGGCGGGCGACCCCTCCTGCGGCGGCACGATCTACCTCTGCGCCGCCGATCCCGCGGGCAACATGGTCTCGTTTATCCAGAGCAACTATATGGGTTTCGGCTCCGGCGTCGCGGTGCCCGATACGGGCGTTTCTCTGCAGAACCGCGGCGCAAATTTCTCGCTCGATCCCGCGAGCGACAACTGCGTCGGCGGCGGAAAAAAATCCTACCACACGATCATCCCGGGCTTTTTGTGCAAAGACGGCGAGGCCGTCGGCCCGTTTGGCGTGATGGGCGGCTTTATGCAGCCGCAGGGGCATGTGCAGATTCTCGTCAACGCGATCGACTATCATCTGAACCCGCAGGAATGCCTCGACGCGCCCCGCATGCAGTGGACGGGAGGAAAACACATCCAGCTCGAGCGCGAGGTGCCGGCGCACGTTGCGCAGGGGCTCGCCGCGCGGGGCCATGAGGTCGAGATCGTAAACGACAACCGCTCGATGGGGCGCGGACAGATGATCCGGCGTACCGAAAACGGGCTTCTTGTCGGGGGGACCGAGCCGCGCTGCGACGGCGAAGCCGCGGCTTGGTGAAGATGCCGTCAACGATCGGAAAGGAGGCAGCGACATGAAAAATCTGTTCGACCGTGCAAACCGTTTGATCCGGCAGCTCAGCTGGAAGGAGTTCGCCGTGCTCAAGCTCTGCCTGTTGGCGCTCGGCCTGCTGCTTGGGCTGCAGATCGGCGAGCGGTGGAAAAAGCCCACGGGGATCCTCGCGGGCATCGTCTTTATCGGCGCGTATCTCCCGCTGATGATTCGCTTTCTCCGCGCGCTGACAAGGAAGGAAGAAGAGCTCTGAGCGTTCCGGCGCAAAAAAATCCCGCAGCGACAGCTGCGGGATTTTTTACGGGGAATTTACTGCGGCAGGGCTTCGGCGGTGTGAGCGACGTAGACGGCCTGCACGTCCGCGATGCGGCCGAGACCGGCGATCTGGCAGTCAATGGAATCAAACTTGCCGGAGGCGGTGAACATGCTGAGCCAGCTTTCCTCGTCCTCCGGGTCGGCCATGTCGTTGTTGGCATGGTCGCCGGCGACGACCATCAGCGGGCGCAGGATAACGTTCTTGTAACCGGCGGCGGAGACGGCCTCGATCACGCTCTCGCAGGAGGTCGCCTCGGGCAGGCCCTCAACGGTGCCGATGAAAGCGTTCTTGTAGCCGAGGTTCTCCATCTGGGTCTGCATCTGGCTGTAGGTGATGCGGGCGTCGTGGCTGGTGCCGTGGCCCATGAAGACGAACGCGGTGCCGGCGGCCTCGGCGGCCTCGATCGAATCAAAGCCGGCCTCCTTGACGGCCTCGGCGGTCACGGCCTTGGCGACGGCCTCCTTATCGGCGTTCACGACGGAGATCTCGGCGCCCACCTCGCCCAGCAGCGGCTCGGCGATGAGGATGGTCTCGATCTTGTCCTGATAGGCCTCGACGGCCTCGCAGAGCTCGTCATACTCGGCGCCGTGCATCAGGTGGGTAGGCTGGATGACGAGGGTCTTGACGCCGTTGGAGACGGCGCGCTCGAGCGCCTGGTCCATGTTGTCGATCTTCTCGCCGTCGCGGGCCTGGATGTGGTTGATGATGATCTGCGCCGTGAAGGCTCTGCGCACGGACCAATCGGGATTCGCGGCCTGCAGGGCCTTTTCGATCGAGCCGATATCCTCTGCGCGGCTGTCGTTGAAGGAGGTGCCGAAGCTCACGACCAGCAGCTCCTTTTCGCCGATGCCGTCCGCGTTGAGCGGATCGTCCTTAGAGGCGTCGCCGGTGTCGCGGCCGAAGTAATCGGGATCGGCCTCTTCGCCCTCGACGAGCTCCTTCTGCGCATCGGTCAGCGCATCCCACGCAGCCTTGGCGGCGGCGCACTGCGCGTCGGTTTCATCGGTCCGCTCCTGTACGTAGATCGCGTCGATCAGTTCGGCGACGGCCGCGGCGGCCTCCTCGTCGCTGACGGGCGCTTCGGGCGCCTCAGAAGGAGCGGGAGCCTCGGAAGAGGCGGGGGCGGCGCTGCTTGCCGGCGCTGCCGTGCTGCTCGCGGCGCCGCCGCATCCGGCCGCAAGGCCGAGGATCAGGCAGCAGGCGAGCAAAAGACCAAGTGCTTTTTTCATGTTTTTTCCTCCATTCTTTTTTCTACGCAAAAAGCCTCTCGACAGACAGGTCGAGAGGCTTTGCAAGACGACGCGAAACGGCTGCGGCAAAAGCCGCGCCCAATGCAATATACCGGCGTAAACCAATGACCCGTGGTTTTGATAGCCATGCAGCCGGCCGGTCTTCTGGCTCGCAGCGCGGCGCGATCGCCTTCCCGTTTCCAGTGGCATAAGGATCGCGCTTTTTCCGTCTGCTTACAGCGACGAGTTCGCACAGGATTCGCACCTGTTTCCCGTTTCATCGAAACAACGGTTCGACACCGTCTGCATTTTATGTCATGGAACAGTTTACCACTTTTCAACGATTTGTCAAGAGCGGCGGGCTGTTCTTTTGGGGTTTTCCGCAAAATTGAAACGGAGCTTATCCCTCTTTCAGCGGCTCCATGCCCCGCTCGAGGATGCCGGTCGCTTTGGCGATCACCATGCCGTAATTGGTGATCGGCACGCCGGCCCGCTCCGCCATGGCGATGCGCGCGCGCATCTCGCGCTCGTTGAGCATGCAGCCGCCGCAGTGGATGACGACCTTGTAGGCGCCGAGCTCGCTCGGGTATTCCTGCCCGCTGACGAAGTCGAACGCGACGCCGCATTTTGCATAGCCGCGCAGCAGAGCGGGGATTTTCTCCGTTCCGATATCGCCGCACTGGCGGTGGTGGGTGCAGCCCTCGGCGATGAGCACGCGGTCGCCCTCGCGCAGCGTGTCGAGCGCCGCCGCGCCGCGCAGCTGCGCGGCGAGTTCGCCCTTGTAGCGCGCGAAAAGGATGGAGAACGAGGTGAGCGGGATCGCCCGCGGGACGATCTCGGCGACGCGCCGGAACACCTGGCTGTCCGTGATGACAAGACGCACCTGCTCGCCGAGGCGCGCGAGCGTATCGGCAAGCTCGGTATCGCGCGTCAGAACGGGTACGGCCCCGCAGTCGAGCAGATCGCGGATGACCTCCTGCTGCGGCAGGATGAGGCGGCCCTTGGGCGCGGCCTTGTCGATCGGGATGACGAGCAGCACCATATCGTGCGGGTTGACGAGATCGCGCACCAGCGGGCGGGAGACGGCCGTTTCGTTTGCGACCGCGGCGATACGCTCCTTGAGCGCCGTGATGCCCTCGCCCTTCAGCGCGCTGACATAAAAGGCGTCGTCACTGCGCGCGTCGGGCGGGATCAGGTCGGCCTTATTCATCACGACGATATGCGGCACGCTGCGCTCCCGAATCCTTTGCAGGATGAGCTCGTCCTCCGGACGCAGCCCGAGCGTCGCATCCGCGACAAGCACGGCGACGTCGGCGCGGCGCAGCACCTGCAGCGCTTTTTCGATGCGCTGGGCGCCGAGCTCGCCCTCGTCGTCGAGCCCGGGCGTGTCGATGATGACGACCGGCCCTGCCGGCAGCAGCTCCATCGTTTTGGAGACGGGGTCGGTCGTGGTGCCCTTGATGTCGGAAACGATCGCCATCCTCTGGCCCGTCACCGCATTGAGCAGACTGGATTTGCCCGCGTTGCGGCAGCCGAAAAACGCAATGTGCCGCCGCTCGGCGACGGGCGTATCGTTGAGGCCCATACGATTACTTCTCCGCGGCGCAGGCGGTGGAGGCGGCAGCGCCGTCCAAAGCGCCGATCTTTTCCGTCAGGGCGGCGATCACATCCGCGGGCGCATCCAGAACGACGGTCACGATGCTGATATCCTTTTCGCGGTAGGGCAGGCCGAGACGGCCGATGATGAAGTCGCGATAGCTTGTGAGCAGGCGGTTGAGTTCCTCGACGGAGGCGGGATTTTCGATAATGGCGGAGATGACGGCAACGTTGCGCTTCATAGCAAATCCTCCTCGTAAAAAGCAAGTACTTTTATCCGTTTTGTTTTTGAAAACCGCACGGATCTCGGCTGTTTCCATATCAGTAGTATAGCGCTTTCGGAGAGGGATGTAAAGAGCCCGTTTTGCGCATAGCGGTCGGAAATTTCAGGGAAAAAGCCGTTTACGGCTCCCGACCCAGCAGATACAGCAGCGCGTTGCAGATCGCGGCGGCGACGTTGCTGCCGCCCTTTCTGCCGCGGGCGACGATATAAGGCACCGGATCGGTCATGATCAGCTCCTTGGCCTGCACCACGTTGACGAACCCGACCGGCACGCCGATGATGAGCCGCGGCTTCACGCGGCCCGCCCCGATCAGCTCATGGAGCCTGACCAACGCGGTGGGCGCGTTGCCGATCGCAAAGATCAGCGGGCGGCCGAGCGAGCAGGCCTTTTCCATCGAGACGGCCGCGCGCGTCGTGCCCTGCTCCTTGGCGGCGAGGCGCACATCCTCGTCGGCGATAAAGCAGAACGCTTCCCCGCCGTGGCGGGCGAGCGCCGGCTTGTTGACGCCGGCTTTGGCCATATTGGTATCGGTGACGATGCAGGCGCCCTCGGAGAGGGCCGCCAGCGCGCTCCCAAGCGCATCGGGCGAAAAGCACAGCGAATCGGCGTAGGAAAAATCCGCCGTTGTGTGGATGACGCGCTTGATGATCGGCGCAAGCTGCGGGTCGAGCGGATGCGGCAGCTCGGATTCGATGATCTCAAAGCTGCGGCGCTCGATCTCGGCGGGAGTGACCTGCTCAAATTTCATTTCCATCGGTGATGCCCTCCTCCAGAATACGGTAGATGCGGCCCATATCGAGGCCGCTGCGCACCGCGTCGGCCAGCAGATCATACTGCCGCTCCTTGTAAGCGGCGTAGTCAAACGCCGTCAGCGACGCGGGATCGACGCCCTTGCGCCCGCAGAGCAGCCGCAGCATCGCCTCGCGCGACGACGCGGTATCGAAAAAGCCGTGCAGATACGTGCCGAAGACGCTGCCGCAGCTGCAGCCGTCGGTTTTGCCGTTATCGAGCGCGATCAGAGGCGCGGCGCCGGGCAGCAGCGTTGTTTCGCCCATATGGATCTCGTAGCCCTCGACGGCGACGCCGTCCAGCGGCGCGAAAACGCCGCCTGCCGAAACGGCGCCGGTCACGCGGGTGCGGTGCTTTTCGCGCGCGAAGACGGTCTCCATCGGCAAAAGGCCGATGCCGTCAACCGCGCCGCCGCCCTCCGCGCCGCATTCGTCGGTGATGCGGCGCCCGAGCATCTGATAGCCGCCGCAGATGCCGCAGACGAGCGCGCCCGCGGCGGCCCTTTTCAGGATCGCGGCCTCGAGGCCGTTTTGCCGCAGCCACAGCAGATCGGCGATCGTGCTCTTGGTGCCGGGCAGAACGATCAGGTCCGGCTCGCCCAGCTCGCGCGGCGAGGAAACGTAGCGCACGGAGACGCCCTGTGTCGCCTCCCAGGCGGAAAAATCGGTGAAATTCGAGATCTTCGGCAGGCGCGGCACGGCGATGTCGATCTGCCCGACGCCGCGACGCGAAAACCGCTCGCTGAGGCTGTCCTCATCCTCGATGTCGATATGCAGGTACGGCAGGACGCCCGCGACGGGCTTGCCCGTCAGCTCCTCGAGCATCGCAAGGCCCGGGCGCAGGATCTCCGTGTCCCCGCGGAATTTATTGATGACGGTCGCCTTGATCAGCGCCCTTTCGTCCTCCTCCAGCAGGGCGATCGTGCCGTAGAGCTGCGCGAAAACGCCGCCGCGGTCGATATCGCCGACGAGCAGAACGGGCGCTTTCACCAGCTTTGCGAGGCCCATGTTGACAAGATCGTCGGCCTTGAGATTGATCTCCGCGGGGCTGCCCGCGCCCTCGATCACAATGATGTCGTTTTCCGCGGCAAGCGCGTCATAAGCCTTCAGCACATCGGGGATCAGCGTTTTTTTCATCGCAAAGTATTCGGCCGCCGTCATGTTGCCGCGCACCTCCCCGTTGACGATCACCTGGGAGCCCGCGTCTGTCACGGGCTTGAGCAGGATCGGGTTCATCTTCACGGAGGGCTCGATGCCGCAGGCCTCGGCCTGCACCACCTGCGCGCGGCCCATCTCAAGGCCCTCGCGCGTGATAAACGAGTTGAGGGCCATATTTTGGCTCTTAAAGGGGGCGACGCGGTATCCGTCCTGACAAAAGACGCGGCAGAGCCCCGCGACCAGCAGGCTCTTGCCCGCGTTGGACATCGTCCCCTGCACCATCAAAACCTTAGCCATGCAGCACCTCCCGCAGCGCATCGATCAAAACCGCGTTTTCCTCCGGCAGGCGGATGCCGATGCGGAAATACCGCGCGTCGAGACCGGTAAAGTTTTCACACCGCCGCACCCACAACCCGCGGGCCCGCAGCGGCGGATCGACGTCGAACGGCGCCTTGACGAGCAAAAAATTGCCGTCGGCGGGATAGACCGTCAGCCCCATGGCGGAGAGCGCCGCCGTGAGGAGGTCCCGCTGCGCGCCGACGAGCGCGCGCGTACGGCCGATCCAGCTTTCATCGCCGAGCGCCGCAAGCCCCGCGCGCTGCGCGACGGTCGAGACGCTCCACGCCGCGCCGAAGCGGGCGATCTCGGCGAGGAGCGCCGTGTCGCTGCCGAGCAGCACGCCGAGGCGCAGCCCCGCCATCGAATAGATTTTGGTAAACGCCCGCAGGATCAGCAGGCGCGGGTGGGTATCGAGCATTTCCAGCGCGGAACGCCCCTCCGTAAACGGGAGAAAGCATTCGTCGAGCAGCAGGACGGACCCCGTCTCCTCGCACCGGTCGGCGACGGCGGCGACCCATTTTTCGGGGAAGAGACGCCCCGTCGGGTTGTTGGGGTTGCAGACGCAGACGAGGTCGGTCTCCCTCGTGATCGCGGAGAGAAAGCCCTCGCCGGCGAGCCAGCCGTCCGCCTCGCGCAGCGGATATTCGCGCACCGTGCCGCCGCAGAGCAGGGCGCTGCGCGCGTATTCCGAAAAGGTGGGGGCCGTCACGAGCGTATCGCGCGGCCGCAGGACCGCGCACAGGCGAAAGAGCAGGTCCGCCGAGCCGCTGCCGCAGAGCACCTGTCCGTGCGGGAGCGAAAAGCGCCGCTCCAGCGCCGCCGTCAGCGCGCGGCAGCGCGGGTCGGGGTAGCGAACGTCCTCATCCGTGCGCGCGCGCACGGCCTCAACGGCCGCGGGCGGCATGCCAAGCGGGTTGGTGTTGATCGAAAAGTCGATCTCCGGCGCGTCGCCGGCGTAGACGTCGCCGCCGTGTTCAAATTTTTGCATCGATCCAGACCCTCCCGATCAGGCAGATGAGCAGCATCATCCAGGACGCCGCATAGAGCAGGCGGTGCGCCCGCAGGATATCCCTCGGCTCGATGGGGCGCAGATCGTCGCCGATGTACGGCTTTTCGTGCACGACGCCGAAATACTGCGCGTTTCCGGCAAGCCGCAGCCGCAGCGCGCCCGCAACGGCGGATTCCGTCTGGGCGGAGTTGGGGCTCGCGTGCTTTTTGCGGTCGCGCCGCCAGATGCGCCATGCGTTTCCGCCGTCCTCGCCGCAGAGTGCGGCGGCGGCGATCAGCAGCAGCGCCGAGAGCCGCGCGGGGATGAAGTTGAGCGCGTCGTCAAGCCGCGCCGCGCACCGCCCGAAGAGGATGTAGCGGTCGTTGCGGTAGGCGATCATGGAATCCATCGTATTGGCGGCCTTGTAAAAGACGCCGCCGATCGGCCCGAACAGCATCAGATAGAAAAGCGGGGCGATCTCGCCGTCCGAGACGTTTTCCGCTACGGTCTCGACCGCGGCGCGCGCAACGCCGTCGGCGTCCAGCACGTCGGTATCGCGCCCGACGATCATCGAGACGGCGCGGCGCGCCTCCCCGAGCGTGCCGGCCGTGAGCGCGTCGTAGACGCGGCGGCTCTCGTCGCGCAGGCTTCTGGCGGCGAGGCATTGCCATGTCAAAACCGCGCCGGCGAGCAGATAGGCGGGCCGGCCGAGCTTTCGCGCGAGGAGCAGCGCGCACAGCGGCAGCCCCGTGCAGATCAGCAGTTCGAAAACGACGAGCAGCGCGCCGCCGAGCAGCCGGTTTTTCATCGGGTAGAGGCGCTTTTCCAGCGCGGAGATCACCCTGCCGTCAAATCGCACGAGATGCGGCCAGCCGGGGGGATCGCCGAGCAGGAGGTCGAGCAAAAAGCCCGCGAGCAGCGCGAGGGCGTTATCCTGCATAGGCCACCGCCCTTTCGACAAACGAGCGCGCGAACGACGGATTGGCGGGGAAGTAAAGGTGCGGGAAGCCCGCCCAGAGCGTCGGCGTCGCGTGGACGCACGGCCATGCTTTCGTCCCCGAGGGCTTTTCGGCCGTGAAGGCCGCGCCGTTGTCCGTGCTGTCGTAATAGTGGAACTCGTGCGCGCGGATCGTTTCTCCCGCGCGGCAGAGGAGGTTGTCCGTCTCCGCCCGCAGCGTCACGTAGCCGAAGCGCTGCAGCCGCTGCGTTTTGGCCGCGGCCGCGGGGATGAGCCCCGCCATCGGCACGCCGTCGAGCGTTTCATGCAGGTAGAGGAAGCCGCCGCATTCCGCAAGCGTGGGCAGGCCGGCGCGGACCGCCTCGCGGATCTCGTGCCGGATGGGGTTTTCCGAGAGCTCCTTCAAATACAGCTCGGGATAGCCGCCCGGCAGGTAGAGGCCGCCGACGCCCTGCGGCAAGCGGCGGTCGCGCAGGGGGCTGAATTCGACCGTTTCACAGCCGAGCGCGCGGAGCAGCGCAAGGTTTTCCTCATAGAGGAAGCAAAAGGCGGCGTCGCGCGCGACGGCGACGCGCACGCGGACGGGGGCGGGAGCGCATGCCGCAAAGGAAGGCAGCGCGGGTGCGGATTTCGCCAGCGCGAGCAGCGCATCGAGCTCGAGATGCCGCGCGGCGGCCTCGCCCAGGCGGTCGAGCCGCGCCTGCAGATCGGCGATCTCGCCCGCGGTGACCAGCCCCAGATGGCGAGAGCCGATCTCGGCGGCCTCGTCGCGCGGGAGAAAACCGCAGGGCACAACGCCGGCGTCCCGCGCGATCTCGCGCAGCTGCGGGTAGAGCATCGGCGAAAGGCGGTTGAAGATCACGCCGGCGATGCCGCTTTCGGCGCGGAACTCGCGAAAGCCCTTGATCACCGCGCCGAGCGAGGTGAAGCTGCCCCGCGCGTCCACGATGAGCACAACGGGCGTCTTTGTCGCGCGCGCAACGTCGAAGGTGCTGTATTTTCCCTCGATGCCGACGCCGTCATAGTAGCCCATCACGCCCTCGAGCACGGCGAGCGAGCCCGCGCTTTCGGCGAGCCGGCGGCGCAGGGCGTCCACGTCGGAAAAGAACGGGTCGAGGTTGCGGGCGGGCACGCCGACCACCTCGCGGTGGAACATCGGGTCGATGTAATCCGGCCCGCATTTGTAGGAGCGCACCGCGGCGCCGCGCCGCAGCAGCGCGCGCAGCAGCGCGCAGGTGACGGTGGTTTTTCCGCAGCCGGAGTTTGTGCCGGCGAGGAGCAGGCGGTCATTCATGGCTCGGGCCTCCGGTGACAATGAAAATGGGGTTTTGCGCCGTCATCATATGCAGGCCCGCGACGCGGCGGCCGATGCCGGTGCCGATCTGGAGAAGCTCGGTCTCGAGCCCGTGCGCCTCGAGCGCCTCGAGCGCCGCCTGCGCGGATTCGAGCGCGATCGCGTTGGCGACGATGCGCGCATTCGGGTTTTTGGAGAGCACGAGATCGACGAGCTGACGCATGCCGCCGCCGCTGCCGCCGAGAAAGACGGCGTCGGGCGCGGGCAGCTCGCCGAGCGCCTCGAGCGCGCCCGCATGCAGCGCCGTGACGTTGCCGAGGTGGAAGGCCGCGCAGTTTTTCCGCGTGAGCGAGACCGCCTCGGGATTTTTGTCGATCGCCCACACATGGCCGCGGTAGGCGGCGAGCGCCATCTCCACGGTGACGGAGCCGGTTCCCGCGCCGATATCAAAGCAGAGGTCTTCGGGGCGCACGGCGAGGCGGCTCATCGTGACGGCGCGCACGGGGGATTTCGTCATCGGCACGTCCCCGCGGATAAATTCCCCGTCGGGGATGCCGGTGCGCGCCCTTGCATCGGGCGCGGGATTGTCGATCAGAAGGACGGAAAGGGGCGAAATCTCTGCACGGGCGAGCGCGCGGACGGACATGCGGTCAATGCGCTCGCCGGGAAGGCCGAGCTCCTGCCCCACCGTCGCGGTGAGATCGCCGAAGCCGGCGTCGCAGAGCGCGGCGGCGAGCTGCGGGACGTTGCCGCCCGTGAGCGCAAACGTCTCGGCGTTGCGCCGCACGGTATCGACGAGGTTCGCGCCGCGGCCGTGGCAGCTCACCAGCGCGGCGTTCTGCCACGGGCGGGCGATGCGGGCGAAGAAGCAGTTGAGCGACGAGACGCCCGGCAGAACCTTGATCTCGCAGCCGGTCAGCTCCGCGCAGAGGCGCAGCGCCGCGCTGTAAAAGCCCGTATCGCCGGAAACGAGCACGGCAAAGCGGTCGCAGCCGCTTGCCGCCACGACGGGCGCAATCGTCTCGGGAGTATAGAGAGGCTCCTGCGGCGCGCCGTCCGGCGCATATGCGGCCAGCAGGCGCGGCGCGCCGAAAAGCACCTGCGCGGTCTCGACGGCGCGGGCGGCCTCGCGGGTGAGCGTGTCGGGCCCCGTCCCGACGCCGACGATCCAAACGGTTTTCACAGCGTTCCCTCCTCGATGCGGCGCAGCCATTGCGCCGCCGTCAGTCCCGCGCGCTCGCGCGGGCGGGCCAGCACCGCGGCGGTCATGCCGCAGTCGCGCGCGGCGGCGAGCTTTTCCGGAAAGCCGCCCGCGGCGCCGGATTCCTTCGTGAGCAGGATTTCGGCCCCTGCGGCGCGGAACATCGCCGCGTTGAGCTCGCGCGAAAACGGGCCCTGCATGCAGATAATGTGCGCCGGCGGGAAGCCGGCCTCCAGGCAGTCGCGCAGGCTCTGCTCGGTCGGCAGAATGCGCAGCCAGATGCGCTTTTCAAAACCCGGCACGCGGCAGAGGTCCTTCGCAGCCTTGGAGCCGAGCGACGAAAAGACGACGCCCTCATGCGATGCGAGCCACGCGATCATTTCTTCGGTATCGGCGAGCGGCACGCAATCGCCGCCGTCGCCGCCGCTCTCGCCGCGCAGCACGCGGCGGTAGGGGACGCCCGCCGCCTCGCACGCCCTTGCGGCGCTGTCGCTGACGGCGGCGGCGTAGGGATGCGTCGCGTCGAGCACGAGGCGGGGCGATTCCGCCCGCAGCAGCGCGGTCATCGCCGCGAGATCGAGGCGGCCTGCGTGGACGCGCAGGCTGCCGCCCGCGGGCAGAAGGCTCTCCCCGTACTGCGTCGCAACGCAGACGAGCGCGGAGATTTCCTTTGCGCGCAGCGCCTCGGCGAGCTCGCGGCCTTCCGTCGTGCCGCCGAAAAGAACAATCTCAGCCAAGGCGGTACCCCCTCGGCGTCACCATGCGGCCGGCGACGACGCGCGTCGCCGAATTTCCGATAAACACGGTCGTAAACATATCCACCTCGGTATCGCGCAGCTCGCCGAGCGTGAGCACGCGGCAGGCTTCGCCCTCGCGGCCGATCTGCCGCGCAATGCCGCAGACGGTGCCTGCATCGAGCGTACGCAGCAGAATGTCGCAGGCGCGCCGCAGATAATCGGTGCGGCGATGGCTGCCCGGGTTGTAAAGGCTGATGCAGAAGTCTCCCTTCGCCGCGGCGTCGAGGCGCTTTTCGATGGTTTCCCACGGGGTGAGCAGGTCGCTCAGGCTGACGACGGCGAAATCGTGCCCGAGCGGCGCGCCGAGGATGGCGCTGCCGCTGAGCGCGGCGGTGACGCCCGGAATGACGACGATCTCAACGGGATCAAACTCGCCCGAAAGCTCAAAAACCAGCCCCGCCATGCCGTAGACGCCGCTGTCGCCGCTGCATACGAGCGCAACGGTATCGCCCGCCGCGGCGCGCCGCAGCGCCGCGCGGCAGCGCTCGGTCTCGCGCGTCATGCCGGTATCGGCGAATTCCTTTTCGGGGTAAGCGTCGCGTACCAGCTCGATATATTTGCTGTAGCCGATGATGACGTCGGCGCTGCGCAGGGCGCGGTCGGCCGCAAAGGTCATGGCGTCGTGCGCGCCGGGGCCGAGCCCCACCA
>Ga0079305_1000753_pt1 | contig 59107 bp, 57 predicted proteins | sample LMS_cellobiose_e_FD_79183 | JGI IMG/M metagenome (GOLD analysis project Ga0079305, IMG submission 79183) | Rumen-fistulated moose microbial communities from Alaska, USA - LMS_cellobiose_enrichment | ecosystem: Host-associated > Mammals > Digestive system > Stomach > Rumen fluid ...
GAGGACTATGAGATCTACCGCCATGCGGAAACCGGTAAGTGGTTTGCTGTGTTTATAGGGAAAGAACGCAGCGCGTTCGGTTTGGACGGAGATGGGACAGCAGAGATTCTGTGCGTCAAGCCCAAGGATCGTTTTTTTGCCGATTTTCTGATGCAACAGCCGGGCTATCTGCGGGGATACCCCAGCAGGAAGTGGAATTGGGTATCTATGGTGCTTGACGGTACCGTTCCGTTTGAAGATATCTGCAGATGGCTCGATGAGAGCTATCTGGCAACGAAATCGAAAGCCGGGAATTTAAAAACGCCTTTGCCGAAAAGAGAATTATCCAAGTAATCCACAAATTCCAGTTTGTCTATCCGATTCTCTGAAAATCCCTGGTTTCCTGCGTTTGGCGCAGGTCTGCTGCCATAAAACTATCCGTTTTCCCTTGTTTTTGCCCTTAAAAACCAGAACGAGGGCAATGCCTTTATTTATATTCAGGCCTCGCCGCTTGAGAGCGAAATACACCCCTTGCACAAACCTGACAGTTGATGCAAGGGGTATTTCGTTATCGATAATAAGCATTGACTCTCTGGCTGTTATCGTGTACAATACAAATACTATTACTTGGATAGGAGCACGGAACAATGATCAGAAACGCTGTCATCGGCTAACTGAATAGAGGCGCATAATAAGGGAGGGGTCATACCCCCTTTGGCTTGGTGCGCCGTTTTGGGTAACTTCTGATAGTGGGGACCGCAGGATGCAGCCACGACGGGAGCTGCTTCTCTGCGGTATTTTTATGCCTATTTTTTGCGAAACAAGCACTTGCCGGGTCACTGCCGATGATAGTAAAAAGATCAGATCTGGAAGTTATAATCAATAACAAAGGAGATTCATATGAATAACGAAATGAAAAATGTCCGACTCGTCAAGGTCGATACGAAGAACTTTGACGCCCTGATTGACCTGGAAGTAAATGAGGAACAGAAAAACTATGTCGCAAGAAATATTTACAGCCTGGCAGAGGCCTATGCCACAAAATCGGAAGGGAGGTTCGCGTTGCCTCTCGGGATCTATGACGGAGAGACCCCGGTCGGTTTTCTGATGATCGGTTATGACTACCCGGATTTCTGCGACGGAGAAGCCCCGGAGTATCAGAAAAACAGTTACCTGATCTGGCGCTTCATGATCGACAAAAACTATCAGAGAAAAGGCTACGGCAGAGCAGCAATGCAGCAGGCGCTGGAACTCGTGCGGTCTTTCCCGTGCGGGGAATCAAAATACTGTTGGATCTCCTATGAGCCGGAAAATGAAGCCGCGAGAAAGCTGTATGCGTCCTTCGGCTTTGTGGAAGACCCGGAACATTATGTAGAAGGCGAAGAAATGCCCGCGGTAATGAAGCTGTAAAACGAACATCAAAAGGAGAATATGATTATGGATAAAAAGATAATGCTGGAAAACCTTGTCCGCGAAGCCTATGAAAAGGGGCTCTTCAACGGCGCCTGGCTCTACGCGGAGCACGGCGAGATCATTTCCAAGGGAGCCGTCGGCTTCCGGGATCCGGAAGACAAGCTCCCCATGCAGGAGGACAGCATCTTTGACCTGGCCTCGGTCAGCAAGCAGTTCACCGCCGCGGCGATCATGCTGCTGGCCCGGAAGGGTCTCGTGGGACTGGAGGACGAGATCACAAAGTATATTCCCGGGCTCCCGTATCCGGGCGTCACGGTCCGGCAGCTGCTGACCCACACCGGCGGCGTGCCCGATTATTTTGACGACATCAACTGGCTGATCGGGATCTGGGAAAAAGAGGGCAGGATCCCTGACAACAACGACGTGCTCCGCTTCCTGTGCGAAGGCGAAGCTGAGCCCTACTTTGCCCCCGGGGACGGATTTGAGTATTCCAACTCCGACTACTGCCTGCTGGCGCTGATTGTGGAGCAGGTCTCCGGCGTTCCCTTTGAGGATTTTATGCGAAAGAACATTTTCGAGCCTGTTGGGATGGACGCCACCGCAGTCTGCCACGTCCGCAGGGACGGCTGGCCCTCCGACCGCTTCGTGCGGTCTCTGGTGCTGGAGGACGGGAAGTATATCCTCCCGGACAACTCGAAAAACGACAGCGACGTGATCCCGGAAGACGGGACCAGCGGCGAGGGCAACGTGTATTCCAATATCTTCGACCTTCTGGCCTGGGACCGGGCGCTGCGGGAGGAGACGGTCCTCACCCGCGAAGAGCAGCAGCTCATGGTCACGCCCGTCAAACTCAACAGCGGCGAGGTCTTTGCGGATGAACAGGGCGCGGGCTACGGCTTCGGCTGGGAGATCAGAAACGACGCGGAGCTGGGGCTCGTCGTCGCCCACGGCGGCTGGCACAAGGGCGCCTACGCCCAGTATGAGCGCTTCGTCGACGCGGACGGGCTGCTGGTCCTGCTCTACTGCCGCGACCCGGAGGATTCCCACGCCGGCGAGGCGTTCCTCGAGGGCGTTCGGGAGATTATAAGGGGCAAAGAGCCCCGGCCCGTCCGCACTCTGGAGGAGCGTATGGTCCAAAACCCCGACAAATCCGTCTGGGAGAGCTTCTGCGGCAGCTACGCCCATGAAGAGGGCGACAACTTCTACCCGGACGAGGTCTATATGCGGGACGGGGACATGTTCGTGAAATGGATGCGCGGCCACGGCGCGGGCTTTGACTGGAAGCTTTACCCTCTGGGCGACAATGAGTTCGCCATCAAGAAGTTTGATTTTACCATCCGCTTCGGCGATGGGCAGTTAACCTGCTTTGACGAGGTCTATAAGAAGCTGTAAGCGGCAAAAGACAGATGAAACGGCGGCGGGGATCGCTCTCCGCTGCCATCAGAAGCCTTATGGATTATCTTGCCCTTGCTTTTGCCCTTATGAGCTGCGAGGGCGTTGTAGAAACGGTGTAACATTTAATAAAGGGATTCGGTGAGCAGATTACATACAATCCTTTGTTTTCAAACGGTTTCAGAGGAGTTCATTAAAGCCCTGTAATCACCGGCGAATGCCTGTGATTTCGGGGATTTCAAATTCCAATTTGTCTTTGTCGAAAAAGATGCGCGATAGGAAAAGAGGTGCGAGCCGCCAGACTCGCACCTCTTTTTACTTCTTTCCGGAGTTCGCCCAAAAGCCCGCGGCTCCTTTTTTTGAGGTTGATCGGGGAGAGCGCTATTGTGCCTCTTCCGCCTCCGTGCGCTCCGTCCGGCCGTAGCGCCAGGTCAGCTCGCGGATCTCGGCCGCGAGCGCCGCGCCCGCCTCGCCGGGCAGGAGCCGCCACGTCCAGTTGCCGCCGAGCGTGCCCGGGGCGTTGATGCGGCTGCCCTCGCCGAGATCGAGCCAATCCTGCATCTGCGCGACGAACAGCTTTGCCACCGAGCCGAGCCCGCCGCGCAGGAGGCCGCGCGTCCAGCCCTCCGTCTCGTTGAGCCAGAGGTATTTCTGCGCAAAATCCAGCGTGTCGGCGTCCGCCTCCCGCTCCCGCCACAGGCGGAGGGGGGCGTTGTCGTGCGTGCCGGTGTAACACACGCAGTTCACCTCGTGGGCGTGCGGCAGATAGGCGCTCGTGCCCGCGGGATCGAAGGCGAACTCCAGCACGCGCATGCCGGGCAGGCCGGAGGCCCTGCGCAGCGCGGCGAGCGCCGGCACGGGCACGCCGAGATCCTCGGCGATGAAGTCCACGTCGTGGAACCAGCTCGTCAGCACGCCGACGAGCGACATGTCCGGGCCCTTGACCCAGTGTCCGCCGCGCGCCGTTTCGTCACCGTAGGGCACCGCCCAATACTGCGCGAAGCCGAGGAAGTGGTCGATCCGGATCACGTCGTACAGCCGGCGCGCGCCGTCCACCCGGCGCAGCCACCAGCCGTAGCCGTCGCGCGCCATCACGTCGTAGCGGTAGAGCGGGTTGCCCCAGAGCTGACCGTCCTCGCTGAAACAGTCCGGCGGCACGCCAGCCACCTCGGTCGGTACGCCGCGCTCGTCGAGCTGGAACTGCTCCGGCGCGGCCCAGACGTCCACGGAGTCCATCGCCACGTAGATCGGCAGATCGCCGATGATGCGGATGCCGAGGCCGTTGACGTAGGCCTTGAGCGCCGCCCACTGCCGGAAGAACAGAAACTGCAAATAGGTGAACAGCTCCACGTCCTCGTGCAGCTCCTCGCGCCGGCGCGCGAGCGCGTCGGGCTCGCGCAGCCGCGCGCCCTCGTCGGGCCACTCGCTCCACGCGCGCATGCCGAAGCGGCGCTTGAGCGCCATGAAGAGCGCGTAATCCGGCAGCCAGGCGTCGTTTTCCTCCGCAAAGGCGCGCACGGCCTCGCGGTCGCGCGCCCAGCCGCGCGCCTTCGCGCGCGCGAGCACGGCGAAGCGCCCCTCGTAGATCTTTCCGTAATCCACGTGCCGCGGATCGCCGCCCCAGTCGACGGCCTCGATCTCCTCGCGCGTGAGCAGCCCGTCCGCCGCCAGCAGGTCGAGGTCGATCAGATACGGGTTGCCGGCAAAGGAGGAAAAGCTCTGATACGGCGAGTCGCCGTAGCTCGTGGGGCCGAGCGGCAGCAGCTGCCAGTACCGCTGACCGGCGGCGTGCAGGAAGTCCGCAAAGTCGTAGGCCGCCTGCCCGAGCGTGCCGATGCCGTGCGCCGAGGGCAGGGAAAAGACCGGCATCAGGATGCCGGCGGAGCGTTCGATCATGGGAGCTGACCTTCCTTTCGGGAACGGCGGCTGCGCCGCGCCCTGAGAGATGAGAAACGGGAGGCATACGCCTCCCGTTTATTATAGGGTTTCCGCCGCCTTATTGCAAGAGCAATTCCGCGATCTGGATGGTGTTCGTCGCCGCGCCCTTGCGCACCTGGTCGCCGCAGCACCAGAGGTTGAGCCCGCGCTCGTCCGTCAGATCCTCGCGGATGCGCCCGACGAAGACGAGGTCCTGATCCGAGGTGTCGAGCGGCATGGGATAGATCCTGTGCGCCAGATCGTCCGTCAGGCGGCAGCCTGCGGCGTTTGCGATCAGCTCGCGCGCGCGCTCGACGCTGATCTTCTCCTTCGTGCGCAGCAGGACGGAGACGCTGTGGCTGCGCACCACGGGCACGCGCACGCAGGTGCAGCTGACCTTCAGCTCGGGCAGGTGGAGGATCTTGCGGCCCTCGTTCTGCATCTTCATCTCCTCGCTGGTGTAGCCCAGATACTGCTCGCCGCCGATCTGCGGGATGACGTTGTAGGCGATCTGGTACTGGAAGACCTTCGGCTCGTAGCTCTCGCCGCGCGAGAGCGCCTCGACCTCGGCCATCAGCTCCTTCGGGCCGCCTGCGCCTGCGCCGCTCGTGGCCTGGTAGGAGGAGGCGACGATCGTCTCGATCGGGCTCTCCTTCGCCAGCGCGTGGATCGCGACGAGCGTCACGATCGTGGTGCAGTTGGGGTTCGAGATGATGCCGCTGTGCCACTTCACGTCCTCGGGGTTGATCTCCGGGATCACCAGCGGCACCTTGGGATCGAGACGGAACGCGCTGGAGTTGTCCACGAACGTGGCGCCCGCCTTCACGATCGCGGGCGCAAAGCGCGCGGCGATGTCGTTCTCGGCGGCGCCGAGCACGATGTCGAGCCCGTCGAACGCGCTGTCCGACGCCTCGACGATGGTGACGTCCTCGCCCTTGAACTTCAGCGCCGTGCCCGCGCTGCGGCTTGAGGCGATGGGACGCAGGGAGGCGACGGGAAAGTCGCGCTCCGCCAGGATCTTCATCATTTCCTGCCCGACGGCGCCCGTGGCGCCGAGGATACCGACGTTGACCTTTTTCATATGCTTACACTCCTTTGACGAAACTGTTATAGAGTACGCGGATGGCCTGTTCAAAGTCCTTTTCCTCCACGCCGACGATGATGTTCAGCTCGTCGGGGCCCTGGGTGATCATGCGGACGTTGATGCCGTTTTCGCCCAGCGTGGCGAACAGCTTGCCCGAGGTGCCGAGCCGGTTCGCCATCCGGCGGCCGACGGCTGCGACGATGGCGATGTGCTCCGCGACGGTGATGCTGTTCGGCTTGAGAGTTTTCTGCAGCTCGCCCAGCACCTCGTAGAGCTGGCGGCTGACCTCCTCCGCGCTGACCATGAGCGACACGGTGTCGATGCCGGAGAGGATGAACTCCACGTTGACCTCGTGCTTTTCCAGCACCTCCATGATCCTGAGCAGGACGCCGTGCTCGGAGGAGAGGCGCGTCTTGGCGACGGTGATGATCGAAAAGCCCTTCTTGCCCGCAATGCCGGTGATGAAGGAGTCGCTCCGGTCGGCCGCGTCGTCCTCGATCTTCTCCATGATGAGCGTGCCGGGGTGGTCGGGCTCGTTCGTGTTGCGGATGTTGAGCGGGATGTGCTTCTCACGCACCGGATAGACCGCGCCCTCGTGCAGCACCTGCGCGCCGACGTAGCTCAGCTCGCGCAGCTCGTTGTAGGTCACCTGGCGGATCGGCGCGGGATTGTCCACGATGCGCGGGTCGGCCATCAGGATGCCGGAGACGTCCGTCCAGTTCTCATACACGTCCGCGTCCAGCGCCGCCGCCGCGAGGGAGCCGGTGATGTCGCTCCCGCCGCGGGAGAAGGTCTTGATGTGCCCGTCCGGCATCACGCCGTAAAAGCCCGGGGTCACGATGCCGTGCCCGTCCGCGGCCTGCCGCAGCGCCTCGTAGGAGGCCGCCTGATCGACCGTGCCGTCGAAGCGGAACTTGACCCACAGCGCGGCGTCCACGAAGTCGAAGCCGAGATAGGCCGCCATCAGCTTTGCGGAGAAGTATTCGCCCCGGGAGGCGATCTCGTCCCGGCCGGCGCCGTTCTGCATCCGCTGCCACAGCGCGTCAAACTCCGGCTCAAGGTCGATCGCGAGCCCGCAGCCGCGCGCGATGTCGCGGTAGCGCCCGCGGATCATCGCGAAGATCTCCTCGCAGCTGACGCCGTATTGAATGTGCGCCGCGCAGAGATAGAGGAGGTCGGTGATTTTGTGGTCGTCCCGGCTGCGCTTGCCGGGCGCGGAGACCACCACCACGCGGCGCGCGGGATCGGCCTCCACGATGGCCTTGACCTTGGCGAACTGCTGCGCGTCCGCGCAGGACGAGCCGCCGAATTTTACGACTTTCAGCATATCGTCACACCCGATCCGCCGCGAAGCGCGCGAGCAGCGCCGCGGGATCGTCCTTTCGACAGAGTGCGAGCGCGGCAAAGGCCTGTGCGGCGGTGCAGCGTTCGATAAAGCAGTTGTCCTTTACACGGAAGTACCACAGCGAGGAAAACGCGGCGTTGTCCACCGCGGCGGGCGCGTGCCGCAGCGTGTAGTAGCTGCCGCAGCCGCGCGCGGCCGCAAGGCAGTCGGCCAGCACGTTCGAGCCCGTCGGGAAGCCGCCCGCACCCGCGCCGGCGAAGCTCTGCTTCCCGATGCGCCGCGCGTAGAGCGAGACGAGGTTGCCCGTGCCGTCGGTGTGCGCCTCGGGCGCGTCGGCAGGGAAGAGCGTCGGGCAGACGAAAGCGGCGATGCGCCCGTCGTCCGCGCGCTCGGCGCGGGCGATCAGCTTGTAGGTGAACCCCCGCTCGGCGGCGGCGCGGATGTCCGCCGCGGTGATCGCCGGGATGCCGACGCAGGGCACCTCCTCCTCGCGGAGCGACACGCCGAAGGCGAGGTTGGCGGAGAGCACGAGCTTGCGCCGCGCGTCGAGACCCTCGACGTCCGCGGTCGGGTCGGCCTCGGCGTAGCCGAGCGCCTGCGCCTCCCGCAGCACCGCGCCGTACTCCGCGCCGTGCGCGGTCATCGCCGAGAGCATGAAGTTCGTCGTCCCGTTCAGGATGCCCTCGACCGCGGTGATCTCGTCGAGCGCGGCGGCGCGCTCGAGCGAGGTGAGCCAGGGGATGCCGCCGCCTGCCGCCGCCGTGCAGCGCAGCGATACGCCGCACTCCTCCGCCAGGGCGAGCAGCTCGTCGTAATGCGCGCACATGAGCTGCTTGTTCGCGGTGACCACGTGCTTGCCCGCGCGCATCGCGGCACAGATGTAGGAGTATGCCGGCTCCAGCCCGCCCATGACCTCGACCACGATGCCGATGGCGGGGTCACGCACGATCTCGTCGAAATCGGCGGTCACCGTGCACGTGAGCTCCGGCCGCGGCCGGCGGGAGAGCACGGCCGTGACGCGCAGAGCCTCCTGCCCTGCGGCCATCGCGTAGAAATGCGAGCCGACCGTGCCGAAGCCCAAAAGACCGATGTTCATGAGATCCCTCTTTTCCCGTCTCCTGCGGAAAAACAAATTGTCCGCCACAGGAAAACACTTGACTTTTGTATGAAAACAATATAACATAGCATCAAGCAAAAAACAATACCGAACCCGTCGCGCAAGGCGGACAAAATTCGACGGGATCGGACTTTTTTCTTTGGAGGAAATGCACAATGGACTATCAGAGCACCCGCAGCAGCGCGCTGCGCGCCGACGCGGCGCAGGCGGTGCTGGACGGGCTGGCGCCGGACGGCGGCCTCTACAGCATGCCCTCGTTCGCGGAAATTTCGCTGGATTGGCGCGCCGTGCTCGGCATGGACACGCGCGGCATGGCGACGGAGATCCTGACGGCGCTGCTGCCGTCGTTTTCACAGGAGGAGATGGCCGCGCTCGTGCGCCGTGCCTACGCCGGCAAGTTCGAGACCGAGGACCTGACGCCGACCGCCGCGGTCGGGGCGGACACGGTGCTCGAGCTGTTCCGCGGGCCGACCTCCGCGTTCAAGGACGTGGCGCTGTCCATGCTGCCGCATCTCATGACCGCGGCGAAGGCAAAGCGCGGCGTGGACGACGAGATCCTGATCCTCACCGCCACCAGCGGAGACACCGGCAAGGCGGCGATGGAGGGCTTCTGCGACGTGCCCGGCACGAAGATCATCGTCTTCTATCCCCACGGCGGCGTCAGCGCGGTGCAGCAGGCGCAGATGGCCACGCAGGCGGGGCGCAACGTCTGTGTCTGCGCGGTGCGCGGCAATTTTGACGACGCGCAGACCGGCGTGAAGGACGTGTTCGCCGCGGTGAGCGCGCGGCGCCTGCTGGACGGGAAGGGCGTGCGCCTGTCCTCGGCCAACTCGATCAACATCGGGCGCCTTGCGCCGCAGGTGGTCTATTATTTCCGCGCCTACGCCGATCTCGTGCGCGCCGGGCGCGTCCGCATGGGCGAGCCGGTGGACTACGTCGTGCCCACCGGCAATTTCGGGGACATCCTTGCGGGCTATTTCGCGCGCGCGATGGGCCTGCCGGTCGGGCGGCTCGTGTGCGCCTCGAACGCGAACAACGTGCTGACGGATTTCCTCCGCACCGGCCGGTACGACCGGAACCGCCCGTTCTACAAGACGGCGTCGCCCTCGATGGACATCCTCGTGTCCAGCAATCTGGAGCGGCTGCTCTTCCTGCTCTCGGGGGACGAGGCACTCGTGGCGGGTCTGATGGCGCGCCTCAAGGCCGACGGCGCCTATGAAGTGCCGGCGGCGCTGCGCGAAAAGCTCTCCGCGCTCTTCTGGGCCGGCTGCTGCGACGATGCCGGCACGAAGCGTGCCATCGGCGCCGTCTGGCGCGCACACGGCTACCTGATGGATACGCACACCGCCGTCGCCTGGGACGTGGCGCAGCAGTACAAGGCGGCCTGCCCGGATCACGCGCCGGTCGTCATCCTCTCCACCGCCTCGCCCTATAAATTCCCCGCCGCCGTGCTTGAGGCCATCGGCGGGGACGCCTCGGGCGACGAGTTCGCGGTGATGGAGCGTCTGCACGACGCGACGGGCGTGCCCGTGCCGAAGAACCTCAGCGGTCTGCGCGAGCGTCCGGTGCGCCACCGCGACGTGATCGGCCGGGAGGAGCTGCTGGACTACGTGCTGCAAAAGGCGGCGCAGAAGGAGTGGTGAACGATGAAGCTGGTCTGTCTGGATCTTGAGGGCGTGCTCGTGCCCGAGATCTGGATCGAATTTGCCCGCGTCAGCGGCATCCCGGCGCTGCGCCGCACCACGCGCGACGAGCCGGATTACGACAAGCTGATGCGCTTTCGCATGGATCTGCTGCGCGCGCACGGCCTCGGCCTGCGCGAGATCCAGGGCGTGATCGCGCAGATCGACCCGCTGCCCGGCGCAAAGGAGTTTCTGGATCGGCTGCGCGCCGCGGCGCAGGTCGTCATCCTGAGCGACACGTTCGAGGAGTTCGCCCAGCCCCTGATGCGCAAGCTCGGCTGGCCGACGATCTTCTGCAACTCGCTCGCCGTGGACGCGGACGGCATGCTCACGGGCATCCGCATGCGCTGCGCGCATTCAAAGCTGACCACGGTGCGCGCGCTCCAGTCCGTCGGCTTTGAGACCATCGCCGCCGGTGACAGCTACAACGATCTCGAGATGCTCCTCGCCTCGCAAAAGGGCATCCTCTTCCGCAGCACGGCGCAGATCCGCGCGGACCATCCGCAATTGCCCGCCTGCGAGCGCTACGACGAGCTGTTCGACGCGATCGCATCGGCCCTGTGAACGAAAAAAGAAGCGGCGTTCCGCATGGAACGCCGCTCTTTTTTTTGCCGTTTTACGCCCACTTGTCCTGGCTTTTGGGGATGCGGATGCCCGCAAGCAGATCCTGCTGCCAGAGGAACCACTCGCCGGTGGAGGGCTTCAGCCGCAGCTTGATCTGGCGCTTGCTGTCCGCCCCGCCGGACTGAAGCGTCAGCCCCGTGTAGCCCTCCTCGGCGGAGCCGTAGGGGTCGAACCACAGGCGCAGCGTGTAGGGCTGGTTGGGCGTATAGTCGTTCTCCGGCGTCGCACCCTCGAAGAAGGAGCGGGGGATATAGTCCTTGCCGTCCATGAACCGGTCGTTGATGCTCTGCCAGAACATCGGCGTGAGCTCCCGCGGGCCGGAGAGGAAGCGCAGCATCTCCTGCGCGGCGTCCCGATCCTTCGGGTAGAGGCACAGCGCTGCGACCGTCAGCGCGGCGGTGTGATGGGGCTCTTTGAGCGCGGCCTCCGGCAGGGCCTTGAGCTCGTCGAGCGTCTGCGGCAGGCGGTCAAAGGTCACCGTCCAGCTCCTGCTGCTGCCGGTGACGATGCCGTTCACCGCCTTTTGGCCCTGGGAGCGGATGGATTGCGCGGTCTTCTGCGCCTGGGCGTTGATGGTCTGCTTCACCGTGCTCTGGAGCTGCTTTTTGAGACTGTCGAACAGTGCCATGGTCTCTCCTCCTTCGCTGGATCGCCCCGCGGCGGGGGCGATCGGTCTTGTCGGAAAAATTATAGCACAGCCCCGCCGCGGATTGCAAGCCGCGGACAGACAAATGTGCGCCGAACGGCGCGGAAAACGGCGCAAAATGTTGACGGCGGCGCGCCTTCGCGGTATGATAACAGCAGTATCGACGCAAGGAGGTCCTCCATGCTCACTTCCTTTACGAGCGGCGGCGACTGGACGCTTTCGGCGGACGGACGCACGCTGCTGACGCATTCCTCATTCCTCACCTTTGCCACGGCGATCCGGAGAGAGAAGACCTACGCCGCAAACCGCGGCACGGTCAAGACGAAGGTGACCGAAGCCGAGCGCGTGCCGCTGACGGCGGTCGCCGCGGAGGGGGAGGACACGGTGTGCCTCTCCGCCGGCGGGCACGCGCTGCGCGTGCGCTTCGCCGCCTGCCCGGGCGGCGCGGAGCTGACCTTCGCGGGTGAGGACGGCTGGGCCTACGAGTTCCGTCTGCCCGCGGGCGAGGACGAGGCCGTCTTCGGCGGGGGCGAGCAGTACCGCCGGGTGAACCTGCGCGGCGAGCGCGTGGTCAACTTTGTTTCCGAGCACATCCGCGCCTCGACCATCCTCGAAAAGGCGCTGCTGCCGCACGCGCTCTACCGCGAGAAGCCGCACAGCCGCATCGGCAGCTATTCGCCCATGCCCGTCTTCGTGACCGACGGCGGCCGCCTGATCCTGTTCGACACCCCGGCCGACGGCTGCTCGGACTTCACCGGCAGCGGCAGCTTCGTCTTCACGTTCGACGCCTGTCCCCGCTCGCTGACCCTCCTGCGGGAGGGCGGCTTCGCCGCGCTCTCGGCGCACCTCGCCGCGCGCATCCCGAACCGGCAGTACCTGCCCGACTGGTGCCGCGAGGGCATGATCCTCGGCGTCCAGGGCGGCACGCAGACGGTGCTTGACAAGACCTTCGCCATGCTCGATGCCGGGGCGAAGATCTGCGGCGTCTGGTGCCAGGACTGGTCGGGCGAGAACCGCACGGTCATGGGCAAGCAGGTGTGGTGGAACTGGGAGGTCGACGAGAAGCTCTATCCCGGTCTGAAGGACGCCATCGCGCGGCTGCGGGCGCGCGGCGTGCGCTTTCTGGCCTACATCAACCCGTATCTCGTCAAGGGCAGCCGGCTTTACGAATACTGCCGCGCGCGCGGCTACCTCATCACGCATGCAGACGGCACGGTCTACCACATCAAGTCCACCACCTTCGACGCGGGCATGCTCGACCTCACGGATCCGGAGGCGGTGCTCTTCATCAAGGACGAGCTCATCAAGAAAAACATGCTCGACCTCGGCGTCTCCGGCTGGATGGCGGACTTTGGGGAGTATCTGCCGGTCGACTGTCTGCTGCACAGCGGCGATCCCGCGCAGCTGCACAACGAGTGGCCCGTGCTCTGGGCGCGGATCAACCGCGAGGCGATCGAGGAGTACGGCGCGGCGGACGCGATGTTCTTCTCGCGTTCGGGCTACCTCGGCATCCAGCAGTACGCGCCGATCCTCTGGAACGGCGACCAGCACACGGACTTTACGCGCGATTACGGCATGCCCTGCGTGATGCCGGCGAGCTTTTCGCTCGCCTTTTCCGGCGTGACGATGGTGCACTGCGATATCGGCGGCTTCTTTTCCTTCGGCAAGCTGAAGCGGGACGACGAGCTGTTCGTCCGCTGGATGGAGATGGGCGCCTTCAGCCTGCTGATGCGCAGCCACGAATCCATCCGTCCCTGGGCCAACAGCCAGTTCGATGCGCCCGCCGTCGTGCCGCACACGGTGCGCCTCACGGGCGTGCACGCCGCGCTTGCGCCCTATCTTGCCCGCTGTGCCGAGCGCGCGGGGCAGGGCGTGCCTGCGCTGCGGCCGGATTTCTGGCCGGCGGGACGCTATACTGCCGGACGGGACGAGTACGCCTACTTCCTCGGCGACGATCTCTTTGTCTGCCCGGTGATCCGCAAGGGCGCGAGGAAGCGCAAGGTCTTCCTGCCGGAGGGCGACTGGGTCGGCTTCTGGAGCGGCGGCGCCTACGCCGGCGGCCGGAGCTATACGGTCGAGGCGCCGCTCGGTGGGCTGCCGGTCTTCTACCGCAGAGAGAGCGAATTTGCAGACCTTTTCCGCCGCGCGGCGGAGCAATCTCGATAAACGAAAGGTGAGGGGAAAATGAACGAGTCTTACATCTCCCGCACGAGCGGGATCGGCGCGAAGGACAAGCTCGGCTACGCGATGGGCGACCTTGCGTCGCTGCTGGTGTTCGGCCTGGTGCAGAGCGTGCTGCAAAAGTATTATACGGACGTGCTCGGCATCGGCGTTGTGAGCATCATGGTGATGTTCATCGTCGCGCGCGTCTGGGATGCGATCAACGACCCCATCTGGGGCCGCATCATCGACAATGCCAGGGCCCATCCGGACGGACGCTACCGCCATTGGCTGAAGGTCTTTGCGGTGCCCACGGCGCTCGGCGCGGTGCTGATGTTCGTGAAGCTCCCGGGCCTGAGCGCGAAGGGCTATCTGGTCTACGCCTACGTGACCTACATTCTCTTCGGCATGCTCTACACCTGCATCAACATTCCCTACGGTTCGCTGGCGCAGGTCATCACCTCGGATGAGAAGGAGCGTTCGTCGCTCTCCGTCTTCCGCTCGATCGGCTCCACCTTCGGCGCCATGCCCGCGATGGCGCTCATCAGCCTCTGCTACGTCAGGACCGCCGAGGGCCGCTCCGTCATGTCGTACCGCAAGATCCTCATCGGCGTGATCGTCATCGCCGTGTGCAGCGTGCTTGCGTACTTCCTCTCCTACGCCTGGACGAAGGAGCGCGTGGAGACGAAGCCCGCCCCCCGGCAGAAGGGCCAGGCGATGAAGGTCATCGGCCTGCTCGTGAAGAGCCGCCCGTTCATGGCCGTGTGCGTGGCCAGCATGCTCTTCCTCGCGGCGCAGATGTTCTCGCAGAGCTACTACACCTATCTGTTCAACTACTACTTCAATGCCCCCGGCCTTTCGATGCTGCCCACCGTGTGCCAGTATCTGCCCGTGGCGGTCATCATGTTCTTCGCCGGGCGGCTCGGCAACCGCTTCGGCCGGCGCGAGGTCTGCGCCTACGGCATGCTGCTCGCCGGCGCGTTCAACCTGGTGCTCTATCTGATGGGCACGCGGAACGTGTGGCTGTATCTGCTGGTGTGCCTGATGTCCGGTATCGGCAGCGCCTTCATGTTCCTGCTGGTCTGGGCCCTTGCGACCGACGCGATCGACTATAACGAGGTTACCTTCGGCGTGCACGACGAGGCCACCAGCTATGCGTTCTATACCTTCATGCGCAAGCTGGGGCAGACGGTCGCGGCCGTGCTGGTCAACATGGCGCTGCTGCGCATCGGCTATACCGACAACGTGCTCAACACCGCCAACATCACGGACGCCACGCTCTCGCGCATGTATGCCGATTCCGTGCTGATCCCGGCGGTGCTGTTCCTGCTGGTGTTCGCGGTGCTGCGCTTCGTCTACCCGCTCGGCAAGCAGCGCATCGCCGCCCTGCAGGAGCAGAAGGAGCAGGCCCTGCGCGCCCGGCACGAGGGCAAATGAGCCTGAAAAAAGCGGTCTCCCGATCCGGGGAGACCGCTTTTTTTGTTCGTCTCAGTAGCGGCAGATCTCGCACCCGAGCATGTCCGCCAGCGCCGCGAGCGCGGCGGCGTGCCGTCCGCGGACGACGCAGAAGTGCGGCTCGAACCCGTCGCGCACGCTGCGCTCCACCACGTCGCGGCAGGGGCTGTCCGTCCGCACGACGATGCTCGTGCCGGTGAACTGCTTGGGTTTGTTGAGCGCCGCGCCCTCCGTCAGGAAGAAGCGGAAGTGCCCGTCCGGCTCGCGGCCGATGCGGAAGATCGTGGCCTCCGGGAAGGCCTCGCAGCCGAAGTCCATCGCCGGGCCGATCTTCCGGTTCGGGTGCACGCCCACGACCGCGCCGGTGTCCCGCCGGGCGAGCGAGCAGGCCGCCGCGCCGCAGTGCCAGAAGGTGATCGTGTTCTCGCCCTCGTCGAGCGACACGGGATCGCCGAAGAAGACCGGCGCGCCGGAGAGCTGCATGCCCACCCACATCGACAGCGCCCCGTAGATATCCGCCTCGCAGGCGGCGGCGACGCCCTCGTCGCCCAGCAGCGACAGCACGGTGCATACGGGCGTGCCGAACGCGGTGAAGAAGTCCGGCCAGCAGCGCGAAGCCAGCGCGCCGATGTCCCGCTCGTGCACGAAGTCGCTGTACGCCTTGTAGAGCCGCGCGTGGTCGAGGCGGTTGCGCTCCGGCGTCCTGTCGAGGCCGCAGGTGGCGCAGGCGGTCTTTTCGAGGTAGGGCGCGCACTCCTCGTCGGTGTAGCTCTTTGCGCGGTCGATCAGCTCGCGCGCCTCGATCGCCTCGAGCTCCGCGCCGAACACGCGCATCAGCTCCGCGTCCAGCGCGCGGCCGAAGCCGAAGCCCTGCGGCGTGTGGCCGACGGCGGCCAGCCGGAGCGAGCGCATGGCGTGCTTCACGGCGGCGGCGCTCACGCAGGCGGAGAGGGCGGCGGCGACCCGCGCCTCCTCCGGCGCGCCGAACACGTAGGCGAAGCGGCGGCCGCCGAAGGCGCGCAGCGCGTTCGCGGCGGAGTAGGCGCCGGTCAGCGAGTTGAGGCGGAGCCTGCCGCCGTCGATCACCGGCTCGCGCAGTGTCCAGAGCGCGACGGGCCCGTCGTACCGGCGCAGCACCTCGCTCATATAGGCGGCGTTGGCAAAGGTCAGGTTCTGGAACACGATCAGATCCGGCTGCCGTCCGTCCAGATACGCGCGCAGCGCGTCGACGCTCAAGAGCATCTCCTCCGGGCAGACGAAGCGCGCGTCGATCGCGCGCAGCGCCGCGACGCTGCGCGTGAACTGATCCTGCGCGCTCTCCATGTGGAAGGTGGGCACGCCCACCGGGACGTAAACGGGGCAAAAGTCGCTCATATGCGCCTCCTGAAGCGTTGGTTCAAGTCTTGCTCCATCATAGCCGCAAGCGCGGGCAAAGTCAACAGCGATCTCTTGACAAAGTGCGCCGCTGCGCATAGAATCCATTTGCTCAGAGCTTTCCATATCGATCAATGAATGATTGCGCGAACTGCCGGGCGGCGTGTGTTCCGTCCCGTCCGGCGCGCAAAGGAGGAGCAGCGTATGAAAATCGCGATCGGAAGCGACAAGTCGGGCTTTGCCGTCAAGGAGGCGGTCAAGGCCTATCTGGCCGAGGCGGGCGCCGCATGCGACGATCTCGGCACCTTGGATCTTGCGAACGTCCATCCCTACTATCAGGTGGCCTCCGCGGTCGCCCCGCGCGTGCAGGACGGCACGTATGACCGCGCGATCCTGATCTGCGGCACCGGCGCGGGCATGAGCGTGGTCGCCAACAAGTACAAGGGCGTCTACGCCGTCGCGTGCGAGGGGGTTTACAGCGCGAAGATGGCGCGCGCCATCAACAATGCGAACGTCCTGTGCATGGGCGGGTGGATCGTCGGGCCGGAGATGGCGATCGAGATGGTCAAGGCATTTCTTGCGACCGAGTGGTGCCAGGATCTCGAGCCCTGGCGTGCCGAGAATATGCACAGGTTCGCCGCGCAGGTCAGCGCGATCGAGGACGGCGTCTATGGCGGCTGAATTTGTTTACGCCCAGCCGGTGAAGATCTGGTTCGGCGCGGGCGTGTTCGCCCGCCTGGGCGCGATCGCGCGGGAGCTGGGCCTTGCGCGCTGCGTGCTGCTCAGCGGCCGCCACTTCGCCGCGGAGGCGGAGCGGCTCGTGCGTGAGGACGCGGTCTTCTGCGCCGCGTTCTGCGAGGTCGGGGAAAACCCGCAGCTCGCCGCCGCGGAGCGCATCGCGCGCCTTGCGCGCGAGCGCGGGGCAGACGCCGTGGTCGGCATCGGCGGCGGCAGCGCGATCGACGCGGCGAAATTCGCCGCCGCCATCGCCCTCGGCGCGGGACCGGCGGAGGAGTATTTCCACGGCGCGCGTCCGTTTCCGGCGCAGCGGCTCGCGATCCTCGCCGTGCCGACGACCGCCGGCACGGGCAGCGAGGTGACGCAGGTCTCCGTCGTGAGTCACGGCCGCGAAAAGCGCACGATCAACGATCCCGCGTTCCTGCCGCGCGCCGCGGTCGTGGACCCGCTGCTGAGCGCCACGGTGCCCCCGCGCACGACCGTGAACACCGGGCTCGACGCCATGGCCCATGCGCTTGAGGGCTATTGGAGCCGCAATCACCAGCCGATCTCCGACCTGATGGCGGTCGAGGCCGTGCGCCTCGTGCTGGCGAATCTGGAGCGCGCGTACCGCGACGGCGCGGACCGCGAGGCGCGCGCGAATCTCGCCTATGCGGCGCTGCTGGGCGGACTTTCGTTCGCCCTGCCCAAGACCGCGGGCTGCCACGCGTGCAGCTATCCGCTTTCCGAGGACTACGGCCTGCCCCACGGCGAGGCCTGCGCCTTCACGCTGGACAGTTTCGTGCGCCTCAACGCGGACGCGCGGCTGGAGGAGCTGTGCCGCCGCGTCGGTCTGCGCTCCGCGGCGGAACTCGCCGCGCGCATCCGCGCGCTGAAGGAGCTGGCGGGCCTGCGCACGCGCCTTGCCGATCTCGGCGCGGTGGATCTGGACAAGCTCTGCCGCGACTGCGCCGCGCACCCGCTGATGCGCAATAACCCCGTGCCGATGGACGAGCGCGCCCTGCGCGCGATGTTTGCGGCGCTGCGCTGAGGGAGGCTGCGATGGAACTGCTGACTCTGCTGCGGGAGAAGAATCCGACGCTCCCGCTCTATTCCGTCACCGATCCTGCGTTCGCGCGCTGCGGGCGCGTCCTGCCGCTGCATGACGGCGACCTTTCTGCGGCCCTGCGCGCCGCCGGCATTCCGGAGACGGGCAACCGCTACGTCGCCTCCGATCCCGCGCTCGAGTCGCTCGGGTGCATGGCGGCGCTGCGCCGCGCGGTCTTCGGAGAGGCGGAGATCCAGGCGGGCTACTGCAACGGCCGCGGCTTCACGCTCAACGCCGAGGAGTATCACAAGTGCAGCGAGGTCAACTATTCGACCACGGGCCTCGTGCTGCTGCTCGCGCCGCCGGAGGCGCTGCATGCGCGGCGGCTGGACGCGGCCGACGTGACCGGCTTTTACCTGCCGCCGGAGACGGCGGTGGAGATCTACCCCCGCGTGCTGCACTTCGCGCCCTGCCGCGTGCAGGAGGCGGGCTTCGACTGCCTGGTCGTTCTCACGCGCGGCACGAACGCCCCGCTCGCCGGGGCGGATCCCTCCGCCCCGGGGGAGGAGGGCCTGCTCTGGATGCGCAACAAATGGCTGATCTGCCATCCGGATTCGCCCCAGGCGGCCAACGGCGCCTTCGTCGGCATCACGGGCGAGAATCTGACGCTGCGCATCTGACCGCCGAGCCTTTGTTCCGGCCGCCCCGGCGTATCCGCGCCGGGGCGGCCTCGCCGTCCTTCCGGCATAGGGACTTCCCGCCGCGGCATAGGCTCTGGCGGAGGAGGGATCCCATGCTGTCCGCATTCATCTATCTGCTGACCCATGCGCTGCTGCTGTCGCTGCACCTTTCCGGCAATCCCGGCTCGTTCCCGCGCCCGCTCACGGCGGAGGAGGAGCGCGCCTGTCTCGCGCGCGCCGCGGCGGGCGACCTTGCCGCGCGCAACACGCTCGTCGAGCACAACCTGCGCCTCGTCGCGCACATTGTGAAGAAGTATTACGCCCAGGCCGACGAGCAGGACGACCTGATCTCGATCGGCACGATCGGCCTCATCAAGGGCATCGCCAGCTACCGGCCGGAGAAGGGCACCCGTCTTGCCACCTATGCCGCGCGCTGCGTGGAGAACGAGATCCTGATGTATTTCCGCGCGCGCAAAAAGCTGCAGGGCGAGGTTTCGCTCTCCGACCCGATCGACAGCGACCGTGACGGCGAGGCCCTGTCCCTGCTCGACGTGGTCGGCGTGGAGGACACGATGTACGCAGACCTGCAGGACAAAGAGGACTGCGTCGCCGTGCGGCGGCTGGTGCGCGAGTGCCTGACGCCCCGCGAGGCGGAGCTCGTCACCCTGCGTTACGGGCTCGGCGGCGGCATGCCGCGCACGCAGCGCGAGGTCGCGGAAAAGCTCGGCATCTCGCGCAGCTACGTCTCCCGCATCGAAAAGCGCGCGCTCGAGAAGCTGGAGGAGGCGCTCGGCGGCGCGCGATAAAGGGGCTTGCAGGCCGCTGCCGCGCGCGGTATAATACGGGCAGACAAAAACGCGGGAGGCGGGTGCGTATGCGGTATCTCGGCATCGATCTGGGCGGCACGAACATCAAGGGCGCGGTCGTGGACGGCGCGGGGCACATCCTGCGCGAGGCCGCGCGGCCGACGCACGCCGCGCGCGGCGCGGAGCGCGTGGCGGACGAGATCGCCGCGCTGATCGCCGCCCTTTCGGACGGGGAGCGGTTCGACGGCGTGGGTCTTGGCTGCCCCGGCACGGTGGACGACGCAAGCGGCGTGATCCGCTATTCCGCCAATCTCGATTGGCGCAGCTTTGACCTGCGCGCGGCGCTGCGCGCGCGCACGGGGTATGACGTCCGCCTTGCGAACGACGCGAACGCCGCGGCCCTGGCCGAGGCGCTCGTCGGCGCGGCGGCGGGCGCGCAGAGCGCCGTGATCCTCACGCTCGGCACGGGCGTGGGCGGCGGCGTCGTGATCGAGGGGAAGCTGCTCGTCGGCTACACGGGTGCGGCGAGCGAGCTGGGCCACATGGTCATCGTGCCGGACGGCGAGCCCTGTCCCTGCGGGCGGCGCGGCTGCTTCGAGCGTTACGCCTCCGCCACGGCGCTCACGCGCATGACGCGCGAGGCGATGGCCGCGCATCCGGAGAGCCTGATGCACGCCGTCGCCGCGGAGCTCGGCGCGGTGGACGGGCGGGTGCCGTTCACGGCCGCGGCGCGCGGCGACGCGGCGGGCGAGGCGGTCGTGGCGCAGTACGTCCGCTATCTTGCGATCGGCGTCGCGAACGTCGTAAACATCTTTTTTCCGGAGGTCGTTGCGCTCTCCGGCGGCGTCGCGGAGCAGGGCGAGGCGCTGCTCGCGCCGCTGCGCGCGCAGGTGAGCGCCTGGGAATACGGCGCGCCCTACGCGGCGAAGCACCCGCGCATCGTCCGGTGCACGCTGGGCTACCGCGCGGGCGTGATCGGCGCGGCGCTGCTGTGCCGGGACAAAACGAACGAAGTGTGACAGGAGGCAGCATGATGGATCTTTCGACCTTTGACGACAGCAAATACGCCGAGCAGGCGCAGCGCACCTGGGGCGCCGCGCCGCAGTGGCGGGAATTTGAGGAAAAGAGCGCCGCCTGGACCGCAGGCGACCGCGCGGACGCCGGGCGCGCAATGGCGGAACAGTTTGCCGCCTTCGGGGCGCTGCGCGCCGCGGGCGAGGCACCCGGCGGCGCGGCGGCGCAGACGCAGGTGCGCGCGCTGCAGGCGTGCATCACGCAGCGCTTCTACACCTGCACCGACTCGGTGCTCGCCGGCCTCGGCCGGCTCTATGCCGGCGGCGGGGACTTTGCGGCGAATATCGACGCCGCAGGCGGTGCGGGCACGGCGGCTTTTGCCGCCGAGGCGATCCGCATCTGCTGCGAGGCGTAACGCAAATAGGAAACGGGCGGACGCCGCGGCGGCGTCCGCCCGTTTTTTCGTGCCCCGCGGTCGGGTGCAGCGGAGAGAAATAAGGAGAAAAACGGAGAAAACAAGCGCCGAAAAGTGCCCTTTGTCACCCTGTTTTTTGTCGAAAAGCACGGCATACGGACTCCTGCCGATCATCCTCGTGCAGGACAGGATCAACCGGCTCTCCTGCGTCGCAGCGGGCGACCGCCGCTGCGCTGAGCCCGCTGCGCCGCAGGCCATCGGGATCGGCGACCTGCCCGAGACCTGCGATGTTTGCAGAAAAAAGCAGCCGGAAAAGCAAAGGCTTTTCCGGCTGCCGCTTTTGCTCCGGTCAGTCGAGCGCGTAGGAGCCGTCCGGCAGCATGGTGAGGGCGCTTGCAAAAAACTGCGTGAGCGCGCGCACCAGATACGCCGTATCCTGCGCGCCGGCGGTCTCGAAGGAGGAGTGCATCGCAAGCTGCGCAAGACCGATGTCCACCGTGTTCAGCGACACCTGCGCGTTGGAGATGTTGCCGAGCGTGCCGCCGCCGGCAATATCCGGCCGGTTGGTATAGTACTGATACGGCACGCCCGCACGCTCGCAGAGCAGGGCGAAGAGCGCCGTGGATACGGCGTCGGACGTGTAGCGCTGGCTGGCGTTGTGCTTGACGACAACGCCGCCGTTCATCACGGGCGCGTGGTTGTGGTCGGAAAGCTCGACGTGGTTCGGATGGACGGAGTGCGCATTGTCGCACGAGAGCATGAGGCTGTGCGCAAGGGCGCGGCGGTAGGCCTCGCCGTCGTGTCCGAAGCAGGCGCAGACACGGGTGAGCACGTCGCGCAGGAAGGTGGAGGCCGCACCCTGCTTAGTGTGGCTGCCGACCTCCTCGTTGTCAAAGATCGCGCAGACAGGCACGGCCGCGCCCTCCTCCGCGGAGAGGAGCGCGGTCAACGCGCCAAAGGCGCATTGCAGATCGTCCAGCCGCGGGGCGGAGATGAAATCGCCCCAGGCGACGCCGGGCTGCGGGTTATAAAGGAACAGGTCCGTCGCGACGACGTCCTCGACCGGAACGCCCGCAAGCGCGGCGACGCGCGCGCGGAAGGTGCCGGCGGCGGCCTTGCCGCCGTAGAGCGGCACGAGGTCGACCGCGGGATTGTAGTTCGGCTCTTTGTTGAGGTTGTGGTTCATGTGGATCGCGACGTTCGGCATCAGGGCGACCGGCTCGCGGAAGTCCACGAGGCGCGGGGCGACGCCGCGCTCCGTCCGCACGAGGGCGCGGCCCGCGGCGGAGAGCGGACGGTCGAGCCAGGTGGACCAGATCATGCCGCCGTAACCCTCGACCGAGAGGCGGACGAAGTCCTTCCCGTCCAGCTCGGCGTGCTCGCGGATCTTGAAGCAGGGACTGTCGCAATGGGCGGCGGCGATCATGAAGCCGCGGAAGCCGCCGCGCGGGATGCGGAAGGCGATCAGCGAAGAGCCGTTGCGCGTGACATAATAGCGGCCGCCCGCGGCCAGCGCCCAGGGCTCGCCCTCGGAAAGAGGAGCGTAGCCGGCGGCGCGCAGCAGTGCCGCGCTGTGCGCCACGGCCTGGAACGGCGTGCTTGCGGCGGCAATGAAGGAAAAAAGCTCGTTGTTCATGGGTGCGTTACCTCCGAATCTGTTGCTCGAAAAAGGACGGCTTGCGCCGTCCTTTTTTGTAGGGTGCGGATCAGCCGACGAGGGCGGCGGTATCCATCGCGATCATGAGCTCCTCATTGGTCGGGATGAGCAGGACCTTGACGCGGGAGTCGGGCGCGGAGATCACGCGCTCCTCGCCGCGGACGTCGTTGGCGTCCTCATCCATCTTGACGCCCATGAATTCGAGCCCGGAGGCGATCGCCATGCGCTGGGACTTGGAATTCTCACCCACGCCGGCGGTGAAGATGATCGCATCCACGCCGCCCATGGCCGCGGCATAGGCGCCGATGAGCTTCTTCACGCCGTAATTGAACATATCGACCGCGAGGCCGGCGCGCACGTTGCCGTCCTGAAAGGCGTGTTCAAGGTCGCGGAAGTCGGAGCTGACGCCGGAGACGCCCTGCACACCGGACTTCTTGTTGAGCACGGCCAGCATCGCATGGATGTCCATACCGTAGCGATCCATCAGGTATTCGAGGATGCCGGCGTCGATATCGCCGGAGCGGGTGCCCATCGGCAGGCCGGCGAGCGGGGTGAAGCCCATGGAGGTATCGACGCTCCTGCCGCCGTCCACCGCGGTGACGGAGGAGCCGTTGCCGAGGTGGCAGGAGATCAGCTTGAGCTCGCTGAGCGGCTTGCCGAGCATATCCGCCGCGCGCTGGGCAACGTATTTGTGGGAGGTGCCGTGGAACCCGTAGCGGCGGACCTTGTCCTTCTCGTAGTACTCGTAGGGCAGGGCATAGGTGTAAGCCACGGGAGGCATGGTCTGATGGAAGGCGGTATCGAACACGGCAACCATCGGCACGCCGGGCATCAGCGCCTGGCAGGCCCTGATGCCGATGATGTTTGCCGGGTTGTGCAGCGGGGCGAGGGGGTTGCACTCCTCAATGGCGGCCATCACGGCGTCGTCGATCACGACGCTCTGGGCGAACTTCTCACCGCCGTGAACCACGCGGTGGCCGACCGCGTCGATCTCCTTCATGGAGGCGACGACGCCGTTGACCGGATCGACCAGCGCGTCCAGCACGGTCTGGATCGCCTCGGAATGGGTGGGCATGGCCACGTCGACCGCGTCGCGCTTCGCCTTGCCGGGAAGCTGCGGCTTGTAGGTGAACTTGCCGTCGATGCCGATGCGCTCGCACAGGCCCTTGGCGAGCAGCTCGCCGGTGGCGGGATTCAGCAGCTGATACTTGAGCGAAGAGCTGCCCGCGTTGATGACCAGAACGTTCATAAGCAAAAAAACTCCTTTTTCTCACGCCGCCCTTGCAAAGCGGCGCGGATTTCGCTAAGATAAAACGGTACTCTCATTATAACAAAGATTTCCGTAAAGACAAGTGTTTTTCGCTGCGAGGTATGGATGAGAACAATCGGCGTCATCTGTGAATACAATCCCTTCCACCGCGGGCACGCATGGCAGCTCGCCGAGCTGCGCCGCCGCTTCGGCGCGGACGCCGCGATCGTCTGCGCGATGAGCGGGAACTGCGTGCAGCGCGGAGAGCTCGCGCTCGTGCGCAAGCACGTCCGCGCGGAGGCGGCGGTGCGCGGGGGCGCCGACCTCGTGCTGGAGATACCCGTGCCGTGGGCGATCGCGTCGGCCGAGGGATTTGCCCGCGGGGGAGTGCAGGTGCTCGCGGCGACGGGCGTCGTCGACACGCTGGCGTTCGGCAGCGAGTGCGCGGACACGGCACGCCTGACGCGCACGGCCGAGGCGCTGCTCGCGCCGGAGTTCCCGACGCTGCTGCATGAGGAGCTTGACAAGGGGGATTCCTTTGCAGCGGCGCGGATGCGCGCGACAGAGCGGCTGCTCGGATGGGCTGCGCCGGAGCTGGCCGCGCCGAACGACATCCTGGGCACGGAATACTGCAAGGCGCTGCGCGCCGCGGACAGCGCGATCGTGCCGCTGGCGCTGCCGCGCAGCGGCGCGGCGCACGACGGCGAGGGCTCGGCCGCCCACATCCGGGCGAGACTGCTGGCGGGCGAAGCGGCGGACGGGCAGATGACGCCGGAGATGGCGCGCCTCTACGCCGCGGAGCGCGCGGCGGGCCGCGCGCCGGTGACGCTGCGCACGCTTGAGCGGGCGGCGCTGTACCGCCTGCGCACGATGGAGGAGGACGCGCTCGCCGCCTACGACGCGGGCGGGGAGGGACTGTATCGCCGCGTCTGGACCGCGGGACGGGAGGCGGGCAGCCTCGAGGAGCTGTTTGCCGCGGCCAAGACCAGGCGCTACGCCCACGCGCGGATCCGGCGGATGCTGCTGGCGGTCCTGCTGGGTCTGCCGGCGGCAGAAGCGCCGGAAAAAGTGCCGTATCTGCGCGTGCTGGCCATGAATGACAGGGGAAAAGCCTTGCTGCACGCGATGCGAAAAACGGCGGCGCTGCCGGTGGTGGTCAAGCCCGCCGCGGTGCGCGCGCTGGAGGCGGAGGCGCAGCGGGTCTTCGCGCTCGAGGCGCGCGCGACGGATCTGCACGCGCTGGCGTACCCGGTGCTCGCGCAGGGGCGCGCGGGCAGCGAGTGGACGACGAACCCGGTGATCGTGACGGAGGAGGCCGAAGAGAAAGAGCGGCGATGAGCGGACTGCGCGTCTGCACCCGGCGCGGCTCTGCATCCGCCGCTGAGGCAGCAGAACAAAAAACGCGGGGCGCGGGCGGAGGAATCCGCCTGCGCCCCGCGTCTGCGTCGGGGGTCGGTGGCTTTGCGCGTCCCGCCGCAGGCCGGGCGGTCTGCGGGCTTCTTCCGGAACGGGTCGAACAGTGGTCGCCCTCTCTGCGGGCGCGTCTGCGCTCAGTCCACGTTGGCGCTCGCGCGCATGGCGAGGATCGTGCGCTCGATCAGGGTGTCGAGATCCCAGCCGAGCATCTCGGCCCCGCGAAGAATGATGTCGCGGTTGCAGCCGGCGGCGAATTTGCGGTCCTTGAATTTCTTTTTGACGGACTTGACCTCCAGATCGTCCACGCTCTTGCTCGGACGCATGATCGCGACCGCGCCGATGAGGCCGGTCAGCTCGTCCGCGGCGTAGAGAACCTTTTCCATCTCGTGCTCCGGCTTGATGTCCACGCGATGGCCGTAACCGTGGCTGGCGGCGGCGCGGATGAGACGCTCGTCCAGCCCGCGCTCGCGCATCAGCTCCTGCGACTTGCGGCAGTGCTCCTCCGGCCAGCGCTCAAAATCAAGGTCGTGCAGCAGACCGACGAGCTGCCAGAAGTCCGCCTCGTCGCCGTAGCCGAGCTCGTTTGCGTACCAGCGCATCACGTCGCCGACGATGCGGCCGTGTTTGAGGTGAAAGTCGCCCTCGTTGAATTCTTTGAGCAGGGCGTAAGCCTGATCGTAAGTAAGCTCCATGGGATCGGCGCCTCCCGTTACGGATTTTCGTCCGTGAAGTGGACGTGGGTAAAAAGATGGTCCTCGCAGAAGCAGTGGTAGCCTGCGCAGCGGGAGCAGTAGCGGAATTCCAGCTCCGGATTGGTGAGGTTCGTGCGGCCGCAGACGCTGCAGCGGCGCACGCCGGACTCCGCCTGCCGCTGCTGGCGCTGCGCCGAGGCAACGGTGCTGCGGAAGTGCGTGGCCTGACGGCTGCGGCGCGTCTCCAGATGGAGGAAGCTGCCGAGCTCCGGCCAGATGAACAGAAACACGTTCAGCAGCGCCGCAAGCGGAATGACCGCGTAGGCCCAGGCGCCGCCGGCGACGTTGACGAAGATCTCATAGACGAAAAGGGCAACGTCAAAATACGCGAGGTAGCGCGAGCGGATCGGGATGGGGATCGGGAAGAGGATGATCTGCGCGTCGGGATAGAACAGCGCAAAGGCGATGAACATGGCATAGCTGACGTCGCTGAGCCCGTAGAGGCGGACATCCCAGCCGGAGAGCAGACTGACCGCGATCACGCCGAGCAGCGTGACCGCCATGCCGCAGAGATAGTAGACCGTGAGCTTCGCCGTGCCCCACTGGCGCTCGAGCGCGCTGCCGATCCAATAGGTGCAGTAGCAGTTGAGCAGCAGGGAGAAAACGCCGAAGCTGCCGGGGATCAGCACGAAGGTGACGAGCTGCCAGACCCGACCCTGCCGCAGCCCGCCGAGCGAGAAGCCGAGAAAGTCCAGCAGCGCGCCCGGCGCGCCGGAAAACGACGTCAGAAGAAAGATCGCGACGTTGGCGACCACGAGGATCAGGTAGATGCGCGGGATGCCGAAATTCGGGTGCAGCGCGCAGAACCGGTCGATGCGTTCGTTGAGCTTTTTCAAGACGGGACACCCCTTGATACTGTGATTGCCTTATTATGGCACACAAGCGCGCAAAAGTCATTAAAAATTTTTGAATTCTCGCGTTGACAAATCGGCGGATTGTGCTACAATAGGCCCACAATCGAATACTTCATCCAGAGTGGCGGAGGGAACGGCCCGATGAAACCACGGCAACCTGTTCATTCAAGGTGCCAATTCCGGCGAACGAATCGAAAGATGAGGAAAAGCAAAGGATCCATGCTGCCCGATCGGTTCGATCAGGCAGTTTTTTCTGCGCATTTCCGCAAAAGAGAAAGGAGCTATCCATGGCAAAGCGCTTATTCACCTCCGAATCCGTGACCGAGGGACATCCCGACAAGATCTGCGACCAGATCTCCGACGCGGTGCTCGACGCGATCCTGGAGCAGGATCCCATGGGCCGCGTGGCCTGCGAGACGACGGTCACCACCGGTCTCATCCACGTGATGGGCGAGATCACCACGAGCTGCTACGTCGACATCCCGAAGATCGCGCGCGAGGTCGTGCGCGAGATCGGATACGACCGGGCAAAGTTCGGCTTCGACTGCGAGACCTGCGGCGTCATCACCAGCATCGACGAGCAGTCCGGCGACATCGCAATGGGCGTCGACCGCTCGCTCGAGGCGAAGGAGAGCGAGACGAGCGAGCTGGACAACGGCGCGGGCGACCAGGGCATGATGTTCGGCTACGCCTGCACCGAGACGCCGGAGCTGATGCCGCTCGCGATCTCGCTGGCGCACCGGATGGCCAAGCGCCTCACCGACGTGCGCAAGCAGGGCCTGGTCGATTATCTGCGGCCGGACGGCAAGACGCAGGTCACCGTCGAGTACGACGAGGCGGGGAAGCCCGTGCGCGTGGACACGGTGGTGCTCTCCACCCAGCACAGCCCCGAGGTGACACTCGAGCAGATCCGGCGCGACATGACCGAGCTTGTCATCCGCCCGACGATCCCGGCGGGTCTGATGGACGAGGCGACAAAGATCTACGTCAACCCGACGGGGCGCTTCGTGATCGGCGGCCCGCAGGGGGACAGCGGCCTGACCGGACGCAAGATCATCGTCGACACCTACGGCGGCAGCGCGCCGCACGGCGGCGGCGCGTTCTCGGGCAAGGATCCGACGAAGGTGGATCGCAGCGCGGCCTACGCCGCGCGCTACGTGGCGAAGAACATCGTTGCGGCGGGCCTTGCGGAGCGCTGCCAGGTGCAGCTGGCCTACGCCATCGGCGTGGCAAAGCCGGTGTCCGTGCTGGTGGAGACCTTCGGCACCGGCAAGGTCAGCGACGCAAAGCTTGAGGAGGCGGTGGAGCAGGTCTTCGACTTGCGGCCGACGGCGATCATCCGCGACCTTGACCTGCGCAGGCCGATCTACCGCAGGCTTGCGGCCTACGGCCACATGGGCAGGGAGGAGCTCGGTGTGCGCTGGGAGCAGACCGACCGCACCGAGGCGCTGAAGGCGGCCCTGCGCTGAAGCAAAGAAGAAAAGAAAGCGCGCCGCGGGGAGACCCGCGGCGCGCGGCTTTTTTGCAATCAGGCGGCAAACATTTTTGCCTTGCGCTTTTTCTGCATCGTCAGCACAGCGGCTGTCAGAACCAAAGCAATTGCGGACACCCAGATCGGGGAAGGGTAAATAAGTGCGATAGCTGCCGCAAACAGAAGAATTTCTTCCACGAGAGAAGAAGAGATGAGCAGATACTTTTCAAAAACGCTGGAAAGGATGCATAGACCGATCGTACAGGTGCCGATTACCTCAAGACAGCCGAGGAACGAGCCAACAAGCAGCATCTCATTGCGGAACACAAAGAGAAACGGAAGAATGAAGGCCGCTGCCGACATCTTGACAGCGTGCAAACAGGTTCGGTTATAGTTGCCCTTTGCCATCTTGGAGGCAACAATCGCCGCATTTCCGACTGGCGGCGTGATCGCGCCGATGATGGCGAAGTAGTAGATGAACAGATGCACGGAAATCAGGGAAAAGCCTACCTTCACAAGGGAGGGTGCAGCCATTGTGGCAAGCAGGATATAAGAGGCAGAGGTTGGCACGCCCATGCCGAGGATCAGCGCAACGATCATGACGATCAGCAGCGAAAGAAACTGCTGATTGGCACCTAACTTGATGATGACCGCCATGAGCCGGTTGGTAAGGCCAGAGTTGACCAGACACTCGACCATCATACCGATGCAGGCCATTGTTGCGCTGACACCGATCAGACTCTTGATGCCATCCACACAACCGTCAATGATCGGGGCCCACGGTTCATAGCGAAACAATTTTTTCGGGTCGCCGCGGTTGATTACAATCGCCTTGACAATGATAATGGTCAGCTGCACACTGATGCCGATGATGGCGGCGCGCGTTACCGAATAGCCCTTGACCATCGCCCAGATGATTGCAGCGATCGGAAAAAGATAATAGAAACCATCTTTGAACGCCCGACCAAGAGGCTTGATGTGCTCATCGGCAACAATGGTGAGATCCAGCTTTTCGGAATGGAGAATAATGGTAACCGCGCAGAGCAGATAATAGCACAGGGCGGGAACCAGAGCATAGAGACAGATGCGGGAATAGGTGATGCCTGTGATATCCGCCATGATAAAAGCCCCGACGCCCATGACGGGCGGCAGGATCATGCCGCCTGTAGAGGCAACTGCCTCCACAGCGCCTGCAAATTCCGGCTCGTAACCACGATCCTTCATCATCGGGATGGTGAAAGCTCCGGTGGTCGCGACATTGGCAACGGCAGAGCCGTTGATGGAACCCATCAGCGCGCTGGACATGACGGCGGCGAGCGCAGGACCGGCCTTGGTTTTTCCGCCGACGGCAAGTGAAAACTCCATAAAAAAGTCGCCTGCACCGCTCTTTCCGAGAAGACCGCCGAAGACCATAAAGAGCGCAATATAAGTGGCGGCGACATTCAGCATACTGCCATACATACCGCCGAGGCTTATGTTCAGCGAGGAGATCACGCGCTTGACTGAGAAGCCGCCGTGGTGCAGAATGCCGCCGACGTATTTGCCCCAGAACATGTAAGAGATGAAAATAATCGTCAGAAGAGGAATGGCAGGACCGAAGCTTTTATAGGTGGCGTACAGGGTGAGGACAGCCAGCAAGCCGCCGACACAGTAGGCGAGAGTATCCACACGGCCTACGCTTGCCACCAGCCGCTGATAGTTGACTACCATATAGAGGATGCAAGCGAGAGAGAGCACAATGGCGAGCAGGTAGATTGCGCGCCTGAGTTTAGCATATTTCTTACCTTCACACTGATCTGCAGCTGCCAGGAATATCAGCATAAAAGCAAATGCCAAATGATAGTTTTGAAGGATAATGTCAGAAAACGGACGGACCATGCTGGTATAGATCTGGAATATAACCATGGCAATTGCCAAGATGTCGAAAACTGTGCGATAGATCGTTTTTTGCTTTCCCATAGGAACCTCCAAAAGCCAAGTTCGCAAAACCGGGAAACCAGGCGGTGCCGTGCGCGGTCAGGATACAAACGCACAGACACCGCCTGGCCTACCCGTATTTGTCACAAAGTCAAACTGTCACTCAACCGTTTGTGGTTTTGAAAGCGTTATCCCAAATGCCGACTTCTTTGTAATAGGCAGCGGCACCGGGATGGACGGGGATCTCAGATAACAGGCCGCGCATCGCATACTGAGTGCGAATGCTTGCACCCTGCTTGTGATAGGCATCAACCTCTTCGGCGTGTTCCATCAGGGTGCGAACGAAGGCATAGACGACGTTCTCGGGAATATCATCACGAGCATAAACAACGGCGTAGTTCTCCATTGCGGTGATGCTCTCGCCAGATTTCAGATTCGTAAGAGTGCAGTTGTCGGTGGTGAGCTCAATGGACTTCTGGAAGGGCTGGGCTTTCTGAATGTCGGCCATCGCTGCATCGGAGACTTCAAGCAGCACCAGATCGTTGCAGGTGACGTCCAGCTCGGCGAAATAAGAGGCGGGAGAACCGCTGTTCAGGTGGGCGACCATTGCGTCGATCGTTCCGTCCTTGAGAGCCTCGACCTCGTCGGTGTAGGACATATACTGAATATTGATTTTGTCATCCCACATATGATAGCCGTTGTAGAGAATGCCATAGGCCAGATCGGCAGCGCCGGAACCGGCAGCGCCAACGGCAACTTTCTTGCCCACGAGATCCTCAATCTTGGTGATACCAGTGCCCTTGCGGGTCACAAAAATGGCCTGGTTGGAAAACGTGGAGAACAGCTGAGACATACCGTTGAGGTCGCCGGGTTGGAAGTTGCCGGTGCCGGTCCAAGCCATGTAAGCGGCATCGCCGTTGATGGAGGCGAGTTCAAGCTCCTTGTCCTGCAACAGACGGACGTTTTCGGAGGATCCCTGCGTTGTGATGGCGGAAACGGTCAGAGCAGAGTGCTCGGAAACGACGGTAGCAACACCGGTCTGAAGGACCTGGTTGGTGGATCCGGTGCTGGCAGAACCAAGACGAATTTCGTATTTGACCTGGGTGTAGTCAGTAGCACCGGAGCCGGTCGATGTGGACGTGCCGGAAGAGGAATTGCCCTTATTGCCGCAGCCGACCAGCGACAGGGCCATGAGCGCACACAGAAGCAGTGCAAGAGTCTTTTTCATGGGGTAGCTCCTTTCAAATCACAGAAGTTGTTTTTGGTCGAGAGTATATGGCATTCTCCGTTTGGCGTTCTGCCGCGGGAGCGCAAGGAACACGAGGTCAAAGAATGATATCTTCTCTGCGCGGACCTTCCTCGCAGTACTGGGCAACGCCTTTGATGGGAAACTCGCGCTTGAGCTCCTGATAGGGGTGCTGCTTGAGTTTTTCCAAATCGATGTCGACGCCGAGACCAGGGGCGGTGGGAAGATCAAAAAAGCCGTCGCGCAGTACGGGAGGGTTGATCATGATTTCGTCACACATGGGTTTGACGTTGAGAAAATGCTCCGTGATCAGGAAGTTCGGAATCAGTGCGCCTAACTGCAGGGAAGCGGCCAGACCGATGATTGTGCTGTTATAGTTGTGTGGGCTGACCATGACCGCGTGAGGCTCTGCCATGGCAGCAATCTCCAGTGTGCCGAGAATGCCGTTACAAATGCAAACGTCCGGATTGATGATATCGCAGCATCTTTTTTCCAGAAGATCCCGGAAGTCCTCCTTGGAGTATTTTGTTTCGCCGGAGACGACCGGAAGCGAGATATGGTCGCGCACATCACGGAGAAGATCGGTATTGTCTGCGAGACAAGGTTCCTCAAACCAGAAGGGGCGATACTGTGCAATACGGTCAGCGAAGTGTTTGGCATGATACGGAGAGAGGCGGCGGTGATTTTCAATGAGCAAATCCATCCCGCTTCCGACGGCTTCGCGTACCTGCCGGATCGTTTCAACCGCCAGATCCTCTGCCTTTTGTGAGATGCTGATGCGCCAGGGTTCGCGATTGAAAGGATCAAACTTCATCGCGGTATAACCAAGTTCCTTTACGCGCAGAGCCCGACGCGCCATTCCTTCAGGACTGTCATCGCCGCCGAAGTTTACGTCATACATGCCGTTGGCATAGGTGCGGATGCGGCTGCGACACGGACCGCCGAGCAGATTGTAAATCGGCTGGCCCAGAGCTTTGCCGACGATGTCCCAAAGGGCAATCTCAATCGAGCTCCACGCCGAGAAAAAGTCGCAGCTGCTGCGTCGGCTCGTAAAATCGTTGAAGAGCGCAAAACCAGAGTGCTTGATCTCGAAGGGGCTTCGTCCAACCATGTAAGGCGCGATTGCCTTGACATAATCTTCAATCGCCTTTTCTTTGCCCTGAACCGTGTAGCCTTCTCCCCAGCCGTAGATACCGTCATCCGTTTCAACGCGCGTAAACAGCAGGTTTTTGCCGGTGCCGGGGAAGAACAGATATGGTGTGACTGACACAATTTTCATGCAAGTGATCTCCGAATTCTACAAAATAAAAACTGCAGCTTTATGTTGTCAATATAGCATGGGGAACTGAAAATGAAAAACACTTTAATCAGGACCATGATACAATGTTTTTCTTGTGGAATGTATGGGTGCAACTTGATTCTTTTTCCGGGCCGTGATATAGTAAAAATATAATTTGTCTGCTGATTTTTCACACCTTATTATGAAATCACAACGAAAGCAGGAAAGAGACATGACCAATGCACAGAGCTATTTCCTTTCTGTGGCCGAAGAACTGAATATCAGCAAAACAGCTAAAAAGCTGTTCATTTCCCAACAGTGTCTCAGTGCCCACATCAAAAAGCTTGAAGCGGTCTACGGGGTACCGCTGTTTGAGCGGCGCCCGCGTCTGAAGCTCACGCCGGCAGGGGACATGCTCTACAGTACGCTGCGGCAGATGCAGATACTGGAGAATAATCTCCGCGATGGATTGCAGGAGATCAGCAGCGGCACAAACAGTGTATTGCGCATTGGCATGCACAGCTGGCGCGCCAGGGTACTGCTGCCGCATGTTCTGCCGGAGTTTCACCGCATTTATCCTACGCTGAAGATCAAGATCTACAGCAATGTTACGTCCGAACTGGAGCAGATGCTGCTTGACGGAAAGCTGGATGTAGTGATTGCCAGAGCACATACCATGGATGAGCGGCTGGAGACCGTGAAACTGCTTGAGGAATCGCTGCACCTGGTCATCAATGATTCGCTGTTGAAGCAATATTTCCCAAAGGAATATCCGGCATGCAAAGAGACGTTCAAAAAAGGAATCAACATTGAGAAGTTTTCTGCAGTTCCATTTATTCTCTCCTTGGAAAGCAGCAATTCTTACGCCGACGTGATGGAGTTGTTTTCGGCACATGGCATTGCACCGAAATGCTATATCCAGACCAATATTTCCGAGATGCATTTCGGTTCGCTGTCAATGGACTATGGCGCAGGTTTTTGCCCGCTGACTATGCTGCCGCTGCTTGAGTCTGCGGAAAGCAACGACATCAATTTCTTCCCGATCCGCAGCGAAGGGGTCAGCAGCAGCATGCAGCTGGCTTATCTGCGCAAGGCGTATCTGCCGGAGTATGCGAAAAGATTTATCTCTCTTGTACAGGGATACTGCAAAGAACTTGAGCAGCGCACGACGCAGGATACCCTGGAAGAATACACCGCGTTGTGACAGCAAAAAAGCGGAAGCATCGGAAATGATGCTTCCGCTCCTTTGCAATTCAGGTCAACTTGTACTTTTCAACGGCTTTCTCATCAAGGATCAGGCCGTGACCGGGGCCTTCCGGAGCGCGGATCGTGCCGTTGACGGCAGGAACGGGATTTTTCAGCAGTGCCTGCACATTGATGACGTCACCATCCAAATCCATATACTCCATGATCATGACTTCAGGAATGGCAAGGCCTATTTGGACGCTGATGTCATGGAAGCAGTGTGGGGCAAGCTTGAGACCGTTTGTGGCGCAAACGCCAGCCAGTTTTTGGTATTCGGTAAAGCCGCCCATGACCGTGGGATCCGCTTGAATGATGCGTCCGGCCTTATGCTCGATGATCTCACGGAATTGCCAGCGACCGAAATGGTTTTCACCCAGCGCGATGGGGATCATAGTCTTTTCGGCAACGAGAGCGCAGTTCGGAAGATCGTCCACGGCCACGGGCTCTTCGATCCAGGAGAGATTATACTGCTCCAGCTCGCGCGCCATTGGAATGATGACGTCGGGATCATAGCCGCAGTTGGCGTCGACCATCAGTTTGCAGTCCGGTCCGATCAGCTTTCGAACCATGGCGACGCGCTCAATGTCGATCGCGGGTGCCGCGGCGCCGATCTTCATTTTGAACGAGCGAAAACCCTTATCATAGGCTGTACCCATTTCACGCTCAAGATAATCAAACAGCTCCTTTTTGTTGGTGCAGGAGGCAGGGTAGTAACCGCCGCTGTGATAAGCTTCAATCTCCTCGCGGGCAGCGCCCATCAGCTGGTAAATCGGCATATTTGCCGCTTTTCCAATGACGTCCCAAAGAGCCATATCCAGACCAGAGAGCGCGCGCATGCCGATTCCGCTGCGATCCCAACGGTCGATCTGCCGGAAAAGCTTGTTCCAGATTTTATTGGTGGCGTAGGCCGACTCGCCGATGACCAAGTCAAGATACGAGTCGATAAAGCTTTTGACGACGGGCAGACCCCAGACATAGCTCCAGCCGACAACCCCGTCCTCAGTAAAGACTTTGAATATCGTATAGTCGCGATAGGTGATGTGCTTTGTGGAAAATGATTTCGGATCCTTCAGCGGGATGCGCACATTGGTCGTTTCAACCTTTTGTATCTTCAGCGTCATATCAGCCATCCTTTCCCTTATGGTGCATTCACTATAACACAGGACGGTATGTTTGGAAAACTCATTTCTGGTAGGGGCTATACAATCAAACGGATGTAGCCACAACTGTGCGGCGCGCGGCTTTTGAGAAAGGACTTGAAACGGCGGAGAAATTCCGCTATAATCCACGTATCGGCGGCGATGCACGCCGGGCGTCACCCGGGTATAGCGGAGCTGGTACCGCGCCACATTTGGGATGTGGAGATCGTGCGTTCGAGTCGCACTACTCGGACCAGAAAATCCGACAAATTTCGGCATGAAATTTGTCGGATTTTTTGCCTTTCATTGTACGGAAACGTGCAGCTGTTTTTTGCTGATTCCCGCCGCGGATAGAGAGACGCAGCCGCTCAAAAAGCACGGGAGGGTTCGGCATCATGTATATAAAAAGGCTTGGCGGGTACGCGGCGCCGCGCGCTTATCCGCCGCGCAGGACCGAAAAAGGCTGCTTGATCCCTTCGATCCGGAAACAGAAAACAGCGCGATGCGGAAATACCGGCATGCGATCCTCGCCCGGAAGCTGTGCAGCGGCTGCCTTGGACATCACGGCAAAACCTATGCCATTGGAGGGATCCCGGGGGAGGAGCCGCCGTTGCATGAGAATTGCCGCTGTGCTATACTGCCCATGGAGGCGATCCGTCCCGGGAATGCCGCAAAGGATGGGAGAACGGCGCAGACTTTTGGATGGCGCACTTTGGGGAACTGCCCGATCACTGCATTTCGGAAGAAAACGCATATGCGCGGGATCGGAAGGAGGACAGGCCGCTGCGTCGATTTGTGCCGGATAAAATGCTGTTTGGCGGAAGATACAACAACGATACCGGGCATTTGCCTTCCGCACCCGGACGAATCCGGTATGAAGCAGATTTATACATCGTATTTATTTTCGAAAAACGCAAGAAATGAAGAATTATAGTCCTCGTTATATAGAAAGTAACGTAGAGAAGGCACCGCCTTGCCCTAATTTTATTCCACAAGGAAATTATAAAGCAAGAGATATTTCGTAATGGTCATCAATAAGCACGATATTTACATTATGCAATTGTGCATGTTTCAAAACTTGTCTGTTATCTTCTATCACATTCTCCAAAGTACACCACTCGTCATTCAGTCGTTTTTCAATGATATTCCCATACTTTTGAATATCCGAGAAATGCTTTCGTATATACTTTTCACTCATTACAAGACAATAGCACTTGATATTCTTTAGGTATTCTTTTTCAAAGTCATTTGACCAATCAAAAGGAATATAGCAGCCTTCAATAATAAGATTCTGTTCGTTCTCAATGGCGGTCTTTATTATTTCACGAACAATAGGCCATAAATAGGCGGTAAGGTCTGTATTGTCACTTAACGGTGTAAGTGCAGTATTTCCGCTACGTATTAACCCCATTTTCAAATGGTCTATTGATAAATATGGATATTTGTATTCTTCAAGCAACTTTTGAGCAAGAGCAGTCTTACCTGTATGTGAAGCTCCCGTTATAAGAACAATCATTTCTGTACCCCCTCTTTTCGATGTGGTTCAGTAAGCAAGGAAAAATCGCGCTTCCTCGCTGATAACTATGCTGATAACTATATGATAGCGCACACGTCAAGAACTTACGGGAAGCCAGAGGGCTTCGCCGCGTGTGGATAAAATCTGCTCCTTTTTCCGGCGGGCTCAGGAGCAGCGGTATCTGACGGTCAAAACCGGGGATGCGGACGACCGCCCCACGGATAGTTCCAAGTACTTGTTTGAGCGCTTTGCCAGAATAGCGGAGCGCTTCCCGGAGGACGCTGGGGGAACCGATGCTCCGCGGCGGCGCAGGAGGAGACAGGCATGAGATTTGCACATACGGATCGAAAAGGGTTTTGGATCGGCTTCGTCGATTTTTTCACCGCAGGGACGTTCCTGCTCGTCTATATGCGGCTCGGCCTGCAGGACGAGCTGGACGAGATCCTGGGACACCGGACGCAGCGCTACCACGTCGCGTACCTGCTCGGCATCCCGACGCTGTTCCTCTATACGCTCGTCTGGATGGCGCGCATCGCGGAGGAGCTGAAGGCAAAGGCGCTCGCGCTCGGGATCGAGGGAAAGCTCACGTCCTTCCGGCATATGTTCGACTGGAACGTTTTCGGCTTGCTGCTGTTCGGGCCGGCCATCGCCACGCAGCGTTTTTTCGACACGCTGAACCGGGTGGAGGCCGAGCTCAACCGGCGAGGCGCGGAGGAGAACTGAAGCGGCCGGACTTCGCGCGCGGGAGAGCACGGGAAGCGGAAAAAAAAGGCTCACGCGGCGCCGCAGGGCATCGCGTGAGCCTTCGTTATCGTTTGCGCTCGGAAAAAGCGTAGGACGCCCGAAGCCAGGCGAGCAGCTCGCCGTCCAGCTCCTCGGGCGCGCTCAGGACGACGTGGTGCGTCCAGCGATCGGGCCGCACCGCGACCGGAATGACGCGCGGCGACGCGAGCGGCGCCGGAAGCCCGAACGTGAGCACCAGAAAGTGCGCCGGCAGCTCCGCCTTCCGCCGGACACGCGCAAAGGAGACGCAGGCAAACACGCGCCGGCCGGTGAAGGTGATCTGCGTCTTCTGCACGCGCCGGTGCGCCGCGGGAAATTCCCGGAAAAGCAGCGCCTCCAGCTGCTCGTAAAGCGGAAGTGAGGCCATGCGGCCGTCAAAAAACAGCAGAACGTCAAGATCCGGCATCGGCGTCACCTCTCCTCAATGACGACGCGGATCACGTCCCCGTCGCGCTTGCCGATCTGCCGGCGGATCGCCTTTGGCACGCCGATGAGATAGCAGACCGACCCGTCCGGATGCTTCAGGCCCATGTTGACGATGCTGCCGTCGTAGGGCGCGCCGTCAAATGCGGCGCGGACCCTGACCCGGCCGCGGCCGAATGCGGCGCGGATATCCCAGGGAAACGCGACGTAAGCGCCGCCGTTGTCCGCAAGCTCGTGCAGCACGGCGTCGTATTCAAAGCGCATGCCGCACACCGCCTTTCCCACCCCGCGCGGGCGTCATTCCGCGCCGCTCTCCACCTTTTGCGCCATGATCGAGGGATCGACGCAGAAATAGGTGAATTCGCCGGTCGCAAGCAGCTTCCCGTCCTCGCCGAGGATGTCCACATCCACAAGGCAGGTGGACTTCCCGCGGTGGCGCACCCGCGCGTCGGCGCGGACGACGCCGCTGGTCTGGTTGCGGAGAAAATGCATGGAGCTGGCCTGCGTCACATACAGCCGCCCGTCGGTATGCGCGGCGTAGCCGGTGGCGTTGTCCGCCATCGTGTAGATCGCGCCGCCGTGCACGATGCCGTAGGGATTCTTGCTCTCCGGCCGGATCCGCAGGCGGTAGACCGCGTGATCCGGCTCGACGGATTCCAGCTCGAGGTGGTTGTAGACGGCAAAGGCGTTTTTCTTCGAGCGTTCTTCCGCCTGCCGGGCGATGATCGATGCTTCCATCGGGACTCTCCTTCGAAAAAAGTGCTGCAAGCAGTATAACACGGCTTTTGACGGATTTCCACTTTCTTTTTGCCGATCCGTCTGGTAAAATGAAAAAAACACTTCGGAAAAGGCGGTGCTGGCATGCCGACTCTGCCGATCAGCCGCGAGGTGTGGGAAAAGGGGCCGAAGATCGTCGCCGTCGGCGGCGGGACGGGGCTGTCCACCATGCTGCGGGGGCTGAAACGATACACGAAAAATCTGACCGCCGTCGTCACCGTGGCGGACGACGGGGGCGGCTCCGGCGTGCTGCGGCGGGAGATGGGCATCCTGCCGCCGGGCGACCTGCGCCAGTGCTTGCAGGCGCTGGCCAACACCGAGCCCATCATGGAACGGCTGCTCGATTACCGCTTCCCGGAGGGACAGCTCAAGGGCCAGGCCTTCGGGAACCTGCTGCTCGCCGCGGCGAGCGGCGTGACCGGATCATTCGAGGAGGCCGTCGCCCAGATGGGACAGTTCCTCGCCATCACCGGACGCGTGATCCCCGTGACCGGCGCGGACGTGCAGCTCGAGGCCGTGTTCGACAACGGGGCGCGCGTGGTGGGCGAGTCCAGCATCTTCAGCGCGAAAAAGGAGCAGGACTGCCGCATCGACCACGTCGCGCTGCTGCCGGCGCGGCCGAAGCCACTGCCTGCCACGCTGGAAGCCATCGCGGAGGCGGATCTGATCCTGCTGGGCCCGGGCAGCCTGTATACGAGCGTCATCCCCAACCTGCTGGTGGACGGCGTGGCCGAGGCGATCGCCCGCGCACGGGCGCAGACGTTCTATATCTGCAACATCATGACGCAGGACGGCGAGACCGAGGGCTACACCGCCGCCGACCATCTGGAGGCGCTGCTGCGCCACGGGAGCGAGGGAATGGTGGATCTGTGCATCGCCAACAGCGCGCCGCTGGGCGACGCGCTGCTCGACCGCTACCGCGAGGAGGACGCGGCGCCGCTCGTTGTCGACCGGGAGCGCATCCGCGCGCTCGGCATCGACGTGGCCGAGCGGCCGCTCGCGGCGGCGGACGGCGCGTTCGCCCGCCACGACCCGGAGCTTTTGGCGCGCGCGATCCTGGAGCTTTACCGCGAGCGGACGGTGCGCATCTACCACGGCACGCAGCGGTACATCACGGAGGGGTGAAGGAAAAAGCGTCCCGCGCCGGTCGGCGCGGGACGCTTTGCGCATCCGTCACTTGTGCAGCAGGGGAGAGAGCGGCTTGTAGATCAGAAAGCAGACCCCCGTGGTCAGCAGGCCCTTGAGCAGGGTGAAGGGCGCGTTGAAGAGCACGAGGCACTCGAGCAGACCGTTGACCGAGGGGCGCAGCGCCTGATACATGCCGATGATCGCCGGGATCGGCAGGAACTTGGAGTACATGGGGTAGGTAATGAAATAGTTCAGCGGGATCGACAGCAGCGCCATGCACACGGCGCCGGTCAGCGCGCCGATCAGGGCGCTGCTGCGCTTCTTCTCCCGCTGGTAGACGAGGCCTGCCGGGATCACGAAGCAGGCGCCGAGCAGGAAGTTGCACAGCTCGCCGACACCGCCGGTGGTGCTGATGGCGAGGTGGATCAGGTTCTTCACGAGGCACACGACCATGCCCCACACGGGGCCGAGCGCAAAGGCGGCCAGAAGCCCCGGCAGCTCGGAAAAATCCATCTTCACGAAGGCCGGGATCAGGAACGGCAGCGCAAAATCAAGGAACATGAGCACAAAGGCGACGGCGGAGAGCATGGCGGTGACGGCGAGACGGTGGGTGCGTTTGCTTTGTTCGGACATAAAAAGACACTCCTTCACAGTATTTCCCCGAATGACAAGCCTTCGGGGTCAAACGCAAAAGAGCGCGCAAAAAAAGCGTTGACTCATCTTCTCTCATCCGGACTGTCCGAGGCCAATGGCCTCGACCGTCGGTGCCGGAATTGCGCCGGCTCGTGCGGCTTGCGCCGCTTGCGGACTATACCGCCGGTGGGGAATCACACCCCGCCTCGAAGACTGGTGATTCAGTTTTACGCAGCTAACGATACACGCGGTGGAGGGATTTGTCAAGAGGAAAAAGAGGCCTTTACAAAACGGAACATCTGTTCTATAATGATCAAAACGGAAAGGGGGCGAGCGCCGTGAGAGGAAGACCTTACGCCTGCTGCTTTACGGGGCACCGCCCCGCGAAGCTGCCCTGGCGCGACCGCGAGGACGATCCGCGCTGCGTCGCATTCAAAAAGCGGCTGTACGGCGTGGTCGAGTCCGCGATCCAGGAGGGGACGGAGCACTTCCTCTGCGGCATGGCGGAGGGCTGCGACCTCTACTTCTGCGAGACCGTGCTGGCGCTGAAGGAGAAATACCCGCACGTGACGCTCGAGGCCGCGATCCCGTGCCCCACACAGGCGGACGAGTGGAGCGAGGCCCAGCGCGCGCGCTACCGCGCGCTGCTTGCGCGCTGCGACTACGAGACGCTGGTGCAGGCGGAATACACGCCCGGCTGCATGCAGCGGCGCAACCGCTACATGGTCGATCACGCGTCGCTGCTGATCGCCGCGCACGACGGGCTGCCCGGCGGCACGCGCAACACGATCCTGTATGCGATGCGGCAGGGGCTGACCATTGTGGACGTGCCGCTCGGATAGGGAAAAGGAGAGAGAAGCAATGGCGTTCGACTACAAGAAGGAATACCGGGAATTCTATCTGCCGCCGGCGCACCCGACCCTTGTGACCGTGCCGCGGATGCGGTATCTCGCCGTGCGCGGCGCGGGCGACCCGAACGAAACGGACGGCGCCTATGCCGCGGCGGTCGCCGCGCTGTACGGCACGGCGTACACGCTCAAGATGAGCCCGCGCGCCGGCCGGCGCATCGAGGGCTTCTTCGACTATGTCGTCCCGCCGCTGGAGGGACTGTGGCGGCAGGAGGGAGGCGCGGACGTCGATTACGCGCGCAAGGAGGACTTCCGCTGGGTCGCGATGATCCGCCTGCCGGACTTCGTGACGGAGGCGGACGCGGCGTGGGCGGCCGCAGAGGCCGAACGGAAGAAACGCTGCGACTGCTCGCGTGTGGAATTCTTCACCTACGACGAGGGTCTGTGCGTGCAGTGCCTGCACGTCGGCCCGTACGACACGGAGCCGGAGACCGTCCGCGCGATGGACGCATTCGCCGCGGCGCAGGGCTGCGCCGTAGACCTCGGCGGGGCGCGGGCGCACCACGAGATCTACCTGAGCGACCCGCGCCGCACCGCGCCGGAGAAGTGCCGCACCGTCGTGCGCCACCCGATCCGCCGCCTTGCGGCGGAGGAATAGGAGAGCGGCGATGTACTACCACGCATCGCCCGCGGCGGGCCTCACGGTGCTGGAGCCGCGGCTTTCCGAGCACGGGACGCCGCTGGTCTATTTTTCGGAAAAGCGGGAGAACGTGCTGGTCTACCTGAGCAACGCGGTGGAGCGGGTCTGCCGCGCGACGGGCTTCGTCCACGAGGGCGCGTTCGCCAAGTGGGGACCCTACGGCTTCGATCCGGACGGACGGCAGCGCATCGAGGAATACTGGCCGAACGCGCTGGAGGAGACGTACCGCGGCGTGTCGGGCTGGATCTACGCGGCGGAACGCATCGACGCGCCGGGGAAGCCCATCGGCATCCCGTTCGCCGCGACCTCGACCGCGCCGGTCGAGGTGTGCGCCGCCGAATTCGTGCCGGACGCGCTGGACGCCATCCTGCGCGCGGAGCGCTCGGGCCTGCTCGCGGTCACGCGGTACGCGGAGCTGAGCGACAAAACGCGCGCCTGGCTCGCGGCGACGATCCGCCGCGAGTACGCGGAGACGGGTCGGCCGGAATACCGCCATTTCCTGCGGGAGAAGTTCCCGCTTCTGAAGAAAAACGGCGCGGACGGCGCTTCGTAAGCAAGCATCGCGGCGGGCGATCGTGAAGGAAGAAGCGCGCCCCGGCAGCAACGGATGAGAAGGATACGACACGAAAAAAGAGACGCAGGCCAAGGGGCCTGCGTCTCTTTTTTTGCAAACAGGGGAAGAGAGCTGCGCCGCCGTCACTTCCTGCTGCGCGAAGGAGCGGGACGGCGCAGCAGAGCAGCAGCGCGACCGCTGCGAGACAGAGAAGACGGGAAAGATCGCTGCCGGCCGCGAAGATCGCCGCATGGCCGACGGCGCGCCGATGACGCCGAGCGACGCCTGCCGCTGCGCATGGCTGACAGCGGCGCACGGCAAGAAGACAAGCACGGTGACAAGGAAAAATACTTTGCAGGATTTCAAATTTTGCGGCGTTTTCGGGAGCGGAACGGGCTCTGCCTCTGCGCCTCAGTTGGGACGGCGCTTGCGCAAAACGTCCAGCGTGTGATGCGAGGCGCCGATCAGCTCCGGCCGCTCGCAGGTGGCGAGGTGGTATGCAAGCCATTTGGCGAAGGTCGCCTCGTCCATGCCGTCGATGAGCGGGCGCAGGTAGTTCGTCGCCCCGTCGGTCGCGATCAGCTTGACCCGATCCACGGCGACCGCGGCGTCGAGCGCGGCGATCTCCTCCGGCCGGGCCAGCGCGAAGAGCTCCTTCGGCGTGCTGATGCAGTGCCAATCCTCGGTGAGCATATGCTGCGCGAGCACCTCGTCCAGATGGCCGCCGGCGAACACATACTGCACGACGGTCGGCTCGTTCATGCAGTAGGCGACCAGGAGCGTGCCGCCCGGCTTCGTCACGCGCACGGCCTCGGACAGGGCGCGCGCCCTGTCCTGCGGGGTGTAGAGATGGTACATCGGGCCGAGCAGCAGCGTGAGGTCGAAGCCGTCGTCCGGAAGGAAGGAGAGGTCGAGGGCGTTGCCCTCGATCACCTCGATCGGCTCGGCCCCGGTGAGCTTGCCGCGCAGGATGGCAAGGTTGTGCGCGAGCAGCTCGACCGCGGTGACGCGATAGCCCTCCCGCGCGAGGGCGACGCTGTAGCGGCCCGTGCCGGCGCCGATCTCGAGGATCGTTTTGCCACGGTCGTCCGCAAGGGCTTCGTGGATGTATTTCTGCGTGGTGAGGTATTCGACGCGGCCGTGCTGCGAGAGCAGGCGGCCGTCCTCATCATAGTCGGCGTAGTAGTCCTTCAGATAGTCCATGACGGTATCCCTCCCGGATCATTGGGCGCGGATGGCTTCGAGACAGGCCTCCGCCGCGGCGACGTCCGCCGCGGTGAGCGCGGAACCGTCACCGTAGCGCGCGGTGAGGTAGAGCGCGCGGAGCGCGCGCTCCGCGTCGCTGCGCGCCTGTCCTGCGGCAAAGAGGATGTCCTCGCTGGTGTCGCTTTCGCGGATGGCCTGGCCGCGGAGCTGGAGCTGACGCAGATAGCTCTGGTAGAGCTCGCGGATGCGGGCGGCATGCTCCCGCGCGGGTTCCTTTGCCCTGCGGCGGCGGAAGACGTGGAAGCGCTCCTCGCACAGCTCGGCCGCCGGAACGTCCTGCGCGCGGCGGCTGCGCCGCAGGTAGAGGACGATCAGAATGAGCGCGGCGACGGCGAGCAGGACGGCGACGATGCCGAGCCAGGGCACCGGGTGCGCGTCCACCCAATCGGTGAAGCGGAGCTGCGCGTCCGTCACCGGCGGGGCAGCTGCAGCCTCGGGCGCGCCGGTAAAGGTCTCCTCCGGGACGAGGTCGGTGATGTCCGGGGTGGAGGTGTCCAGATCGATGCGGGAAAAGAGCAGGCCGATGAGCTCCGTCAGCCAGACGATGAGGTAGAAAAACGGAGTGAAGAGCAGCGTGAAGAAGCGGCCCGCGCGGTGCAGCAGCAGCCACAGCAGCGCAAAGAGCGCACCGCCCGCGGCGGCGGGAAGGAGCAGCTCCAGCAGGCTGTAGACCTTCCAGCCCGGGTCGGTGGTCACGCCCATGCGGATCGCGCGCAGCGTGTGCAGACCCAGCAGCAGAAAGACCGCCGCGAAGCCGAGCACCCCGGCGGGCGCGCGGACGGTCATGACCTTCGCCGCGCCGACCCAGAGCGAGAGCACCAGCGCGAGCGCAGTCATCACGCAGAAGGCGCGGCGGTAGACCCAATACTCCATGCCGAAGCGGTCGGACACGAAGGTCAGCATGAAGTAGACCCAGCCCAGCGTCAGAACGAGCTGCGCGGCGAGCGAGGATGCGAAAAAGAGCAGCAGCAGCGGCGGCAGCGTCCACAGCACGCGCGGCAGGAGCGCCTGCGCGTGCGCGGCGGGGAAGCCGCAGACGAGGCAGACCGCCGCGAAGATCGCGAGGACGCGCACCTCCGCCGCGGCGGGGGAGAAAACAAAGCAGAACAGCAGAAACAGCAGGCACAGATCGGCGGCGACGCGGCTGGCGGAAGCCTCTCTCACGGCGCATCACCCGCCCTTTCCCCGAGCACGACGAGCTGATGCTCGCTGCTCTCCTGCAGGCGGCGCAGCAGCGCGTCCTGCACGGTGGAGGTGATGACGACGTAAGTGCGGTCGCCGCGCTTTTCCGCGATGCAGCGCTCGACCAGGTCGGCAAAGCCCGTGTAGCAGGCGAGGCGGCTGAGGCCGATGCCGCGCAGGATCGGAAACAGATGACCGCGCCCCAGGCCCTTGGCGGAGGGACGCAGGTCGCCGTTGGAGCGGAAGACGTAGGGGATCTTGCGCTCCTCCAGCTCCTCGCAGACGGTGCGGACAAGGGAAAGACAGCGCTCGGACGCAGCGCCCTCGCCGCCGTCCATATTGAGCAGCACGGCCACGTCCGCCTCGGCGGTGTGGTCCTGCTGCTTGACCATCCATTGGCCGGTCTTCGCGGTCTGGAGCCAGGAGATCTGCTTCATCGGCTCGCGGCCGGTGTATTCCCGGTAACCGGCGATCAGGCAGGGATCCTCATGCAGGAAGCGGCGGACGGAAACGTCGCCCAGCAGGCCGCCCAGCGGGCGGAGAGAGACGTCGTCCACGCTCAACGCGGCGGTGCAGACGATGCGCTCGCGCCCCTCGACGCTGCGCACGAGGGAGCGCAGACCCAGATAGTCGCCGGTCTCGAGATAGACCTTGCCGAGGGTGTGCAGGCCGCGCTGCTCCAACGAGAAGCGCACCCGCCCGGTGAACCGGCTGTGAGGCAGCAGCCGCAGACGGTGCTCGACGTGGAGGCCCGAAATGTTGTTTCGGACGTGGGCGGCCTGCCATGCCTCCGGCTCGCGGATGACGGCAGACTCGTCCAGATAGACGGAAAAAGAGACGTAGAGCAGCGGCAGGAGAGAGTTGTTCGACACGGTGTAGCGCAGGGTGATCTCCTCTCCCGGGGCGCACAGAGGCAGATCGGACTCCACCCTGACGCGCACGAAACGCGGCGGCAGGGTGAGGCTGAGATATTCAAGCACGCCGAGGGCCAGCGCGACGCCGACGATGACAAAGACGATCATGGCCGGTCGAGCGGCACGGCCACGTCGTCCAGCACGCGGCGGATGAAATTCGCGGCGTCCAGATGGCTGCGCCCGGTCATCACGATGCGGTGCGGCAGCACGGCGACGGCCTCGGCCTTGACGTCCTCGGGGATCACAAAGTCCCGCCCGCGGAGCGCAGCGCGGATCTGCGAGGCGCGGTAGAGCGCGAGCGCGCCGCGGGTGGAGACGCCCACACTGAGCAGCTCGTGGCGGCGCGTATCGTCCACGAGATCCATGAGGTAGCCGGCGATGTCATCGCTCACGCGGACGGCGGGATAGGCGCGGCGCAGGGCGGTGAGCTCGCCGTCGTCCGTCACGCAGGAGAGGGTTTCGAGCAGGGCGCGGCTGTCCGCCCGGCGGAGGACGGCAAGCTCGTCCTCACGCGCCATATAGCCGAGGCTCAGGCGCATGAAGAAGCGGTCAAGCTGCGCCTCCGGCAGGGGAAAGGTGCCGAAGGATTCCACCGGGTTCTGCGTGGCCATGACGAGGTACGGCTCGCGCATCGGATAGGTCACGCCGTCCACGGTGATCTGCCGCTCCTCCATCACCTCCAGCAGCGCGGACTGGCTGCGCGGCGTGGCGCGGTTGATCTCGTCCGCCAGGACGAGGTTGGTGAACAGCGGGCCGGGGCGGAACTCGAACTCGCCCTGCTTCTGATTGTAAAAATTGATGCCCGTGAGGTCGGAGGGCAGGAGGTCGGGCGTGAACTGGATGCGCCGGAACTCCGCGCCGATGCTTTTGGCAAAGGCGCGCAGCAGCATCGTCTTGCCCGTGCCGGGCACGTCCTCGAGCAGCACGTGTCCGCCGGCGATCAGGCAGATGACGAGCTGCTCGATCACATCCTCCTTGCCGACGATGATCTTGGCGCAGTTGGCGACGAGCTTGTCGCGATAGCTGACAAAAGCTGCGGTATCCATAGGCGGTTCCTCCCGGGCAATGAAATCATGATACAGTTTACCATGCCGCGAAAAACAAGTCAATTCCCGCATGAGGCGCAAAAAGGGAGCGTGGCCGGCGGCCACGCTCCCTTTTCGGCGGAAATCACGCGTCGTACACGCCGAGGATCACGATGCCGACGACCGTGACCGCGATGGCGAGCAGGTGCTTCCAGGAGAGACGCTCCTTCAGGAACAGACAGCTCCATACGGCGGAGACCACGCAGTACGCCGAGATGATAGACACCGACAGCGCCACGTGCTCGGTATCTGCGAGCGCGTAGATATAGGCGAACTGACCGGCGGTCTCGAACAGGGCGCCCACGTACTTCGGCGCCTCGCGCTTCGGCACGAGCCGATCCTTTTTCACGACCAGCACATAGAAGAGGCAGACGATGCCGGCGAGCAGGAACGTCAGCTCGTAGGAGGCGTTCGCAGCGTCCTCGAAGCGCTCGACGCCGGCCTCGTCGAGCCGGTCGAGCACCACGGAATCGGCAAAGGTGCCGAGCGCGTCGAGAACGGAGTAGGCGATGGGCAGCGCCAGGGCGAGCCAATTCTTGGCATAGTGCCGGTTGGATCGGCTCTGGCGGCGAAAACGGAGCTGCTCGTCCTCGCCGGCCTCGACGAAGCCGAGACCGATCACGCCGAGGCAGGCCAGCGCCATGCCGACGTACTGCATCGCCACCAGCTCGGCCGACATGCCGAAGACGATGGCCAGCACCACGACCAGCGCGCCGGAGGAGTTGCAGATGGGGGACGAGATCGCAAGCTCGATATAGCGCAGACCCAGATAGCCCAGCGCCATCGAGAGAATGTAGAGCAGGGAGACGGGCAGATACGTCCAGAAAACGTAGGGCGTGATGCGCAGACCGTCGAACACGATCTGCCAGAGCGCGTGCGCGCCCATGACGACACCGACGGCGATGACCATCTTGAGATGGCTGAGCGGATCGTCCTCACCGTCGCAGCCGATTTTGGAAAAGAGATCGCTGCCGCTCCAGCAGAGCAGGCAGATCAAAGACAACCAGAACCACATAAGGCGGTGTTCCTCCTGTTTTTGTTTTAAGTGAGGATGCCGCCGCGCGGCGGCGGTCTGGTCGGAAAGCGCTTGGCAAAGGGAACCATAGAGCAAATACCTTTTCCGTCAATTCGGAAGCGTCAGCAGTCCGGCCTCGAGCATCTTCTGGAGCGAGAGCAGCACGCCGAGCTTGGCGTGGTACCAGGTGAGGCCGCCCTGATAGTAGATCGCGTAGGGCGGGCGCATCGGTCCGTCGGCCGAGAGCTCGATCGAGCTGCCCTGCACGAAGGCGCCCGCCGCCATGATGACCTCGGCGTCGTAGCCCGGGGTCGGGATCGGGACGGGAGTGACATAACTGTCCACCGGCGCGGCGGCCTGGATGCCGCGGCAGAAGGCGGACATCGCCGCGGGACTGCCAAGCTCGATGGCCTGGATGATGTCATGCCGCTCCTCGGCGGCGGAGGGGACGCAGCGGAAGCCGAGACCCTCGTAGGCGGCGGCGACAAACAGCGCGCCCTTGAGCGCGCCGGAGACCACCGTGGGCGAGAGGAAGAAGCCCTGATAGAACGCGGGCATCTGGCCGAGGTTCGCGCCCACCTCCTGCCCGAGGCCGGGCGCGGAAAGACGGTAGGCGCAGCGATCCACGCACGCGCGCGTGCCGCAGATATAGCCGCCGCTCGTGGCAAGACCGCCGCCGGGGTTCTTGATGAGCGAGCCCACGATCATGTCGGCCCCCACGTCGGAGGGCTCGATCGTCTCGACGAATTCACCGTAACAGTTGTCCACCATCACGACCACGTCGGGCTTGACGGCGCGGCAGGCGGCGATGGCCTCGCCGATGGCGGCGACGCTCAGTGTCGGGCGGGGCTGGTAGCCCTTGGAGCGCTGAATGTGGATCAGCTTGGTCCGATCCGTGATCGCGGCACGGATGGAGGGCAAGTCAAACGCACCACTGTCAAGCAAATCTACTTGACGGTAGGTGACGCCGTATTCCGCGAGCGAGCAGGGCGAGGGACGGATGCCGATGACCTCCTCCAGCGTGTCGTACGGCCGACCGGAGACAGCAAGCAGTTCGTCCCCCGGCAGGAGGTTGGCGCTCAGCGCTACCGCGAGCGCGTGGGTGCCGCAGGTGATGTGCGGACGGACGAGCGCGGCCTCGGTATGGAAAGCGTCGGCATAGACGCGCTCTAAATTGTCGCGGCCCTCGTCGTCGTAGCCGTAGCCGGTGGTGGCGGCGAAATGCGTGGCGTTGACGCGGTTTTTCTGCATCGCGGCGACGACCTTTGCCTGGTTGATCTCGGCAATCGCGTCGATGCGGGCGAAGCGCTCCCCGAGTCCGGCGAGCACCTGCTCGCCGTATTGCAGCACGGCCTCGCTCACGCCGAGACTGCGGTAGATCTCGTTTGCGGTCATGGTCTCCCTCCGAGTCATGCGTAGTGGATGCAAGACCGTATTATATGGGAGAACGGGCGAATTGTAAAGAAAAAAGTGCCCGCCGGGGATCGGGAGAGGAACGCGCGCGGGAAAAACGCGGAAAGGGGCGGCCCTAAGACGGGCCGCCCGGCGTCTGCGCCGCGCGCTCGAAAAAGGTGAGATTCGCGCGCAGGCGCTCGTCCTGCGGAGCAAGCGCCGCCGCATGCCGCGCGGCAGCGAGCGCGTCGCCGCCGCGGCCGAGACGCCAGCAGGCAACGGCGAGCAGATCCCACGGCAGCGCGCCCCAGGCAAAGGGTTCGCAGATATAGGTGCGCGGGCGCCCGGTGATCGCGAGCGCGCGCCGCGCGAAGAAGGCGGCGCCGTCCCAATCGCCGCGGTCATGGAGCAGGGCGGCGAGCTCGACGAAGGGCTCGCGCAGCCACGGCGCCTCCGCCGCGGCGCGCAGATACCAGCGCTCGGCCTCGCCGTCCTGCCCGAGGCGGCGGCAGCAGCGGGCAATGAAGCGCAGGGAGGCGCAGCGCTCATCCGCCCAGGTCGCCTGCGGCATGGCGAGGTGGCGGCGCAGCACGGCGATCGCTTTTTCCCACTGGCCGCGGAACATGTATTCGCGGCCGAGATAGTGACAGGCGCGGTCGTCGTCCGGGTTTTCGGCCACGGCAAGCTCCAGCAGAGGCAGATACTGCCCGCGCGACTTTGCCGCGTCCGGATGATGGTCGAGCTGCACGCCGTCGGCATCCACGGTGCGCTCCGACCCGCCGCCGGTGTACGAGAGCACCTCGTGCACGGCGCCGCGCCAGCGGTAGCAGCCGCTGCGGTGGATCTTGTCCGCCCAGAAGACGTGACCCTCGCTGCCGTCGGGCAGGAAGCTCCAGGCGTAGCGGTAGCGGGCGCGCGTCGTGTCGCTCCGCCAGGCGCGCTCGAGCGCGGCGCGCCAGCCGGGACGGAACTGCTCGTCAAGATCAACGCAGCAGCAGATCTCCGCCTCGGCGGGGATCAGCTTGAGCGACTCGTTGCGCGCCGCGTCGAAGCGCCATGGCTCGATCTCTCTGCGCGCGACGATCGCGCCGCGCTCGCGCAGGCGCTCCGCGCTGCCGTCCGTCGAGCCGGTGTCGAGCACGCAGACCCAGTCGGCCTCGGCGGCGGAGGCGAGGAAGCGGTCGACGAACGCCGCCTCGTTCTTGCAGATGGCGTAAACGCAGACTTTATAAGGAATACGGAGCACTCCTTCCTGTTCGTCGGGCGGAGGGAGCGGCAAAGCCGCTCCCTCCGCCCGCAACGGTTCCGGTCAGCACATCAGGCCGCTCTGCCGCAGCGCGGCGAGCAGTCCGTTGACCGTGGCGGCCACCGCCGCGACGTCGGCGGCCGGATCCAGGTCGGCAACCGAGGGAATGGTGACGTCGGGGCCGGCAGGGCCGGTGGGCCCGGTCGGGCCGACTTCGCCGGGGACGCCCTGCGGGCCGGTGGGTCCGGTCGGGCCAACTTCGCCGGGGATGCCCTGCGGGCCGGTGGGCCCGGTGGGGCCAACTTCGCCGGGGATGCCCTGCGGGCCGGTGGGCCCGATGGGGCCGGCCACGCCCTGGATGCCCTGAACGCCCTGCGGTCCGGTCGGGCCGGCAGGTCCGGTCGGCCCGGTGGGGCCGACATAATAGAACGTACCGCAGCAATGACAGCCGCAGGAGCAGCTGCTGCCGCTCACACAGCCGGCGGCGCTGCAATTGTTGCTGAAACGGTTGATAACGACCACCCTTTTTCACTTTGAAGGCTGTGCGGGTGCGAACCCGCACTCCATCGTATGTTCTATCAGGAAATGGGTGCGGGAAAAAAACAAATTTGTCTGAATTTTACAATCAAATAACTATTGCATTTTTGACGCGCATCTGCTACTATATCAATGACTGTTTTTGTAGTAATTTGCCAGCTTTACGCTTTGCCCTTTGTATAAAGCGCCAAAGACCGAGAACACCCGCTCCGGCGCGGAAACGATGCAAGACGCGCTCCTGCCGCCGACCGCTGCCGCCCCGGCGCTTTGCCGCGGCCTCAGGTGCGGAACGGCGGGAAGGAGGCAGACGATGGATCGTCTTCCGGTGGTGGATTTCCACAGCCACATACTGCCGAAGATGGACGACGGCAGTCGGTCGACGGAGATGTCGATCGAGATGCTGCACCGCATGAAGGCCGGCGGGACGGACATCGTGGTCTCCACGTCCCACTATTACGGGCACAAAGAGGAGATCGACAGTTTCCTTTCCCGCAGAGAGGCCTCGTTCCGGCGCCTGTCGGAGGCGCTGGACGACGATTGCCCGGAGATCCGGCTCGGCGCGGAGGCGGCGTTTTACTTCGGCATCGAGAAGGAGCCCGAGCTGGAGCGCCTCTGTATCCGCGGCACCAACGTGCTGCTGCTGGAGATGCCGTTCAGCGCGTGGACAAATTACGAGCTCAACGCAGTCACCTCGCTCTGCTGCGACCGCGACCTCACCGTCGTGCTGGCGCACTATGAGCGGTTCGTGGACTTTCAGAAAAACAACGAGATGCTGGAGCGGATCCTGCGCCTGCCGCTCTACGTTCAGATCAATGCGGAGACGCTGCTGCCGATGTTTTCCCGCAGGAGATGGCTCGCCATGTTCCGGGAGGGAAGGGCGCATCTGCTCGGCAGCGACGCGCACAACCTGACGGATCGCGCGCCGAACCTGCACGAGGCGCGCAGCGTCCTGCACAAGAAGCTGGGCGACGGCGCGCTGCGCCGGATCGACGAGATCGCAAGCTCGCTGCTTGCGGCGGAGGCCTACGCGCAAAAAGGATAAGACGATGAAGATAAAGAAGCTGCTGCTGTCTGCGGCGCTGTGCGCCCTGTGCCTGCTGCTTGCGTCCTGCGCCTTCTTCCGGAAGGGCAAGGGGACGGACGCGCAGAACGGCGCGGAGGATGAGCAGGGCGGCAAAACGGTCGAGCAGATGATCGACGAGAAGAACCATCTGGACGCCGAGGTCGTGCACGAGGGCGTATCGTACGCAAAGAATCCGGCGGTGAAGGCCTACCTCTTCGCCGGGATCGACAAGGCGGGCGACCTTGCGACCGCAGATCGGCTGATCGGCGGACAGTGCGACACACTGCTCCTGCTGGTGACGGACAGCGACGCGAAGCAGTACACGATCCTGCAGCTCCACCGCGACACGATGGCGCAGGTCGAGATCACCGACTTCCACGGCAAGCCCGTCCGCCTGACCACGCAGCAGATCTGCTTCGCCCACACCTACGGCAACGGCACGGAGAAAAGCGCGGAGAACACGGTGCGCGCCGTGTCGCGGCTGCTCGGCGGCATGGAGATCGACGGCTACATCACGATGCAGTACGAGGGGATCCCCGGCGTCAACGACGCCGTCGGCGGGATCCGCGTGAAGATCGAGGACGATTTTTCCGACTCGGATCCGACCCTGATTCAGGGCGAGACCGTGGAACTGACCGGCACGCACGCGCTGCGCTATCTGCGGGCGCGCATGAGCGTCGGCGACGGGACGAACGTGAGCCGCATGCGCCGGCAGAGCACCTACCTCAAGGCGTTCACCGCCCGCGTGAAGCAGGAGATGCGCGCGCGCTCCGCCCTGATCAACGACATGTATGACGCGGCCGCGCCGTATATGGTGACCGACATGAGCCTGGGCGAGATCGCAGGCATCGCGGCAAAGCTCGCGGACTATACCGACGGCGGCATCGTCACGCCGAAGGGCGAGGCAAAGGAAGCCGTATATTCCAACGGCAAGACCTATGTGGAATATTACGTGGACGAAGACGATCTGAGCCGCATCGTGCTGGATCTGTTCTATCAGAAAGTATAAAAGCGTGGAGGAAAGAGAAGGCATGGATGTCAACGAGAAGCGCGAGATGGATGATGAGATCTCGATCGACCTGTATGAGCTGCTCATCATGTTCCGGCGCAGATGGAAGTACATCGTCCTGTCTGCGCTGATCGGCGGGCTTCTCGTCGGCGCGTATACTTATTTTATGGTGTCGCCGCAGTATAAGGCGACCTCGAAGATCTATATCGTTTCGGCATCCAACAATTCCGTGGTGAATCTGTCCGACCTTCAGATCGGCACGAGCCTGACGGCGGACTACAAGGATTTGATCCTCAGCCGCCCGATGCTCGAGAGCACGATCCAGAATCTTGATTTGCAGGGCATATCCGTCAACGCACTGAAAAAGATGCTCAGCGTCACGAGCCCGTCCGGCACGCGCATCATCTGGATCACGGCGACGACCACGAGCCCCAAGCTCTCAAAGGAGATCGCCAACGAGATGGCGCGGCTCGCGATCAGCTGGCTGCCGGAGATTATGGAATCCAACGCCCCGAATATCGTGGAGGAGGCGGTCGCGCCCACCGCGCGCTCCAGCCCCAGCTATAAGCGCAACCTGCTGCTCGGCGCCGTGGTCGGCGCGGCGCTCTACTGCGCGATCTGCGTGGTGGAAGTCTTTATGAACGACACCATCAAGACGGCGGAGGAGATGGAGCACTACTTCGGCATCGTCCCGCTGACGACCATCCCTGAGGAGAAGTCGATCATCGCAGAGGACGACGGCACCAGACCGGCGCAAAAGACCGACAGGCTGGCCGTGATGCGGCTGCTGAAGAGGAAGCGGGGGCAGGACAAGTGAAGACGCTCACACTGAAGAATATGGAGACCCTTCCCTACGGCGCGGAAGAGGCGATGAACCGGCTGCGCGTCAACTTCGGCTTCTGCGGGAAGGAATACAAAAAGGTCATCATCACCAGCAGCACGCCGGACGAGGGCAAGAGCTTTGTGGCGGTCCATCTTTGGCGCATGCTGGCGGAGGCGGGCAACAAGGTCGTCCTCGTGGACGCCGATATCCGAAAGTCCGTGATCCGCAGCCGCTATCAGATCAATGCGGGCTCGGAGGGCGATTACGGCCTGTCCTACTACCTCTCCGGCCAGATCAAACTGGAGGATACGCTCTACGCAACGAATATCAAAAACGCGTTCCTGGTGCCGACGTTCTACACGGTGTCCAACCCGGCGATCCTCCTGCAAAGCAACCGCTTTGCACAGATGCTGGAGCAGCTGACCGAGGTGTTCGATTACGTCCTGGTGGATACGCCGCCGCTGTCCAACGTGTCGGACGGCGACCTGATCGCCTCCCTGTGCGACGGCGCACTGCTGGTCGTGCGCAGCGGCGTGACGCCGCGCAGCCTGATCTCCGCCTCCATCAAGCAGCTTGAGCGCGCCAACTGCCGCCTGATGGGTATGGTGCTCAACCGCGTGGAAAAGGAGCAGAGCACTTACTATTATAAATACGGAAAGTACGGAAAGTACGGCAAATATGGCTATGGCTATGGTTACGGCTATGGCTACGGCTACGGGCAGGACAGCGAGAAAGGCAAGGAGAGCGGCGGCGCAGGGAAACGCCAGCACGGCCGCAGGAAGGACAGCCAGCAGAGCGGCGGAGCCGCGGAGCAGGAGCCGTCCTGATTGCCGCGACAAAAGGTTCGTCATATCAAATGTTTGCTGCAGTGCGCAAGTAGCAAACATTTATATGAAATAAATTTCACGTCATCGTGAAGAAAAGGAGAAAATGAAATGAAAAGACTCTTGGCACTCATGACGGTCATTGCCATGCTCGCAATGACCACCAGTGTCTTCGCTGCCGGCTCCGGCACGAGCAGCGGCGACACCACCCCCGATGAGGACATCACCGTTCAGGAACTGAGCGACGGCACCACCGTCGTCACCGTTGACGAGGACGCCATCACGGACGACGTCGTCGAGCTCCCGATCGAGATCGAGGCCGAGGACACCGTTGAGGCTGCCGACCCCATCGAGATCATCGTCCCTGACAATGCCGGCGAAGTCGCCGTCGAGATCCCCGTCACCGACCTGACCCCGGGCGTTGTCGCCTACGTCCTCAACGAGGATGGCAGCTATGAGATCATCAAGACCACCCTGACCAGTGAGAACGGCATCGTCATCACGGTCTCCGGCAGCACCACGATCAAGGTCGTTGACAACACCAAGGAGTTCAACGACGTTGACGGTCTCGCCGACTGGGCGGACGAGGCGATCGACTTCGTCACCTCCCGTGAGATCTTCATCGGCAACGGCGACGGCACCTTTGCCCCCGAGGACAACATGACCCGCGGCATGCTCTTCACCGTCCTTGCGCGTTTTGACGGTGCGGACGTGACCACCGAGGGTGCGAATTGGTACGCCGAGAGCATGAACTGGGCGGTTGCTCAGGGCCTGACCGACGGTACCTATCCCGAGGAGGACATCACCCGCGAGCAGGTCGCGACCCTGCTGTATCGCTATGCCGGCAAGCCCGCCGCCGATGGTGACCTGAGCGCCTATGCCGATGCGGACAGCATCAGCACCTGGGCGGTCGACGCCGTCAAGTGGGCGGTCAAGGAAGGCATCCTGAACGGTGCCGGCGGCAACATCCTCCCCCAGGAGACTGCCACCCGTGCGCAGGTCGCCGCCTTCATGCAGCGTTATTGCGCAAACGTTGCTTAATTGACTGACCCTGTATCGCCTTTGCGCGATCAGACTTGTCAAAGCATGAGGAAACGGATGGAGGCGGGCTTGCCCGCCTCCATCCGCTGCTTTTCCGCAGCGGCGGAGAGAGCGGCCGGTGCGCTGAGAACGAGAGATCGGAGATCGGTGAAATGAACGAAGAACGCAGGAAAAGCGCGGCGCGCGGGAGCGGCCGCCTGATCGTGATCGAGGGGCTGGACGGCTCCGGCAAGGCGACGCAGGCCGGTCTGCTGACCGACGCGCTTGCTGCCAGGGGAATGAGGATCCGCAGAATATCGTTCCCCAACTATGCCTCGGATTCCTCCGCGCTCGTCCGGATGTATCTGGAGGGACGCTTCGGGACGGATCCGGACGCCGTGAACGCCTATGCGGCCTCGTCGTTCTTCGCGGTCGACCGCTACGCCGGGTTCAAAGAGGACTGGGGTGCAGACTATGCCGCCGGTGCCGTGCTGATCGCGGACCGGTATACGACCTCGAACGCGGTGCACCAGTGCGCCAAGCTGCCGCGCGCGGCCTGGGACGGGTATCTGGAGTGGCTCTTTCACTATGAGTATGAGCTTTTGGGCATCCCCGCGCCCGACTGCGTCGTCTATCTGCGCGTGGATCCGGCGGTGTCCCAGTGCCTGATGAGTCACCGGTACCACGGCGACGAGGGCAAAAAGGACATCCACGAGCGCAATCTCGCTTATCTGGAGCGGAGCCGCAGCGCGGCGGAGTACTGCGCGGCGAAGCTCGGCTGGCAGACGGTGGAATGCTCGGAAAACGGCGGGATGCGACAGGAAGAGGACATCTGCGGCGAGATTCTCGCCCGCCTTGCGGATGCGCTCGGCTGAACCGGGCGGCGTTCGGCACGGATCACGCAGCATACGGCACGGCTCGACGGAGCGCAGCTCCGTTGGGCCGTTTTGCTTTTTCGGCTGTGCAGCGGCAGGGTGGAGGCGCGGAGATCCGCCGGAGAAGAACAGGATCTCCTCCGGACTTGCTTTTTTTGGAAAAGTACATATAATAGTAGCGTGCATTTCGGCGCGGTGCATGCTGCCGCGCTTTCGACCCGCGTTCCGCGGGCCTGCGATCATTTTACGACAAAGGAGAAGCCCATATGAACCATTTTGACGCAATCCGCGCGCAGCTGGACGGCTGCGGCATCGACGCGATGCTGCTGACCTGCGCCCCCAACCGCTACTACGCCTCCGGTTTTGCCTCCACCGGGAACGACGGCGCGGCGCTGGTCACCCGCAGCAGGAATTACTACTTTACCGATTTCCGCTATATCGAGGCGGCGCAGAACCGGGTGCAGAACGCCGTGATCGAGATGACGAGCCGCGGCCGCGGCTACGTCGCGCTCATCAACGAGGTGATCGAGAAGGAGGGCCTCAAGCGGATCGGCTATGAGGAGGAGTACATGACCGTCTCCGCCTACAACGCCTATCGCGAGGCGCTCAAGTGCGAGCTGGTGCCGGCCACGGCGCTGATGCTCGGCCTGCGCGCCACGAAGGACGCCTGGGAGATCGAGCAGCTCATCGGCGCGCAGCGCATTGCGGAAAAGGCGCTCGAGGAGGTCTATAACGACATCAAGCCCGGCGTGACGGAGAAGGAGATCGCCGCACGGCTGATCTATCTGATGCGTCACTTCGGCGCGGAGGACATCTCGTTCGATCCGATCGTCGCCTCCGGCCCGAACGGCAGCATGCCGCACGCCGTGCCGAGCGAGAAGCAGATCCGGGCGGGTGAGTTCGTCACCATGGACTTCGGCAGCCTGTATCACGGCTACTGCTCGGATATGACGCGCACCGTCGCCGTCGGTCACGTGACGGAGGAGATGGACAAGGTCTATCATATCGTGCTGGAGGCGCAGCTGGCCGGCATCGCCAAGGCCGCTGCGGGCGTCACGGGACACGACGTGGACAAGGCCGCGCGCGACGTGATCGACGCGGCGGGCTACGGGCAGTATTTCGGCCACAGCTTCGGCCACAGCGTCGGCGTGGAGATCCATGAGAGCCCGAACGCCAATCCGACGAACGACAAGCCCCTGCCGGCGGGCGCGGTGATCTCGGCCGAGCCGGGCATCTATCTGCCGGGCAAGTTCGGCGTGCGCATCGAGGACGTCATCATCATCAAGGAAGACGGCTGCGAGGATATCCACAAGGCGCCGAAGGAGCTGCTGATCCTGTAAGCGGCGGCGATCCGGCATCTGGAAGACAAGAGGACATATCATATGCGAAAACTGATGGGACTTGTCGTCGTGCTGGCGCTCGCTGCGGCGGCGGTGCTGATCCTGCGCGGCAGGGACAGGCCGCAGAAGCAGACGCCGGTGGATGATCCTTCGGAGGAAACCGGACAGACCCTTGCCGCGACGGCAATGAAGGGCATCGTGATCGCTCCGGAGGACCTCGGCATCATGACGGAGAATACGGAGCTCGGCGGCATCAACATCACCGTTGTTGACGAAGGCGGCGGCCAGACCGTCTATACCTTTACCGATGTGGCGAAGGACAGCTGGTATGCCGATGCGGTGAATTATACTGTCTCCGCAGGATTGATGAACGGTCTGTCCGGCACGACGCTGTTTCGGCCGGAGTTCGGACTCCAGCGCGAGTCGTTTGCGCTGATCCTGTACCGCTTCGCCGGCGGAGAACCGACTGAGCCGCGCCATCGATTTGAGGATGTGACCCAGGGAGAATGGTATGCTGACGCCGTCAATTGGACGACCTCTCGCGGGATCCTGTCCGGACTTTCCGGGACGAGTTTCGGCGTCGGGGAATATATGACGTGTGAGCGCGCGCTCGTCGCGCTGTATCACCTTGCGGGCGACCCGAAAACGGACGGGACGCTGGAGAACTATCCCTATGCGCCCAAGGTGTCCGAAAGCGCACGCAACGCCGTGTCCTGGGCGTGGAACAGCGGCCTGATCACGGAGATCGAGTGTGTCTGGTATCCGACACAGGCGATCAGCCGCGCACAGGTTGCCCTGCTGATGATGCGTTACAGCACCATGGTGGAGCGCCAGACGGCATAATATCTGGAAACGATCGGCGACGCAGGAGAAGATCTGCGATCTTCTCCTGCGTCGCCTTGTGCCGCTTGCCGATCACAAAAAAATCAGCAAATTTAGAAAAAAGTATTGACAATTCAGTGGCGGCGTATTATAGTATCAAATGCTCCGCAGTTGGAGCGAGCACCTTGTAAATTAAACAACGAAGAATGACAAGCACCGAAAAGAGGCGTTTTCCGCGGC